>JAAUYL010033768.1_pt1 | contig 31182 bp, 27 predicted proteins | sample 7278011 | NCBI WGS metagenome assembly JAAUYL01 (sample SAMN14350225, study PRJNA611818) | marine sediment metagenome | isolation source: surface marine sediment (1.8m) | place: French Polynesia: Moorea | collected 2018-08
AATGTTGTGAGTTTTGTCAAAGTGATGCCTTTCAAAGCCCCGGATTCACAGAGTTCAACGAACGGTTGATTCCATCGCTTCTTTTAGAAAGATCCTCAATTCTCATTTGATTTGCTGGCAGGCAACAGTTTTGGTTGGGATTTTGAGTGCTGTTTACGTAGATAGTTTCCATCTACCTTTTCGTTCAATAGGGAGAGCTGGAGGCATCATTCGTTTGTGCTGCTAGCTAAGTAGAGAAGGTATTTTTACCTTTTTCAACTAGAAGATGGTGCCAGATAGATATCATCAAAGAGTTCGTTCTCCTCCCTCGATGCTGTGTCGTCTTTTTATCTGATAGTCGAATCAAATGCCTAAAATTGTGGAAAATTCTCCCCCCAATCTTGGGTAATCTTCGTGCCTGCCTTCATGATGCTGCAGGATTTTTTAAAAATCTTAAATGTACGGAATACACAATATTATACTGCAGTATTTAAAATTAGGCAGAATGAGCAATTGCGCATTTAAATCTGTCCTTTTAACAGATTTTTGCTGAGCTGATCTGATGACCGGCACGCTATCTATTTATGTAACTCGGCATCGTGCCGGTCGCTCAGCTGGTGACCCGTCAGGTGGCTTCAGACAAAAACAAACAATCAAAAATAACCATTGTTTGTGCTATCCATAAATACCCTAAACTCACCAGGAAGCCAGTGTATTTTGGGCTTTTCAGCATTGCCCAATGAAACTATCCTTGCCCGTTTGACATTTCTTGAAAAAACGTCTTTCGCAAGTGGTTTTCTAAAGAAATTGAAAGTATTTACGTCACGGGAAAAACCAGAAAGTATTGCGACTTTCCAAACAAAAACTCAAATGAAAGTTTTTTTGTGGACAAGGATAAAAACAAGGAGACCACGATTTCTCGGAACGATATTTAAAAATTTCCTGGTAAAAAAGATTTCTCTTTTGCTTATTGAGCTTAGAGGTTTCTCCTGGTTCAAGCTTGTCAAACTGGTTTGATTTGGCGTTTTCATTTTTTTCTTTCCTCTCACGTGTCTCTTTTAACATTGAAGTTTTAAAGTCCGACTCCAGATTGTGGTCAAATATTTGGTTGCTTTGTTTAAAGGAATTCCGCACCCTGCTCTTGTTTAAGACATTTTTGGAGGGTGGCTTGAAAATGACAAGAAAAGTATCAAGACGACAACGGACCAGAAATAAAATTCCAAAAAGTTTTTAAAAGAGCCCCACCAGGGCATTCAACTCTCGGAAAAAATCTTTGTTCACTAACGCTGCTGGCTGCTGTTGTTCGTAAACTTCCTTAAAAATGGAGTTGTGTCGAAAAAAAGTCATTTGAAAAACCTGTGAAATAGACCTTAATTAGCCATAACATCTGAAAGTTATTGGGAATGCCACTGATTAATGAAAAGTAAGCCAGATTTAGGCATTTTTGCTAGCTAACATTAAATTCAGTGATATCTACCAAAAAACTCCCAGTTTGTAAAACACTTTCACAAACTAAATACGAGGGAGAGACTCTCCAACGAGAAACGCTGCCTGTTGCTTTAAAGCCACTCTAGTAGATAGAACACAGAGGAGGCCCTTGCCATCTATATAAGAAAATCACGAACAGAGTCAATTTTAGCAGTTTTTTTTTCTTTTGATGAGGGGTCCCCACCAGTTCTCTATCTATCCGAGAATTGTTGTAAGGCTTTGTCGGCTTGTTACTATACTATTCTACCAAATATGCCTTGGAGAAATTCTCTCCTCTCTTTTATGGTTTGTTGACTTCGTGCACATGCAGCACCACATAGGTGTATGTATTTTAAAAACAATCTAATGAAAATCGTAAGTCGTTATCAAACAAATGATATCCAGCTGGTGTTGCCTGCCATTTTTGCCGATCTTGCAAAGTGCGAAAAAATTGCGAGTCATACATGCATACTTACATATCTATATACCTAGGCAGCGATTAGAATTCGCAAAATCGCCTCGAGTATGTGGACGTATGTGTGTAGTATTTTACATGTGCTACAGAGTTCGGTCATTGAACTCGGCTCTCTCGATTCTGTAGGAAGAATTGTAAATATTTAGTGGAAAACTTCCATCATGATTGCAAAATTATTTCCTAGCCAACAGCTGAGTTTGGATCGAATTCCCTTATCCAGCTAATTTATGCTTTTTAAATTGCCCCGTTTGGATAAAAATTCTGGTTGCCATATGGTCACATATTGTCAAGCTGCAAAACGCAATTTTTTACTAGATTTTTTGATACATCAATGTGATTAGTCCATATTAATTCCATTAAAAATGGTCATTTTTAAGACAATGCAAGCAAATTTTAATCTCCTGACTGATTTGATCTGAAATGTCTCTGGCTCTATACGCTGCAGCAAGTAAGATTACGATGAAAGGTTGCGTGATCCTTGTGGTTAAGTTCCGTTTAAAATGATACCACTTACTATTTCACCGGGTATCAGCGTCGCCGCTATAGTAAGTACACGCCAATGCAATGAATGTTTGCATTTAGTGAGCGAGCTTTCCTGTTTGAGGCATTTTTCAAAATTCAAGCGTCTGATTAATGCCAAATAAAGCTTGAAGTAGCCAAAATTTCAAGTCAATATCACTTCTGCTTTTCATAATAACAAAGGTGGTCATGACCACTAAAACTGTATTTTAATTTTGACATATCTGGTCAGTATGAAAGCGCGAGCGTTGGACTTAATCGGTGATCTCTGATGAGTCATGTGAATACAAGCTTTTGGTCCGCTGAAGCAGAATAAAAAAGGAGAGTTGAGAGGAAAGACGAGTAACAACACTTTACTTTCTGTCCATATCAACTGTGCACCGCTTCTCTCCAGTCTCTCCTCGCAGTATCCAATCCAAAGTTTACCAACTGACTGAACTCCGCACCCTTCGTCGAAGTTCAGTTCGAGTGACCACCATCCAAGAGTGAAAGCCCAAGATTTTCTCTAGACTAGAATCGGTGGCCCTAAATTCAAAAGAAAACGTAAGTCCCAAACCATGTTTAAAATCTAGATATCTGCCAGTGACAGCAGCTATCTAGTCAGTATCGATTTAATATATGCCAGCAACGGTCAAATAATCTTTGAAGCTTTTTTGATGCGGTAACATGTAGTGGTGCAGAATCTGTTTTGAGTCATTAAATATTTATCAAGGTACCCCCCAATGCCGAGAAGCTTGAAAGTAGCGACTATTTTCAGCTCATTTCTTATTCAGGACGCAATATAAAAGGCCCAAGAAAGTTGTAACTTGCTGGCCTTTTTCACAAAAGACTGTTAAGCTTTTGAAGGTCAGAGTATCGTGTGTAGGTGTCAAAAATCGCATGTTTTCCTGTTACTAATGAGAAAATGAGAGGAAAAACTATTAGCAAAACGCGCACGTGAGGCACAAATACCAGAAAACAGGCCAGGTTTTGGGCTATAGCCTATTGGTCATCAATTATTTATTTCCAGGGCAATTTATAAAATTGGTACTGCAGTCTCCAACGCAAAGTTTCCAAACAAAAAAGGCTTCCTTTAAAAAATTGACCTCTTTCTTATTGACAAACCGGAAGCCCTGGAGACCTTCATGAATATTTTATCAGATTCTTACGTAACGAATGTCAACAAACGCTTGACTTTTTTGCCCTTTTTTCGGACTTCTTACTGTACGTCCCAGATAATCTGTGACAATTAAAGGCATATATAGGTAGGTAACATCTGTCTGTGTCGTCAATCTAATTACATTCTTCTCTATGGAACAAGTGTTTCATTAAGGAACACAAAAAAGTCGTGAAATTGAAAAAAACAGATATGGCAAGCTGTACCAGGTCTTTTATTTGGGTAAAATGTCCAAATTGCGGGTCATTCTTAAACTCGCTGCATTCTGCGAACAACGTGAACATGAGCTGCAACTATGAAGAAGTTCCCTACTACAACCAGTATCAGTACCAGCCGGTCCACTTCTTTAAAGTGGCCAAATTCTCCGTGAGTTTCGAAACTTCAAGTTGGGATAGCAAGTATAAGGCTAAGTTTAGCTAGCTAAAGGGAGGAGAGGGGTATGCTCGTAGAATGCATAATAGCAAGACCGGATAGGGGAAAAGAGTGCTGCAGGAAGCTCTATATAGTAAATGTAATGGACGTTCTATACATTGACCCATATTCATAATTACCTTTCTCTTTCATTAACAGAGTCAGCTTATCAAAGGAGGCGGAGTAGCAGTTTCGGTGGAGTCACCACCAGCGAATCCTTTTATGGGCCAGTCGTGTTCCAACTACTTTGGCTCTCTCAAGTCCTCCTCAGAATCCACGCCGTCAAAGAAAGGAACCGGAAGTAGCGGTATGAGCGGTAAAGCAAATCCGGTGGTCATACCACCGGAAGGCAAGCATACAGCAACCTTGATATTTCTCCACGGACTCGGCGATACCGGTCACGGATGGGCTTCAACATTGGCTGACGTCCGAGCGGATCATGTAAAAATCATCTGCCCAACGGCACCGACAATGCCCGTCACTCTCAATTCCGGTAAGACATTGCTTAAGGACTGCCGGTTCCGGATCCATCAATGTCACTGTTTGCTTGCTTCAGGTTTTCAAATGCCAGCCTGGTTCGACCTGTTTTCCTTGGATCCCAATGGACAGGAGGATGAGCGTGGGATTGAAAAGTCCAAGGCAAACATTCTCAAGCTCATCGAGGAGGAAATCAACAACGGTATTGAGGCATCCCGGATTGTTCTCGGCGGTTTCTCGCAGGGTGGAGCGCTGGCCATCTATACCGGATTGACCGGAAAATACAAGCTGGCCGGAATCATTGGGTTGTCATGCTGGTTGCCGTTGCACAAGAGCTTCCCCGGAATCTTGAACAAGTCGAACGACGACGTACCATTGCTTCAAGCTCACGGCGATTGCGATCCTGTCGTCCCTTATAGATGGGGCCAGCTTACCTCCACAGCATTGAAGGCTGTCGTCAAGAATCACGAGTTCAAGACCTACAAAAGTCTTGGCCACAGTTCCAACGGCAACGAGCTCCAGGACATCAAGACCTACTTGAACACGACATTGCCGGCAACTCCGAAGACTCCTCCGAGCAAACAGTAGAAATAGTCATCGCTTCACGTATTTTTTCGCCCTCCAGTCAATATATAGTCTACACATAACATGCCCGTTTACGCAGTATTCCCTATACAAGTTTTATTTTATCATTTTAATGAATTACTAAGTCGATGTAAATTAAGATGAAACTTCCTATGAGACAGGCAAAATTTTTTATTAAAAATACCAACATCAACAATCATAAGCCAAACTCCAAAACAATCTATGAACCGAAATATCACTTTTAACCACATATTTTTATTTTGTCTTTACTTAGACTTAGTTTAGTCCTGTGATACTCTTACCAGAATCTTCCCTGTCCTAATCCGGGCCTTCTAAAGGTCAATTTTCCATTAAAAAAAGCTGCATTCATTTCAAAATATTTCCCCTTATCATATTCTTCCAATCATTTCACACTTTTACTCCTGAGAAAAAACATGAAATGAGAGTATGACCTCACAAATGACGGCTGTACATTAATAACAACAACAATTAAGTAATTCAAATTACCTGCGTCTAAAAAACAATATAATGATGAATAAAAATGTGACTCACATAAATATGCAGCATATAAAAATATGTCTCTGATTAGAAATCTATAGAATTTGTCTTCTGTAAATACAGGAAACATTTGCCTACTAAGTCTAATTTTTAAAAATAATTCCTTTTCAAGAAAGTGAATAAACATGGCGATTCTCGGAATTTGTAATAAAGGTTCACGCAACCTCGACTCGTTCCTGCGCGTCCCGGTAAAAGATTTTTATTGGATTTTTTGGGGACAACGGTAATCCATCAATGCGCCCGTGGTTTGTTGTGAAACAAAAATCTCCACCATGATCAAGCTACATAGCTCACATGTATTTCATACAAAATTGATGATTTCAACAATTATTCCGCTGGGAAATCAATCTCCCATTAGCATACAAATAGGTGTCGGTTAAAGCGTCACTTAGCCATGAAACCCTGTATCTTCACTTCTTTTCCCCATCCCGGGAAATCCAATTAAGCACCCCAACAATTCGGGATGGTAAATAGCTAGCGTTTAGTGACTGGTAAAATCACAGCCGGTGAAAGGACACGTGGCTTTGAGCACCTAAATCCCCCTTGTTACAGAAATTCCCCCTGTTTCTTCCTAAACAAGTCTCGCCTCCTCACCGCAATCTGTTTTACTCTGTCTCACCTCCTTTACAGACATTTCCTTCCGGTTGTAAGAAAGCCATCAATGTCCTGAGATTGCAAACATTTCTAAATGCATAGTTGTAAGTGAATATCGATATCATTTTACCTATAAAATATTGTCCTTTGTTCTTTTATGGTCTGGTTAAATCTGGGGGAATTCTAGCCATTCGGTTTGGACAACACATGTGTCCTCTCTCTGCGATGGTTTCAGTATGTGAGAGCAGGTTTTCCCGGCCTCGAACTGAATCTGTTCTGTCCTCTATATAATACTAAACAAACCGCCCTCCTTGGCTTCGTTTTGCTGTTGTTACGATTTATAGCACATCATTTGTGTTTCTCCAAGACACATACATGTAGTGATACTATTGGCTTTTCCGACCAGGGGTTAGCCCCCTTAAAAATTGGCAAAAATATCTGTTTAGCTGTCCTTGGAAAATTTGCACCTAACATATTTTAAGTTAGGTGAGACCCAATTTTTGGGATGCCTTCTTTTCATACTAACTTACATAGATATGTGATATTTGTGAGCATTGTTGGGTGTGTAACATTTGTTCCCCGGCTACAAGCTACGACGTGACGTTACAATTGACATGTTAGATTACGTTGTCAGAAAGTTTACATTGGCATGAGGAGCATTGTACACTATAGCCAAAAACTTTTCATAATGGAAAACGAGAGAAAAATTCGGGAAAATTAGCCGCGCCATTTGCAACGAATGGGCCATAACAATCAATTAATTTTCTGTCTAGAGAGAGAGGATACTTTTGGGCTTTTTTGGGAAAAATTAAACTGTTAGAGTTTTATTTATGGCGACAAATGGGCGTAATATACCGTTTCAATTTTGAAAGACTGAGGAGGCCATTTATTTTGAATAGCTGCAAACATATGCAGAAAATGGGGGCTCTTCTAAAGTACACAAAACAACAAATATTATGTAAAATGGCTGCTGCAAATGAAAACACTATGTCGTTTCTACAACTGTAAAGCCCTCGTTTTGCTAGCTATACATTCAAAAAAAGCAAAATGGTTCCCATTGAAATTTCCGAGTGCACCCATAAGACCAAAAAAGGCAGGAAAAATACTTTTTTACAGAAACAGAAAGGCGTTGGAAATTGGATCGCGATACTGCTACAAAATGGGTGTGGAAACTAAAATAGCTAGATATGCAAATTTGAAATTGAAGCCGGGGAATAAGATCAGATCGTGTCTATTTGATAGCTTCTCTGGAAAAAAAGAAGGCAATAGTAATCGTACGAGTAGCTGTAGCAAGCCTAATAATCCCGGCTCAACTTAATTGCCTTTGATTAAGCTTAACACCAAACAAGAGCTCAATATAGGGACTAATAGTTGTGTATCCCTCTGTTACACAAAAAAGCCTAGCTCCTTCTGGTGGAAATATATTGGACAACAAAATGTTTTACACCAATTCGTCTACGCTCGTAAATCATAGAGAGAGCTACATTTTCTATTTCCTTTTTTGTTCTCCCTTCCACTTTAGTGTGTATAGATATGCCAGATCATTTTGCAGTATTTTTCACAAATGTATCATATGTAGATATTTTTAAATAAACATACTCCATACCATGAGCTCAAATGGGCTCAATTAGGCACGCTCGCGCACGGCTTTTCCAGCCAACGACGATATGATGATGTCAATGGCAATTGAAAGCCAAGCTAATTCCATTTCGAGCGAAGCTAACCATCTTGGTGGATGCAACCCTTTTAACATGGCATGACTTTAGACTTCTAAGTTGCAAGGAATGGTGCTTCAAAACCAAAAGAGAAGAGGCGGTCCGAGGTTTCTGTCTCCAATGGAAACGCGAAGGGGGCGGCGCAATGGGCTCCTTAACACCGACGGAGAACGCCGGCGATCGGCGATTGGCGGCGAGAAACCCGGTTCAACTTTGGGTTTCCCTTGGTGGCGGCGGCGTAACTGTGTTCACTCTGTTCAAGTGTGTTCTCGTAACGACGATGAGGAGTCATTTTTAACTACTTTTCCATGAAGAAGACACTGTGCTGAGGCCAGAAAACTGGTTGTATAGTGTTACGAGAGGCCGTTCCTTAGCATTAAGGGAAGTGTACACAGTCTCGCAGCCTCGCAGTCCTACACAGTATAGTTACAAGCACAGTGCAGTGAGCAAGGAAGAGGCAGGCAATAGCCATCCCATCAACATCATTCTCAACGAGGTTATTATTATATTAGCAGCCTCTCGTAATGGAGGCCGCTACTGCTGGTTCAACTGCTGCCGCAGTGACGAGCTGCTATGAGAAACTAAAGTCCGAGGCCAACGCTGCTGACCATCAGCTTGAATTGGGGTCGGGTCAGGATGCCACAGGCGGAGGAAGTGGTACATTTCATGATGACATCAACTACAACATCAAGAGCGAGAACAACCAAAACCACAACCCCGCCAACTTCGCCGCCGCGGCCTCCATGGGTGTGACCTCGAGCGACGTGGCCTCTAACATGGCAGCCGCGGCCTCCATGATGTTCAATAGGTTGCAACAACAACAACAGCAACAACAACAGCAACAGCAAGACGTTTCTCTATCGCCCAGCTCGACGACGAGTAACACTAGTGGAAATACCACAAATATTAGCTCCAGTGCAAATTATGGACACTCAAATCCACATGGTATAGACACCATTTTAAATCGGAGATCGGCGGCGGCCGCCGCCGCCCTGACTTCTCTTGTTCAGACGTCAACTACGACAGGATCGACAGGCTCTGGGTCGGGTTCGGCAACCGCCGCCCCCGGGGCTAACCCGAGCGTCAACCCCTATTTCAAGCTGGAAGATCTGCACCATGCGGCCGCCGCTGCCGCCCAAGTCGCTCAACAGCACCCAAACCATGCCCAAAACAGAGCATCGCTTTACTGGCCAGGAATCCAGGGCCTGATAGCCAACCCCAACCTGTGGCGAGATCGCTTCAATGGTAAAAACTAATTTCACTTTCTTTTTAAAATTGGTTGATGATGGATTGGGCACTGCCAAACCCGTGTAACCATTTTCAAAAGAAATTTGGTGACAAAACGCTGCTCTCACAATCAATTTGCTATAGCGGCAGAAAGGGAAGGAAAAAACCTTTTTGTGAAATTGAATTATATCTAAGCAGATCATCTTTTTGACTCGCTCTGCTATCTTTTTCATAACTTCTAGTTCTATATGTGCGTATCGAAAATGCTCGGGTGGTGGTTGGTTTCACAGCAATTTGCCGGGACCATTGTCAAATGCGTTAAAAATCAAATGTACCCTACCAAAATTGTCACATGAGAAGGAGTTTAGTAGCAGTCGCGGAGCTAAAGACCGGAACTAATTCGGCAGTTTATACTGCTCGCTTTTTCTATTAAAACTTATTGATTCGATGCTCAACATTTTTAAAATCCGGAAGCACTGATTGTCTTTATTTTATTTCCAGGTTTGCCAAGAAATAGTGCGAACGATCTAGATGGGAAGCGGAAACATACAAGGCCCACGTTTTCGGGACAGCAAATCTTCGCTTTGGAGAAGACTTTTGAACAGACGAAATATTTAGCAGGACCCGAGCGGGCAAAGTTAGCCTATGCCCTCGGAATGACAGAATCGCAAGTGAAGGTAAGAACCTTAAAATTCTGGTGTAACATGTGATCCCCTCAAAAAAATGTGAGAATTCCAACATCAGGCAAAGTGAAAATAATAACACCGCCACCATGCCATTGAAGGACTTGTTTTTCTTGGCGATTTACGTATATTTTCTGACAGGGTATCATAAATAAGAGTAGCGAAGGGGATTAGAAAAAGCTAAAAAGTTGTTTGTATTTCATATTTGAATACTGAGAAGGAATTTGATTGACACGTATTGTAGCGCGGTCAATTCTTGAATTTACCTTGGATTTAGATACACCGACACTGTGCAAAGCAAAACAGTGCATAGAGGGCGCTATCAGCGGCACTGTGTATATTTTAGAGTCATGCAGTCTCTCCGCTTTTTTATTGGAGCAAAATAAAATGATTTTGATATTTAGAATGGAATGTCGGACTTGAGATACGCTATTTAAAAATAAAATTGACTTTTGTATTCTGCGTTTCCTTCGTCTTCTTTGAAGGGATTAGTAGGGTGTGTTTGCCCCGATAATGATATTAATATTTCACCCGCGAACTCACAACACCTCGCCAACACCGGCGTCACTTTTTCCTAGTCGTCGTTCTCTTTGTGATTCTGCTCTGCAAATAATATTTCCAACAAAACAAGCGAGAACCGAGAAAAAAGTAAAGACGAAACAGCTGTGGCTGATCCCCTCAAAAAGCCAGTTTGCCAACACCATTTGATGAGGGGCTGCCCAAAACTGTCCTTAAAACATGCTCAAAATCGGGCAGATCCAAAAATCTACTTTTCTAAAAGTTATCTGTAGAAATCAAATCAAGGTTTCTTTTGACTTTTTGCTACCATCAGACATTTCTCCTTTTGATTTTTGGGGCTTTTGGCGTTTTTGTAAACCGGACACCTTCTGTTTTTCCTCTCTGATCTTTGGACAAATATTGCAAGGTGTTCGGTCATATTCAATAACAATTTCCATACATAGATGTATTCTTCTTATCAGTAGAGGAGAGGGCTTATTTACAAGTCAATATTTATGTTTGCCATCGCTTGTACGACATGTGTATGCAGTAGTGAAAGGTAAAAGAAGTAAGATAAGTTTTGCATTGAAAAGGTGATGCCGCTTCTCCAGATCCCTTTTGTCAAAATTGCCGATCTGCGATATTTTGACACATTTTCTAACATTCTCACAAGCTTCACAAGTTTTTTTGCCAGGAACAAAACAGGGAACCAACTTTTTCAATAACATCTAGCAGAGCAATATCAATATTTCTGACAGAGAGTGTCCTAGCAAAAAAAGTCCCATAATGTATTCAATTGCCATGCGATGCTCAAAGAACCATGTAATTTTTGAGAGCTAGAGCTCTAGTCTAAAATTCCTTAATACCTTCTTTTAAAAGTGTGTCATTGTGTTAAAACAATTGATTTTTGCAAGGAAAAATCACGGATAATGCTAAGGGGAATATATTAATATCAATTAGGGGTGGAGAGAGAGGGAGGCTTTGGCTTTCTAACTATTAATCTGCATGGCTGAACACATGAAGTTGTAACGTACCTAAAACGTAAATCTTGCGCCATGGATGGAGCTTTCAGCAAAAGTGGCAGTGCGAGCGAAGCTCCCCCTGTTATGTTAACAACAACATCTCGTCATAATTGATCTGACTGCTAGATCTACAAAACGAGGAGGGCGGGTGCTGGAATGCAAAATTCAGTCTCAAACGAGTCCATTTTTACCGCGATTGTGAAAGGATCTGGTGATTTTATGGCTAAACGCACACTTTGTTGTATCCGGAACGAATTTTTCAATGATGCGCACCATTTTTTTCTGGCTACACCCTCGTCCAAAACTAGTGAAACTAGTGGTCAATTTTGAACAAGACATGTTTCTATTGATAGAACAAATAGGGAGCATGTAAATACGAAAGAGATTATGCTTATGCTTGTGTTTTATATTGCTCTCTGGGTATCATTCTCAATATTCCATATTGGACAAAAGAAAAAGCCAACCACCCGACCAACATATCTAATGCTCTTCTGCTGAACAACAGCTGTCGCAGATTGTTACACGAACGACGACGACGACGTCCCTTTTTTGCCGCTACCCCCGTTAAGTTATTTACGTTTAAACTCTATCCTACACCACTCTATATGTATATGGAGTAATCTTGTTCAATAGATAGAATATTGTGGCTAGATATCTACTCTTTCAGAAAATGTACTCTGATCAGTTGGTATCAGTATTTTGGGTTGGCTCATCTTTAGTATAGACGGCCGAGATCGGATCAAACTTTCGTTTAATTCCGTGAGCAAATCCCCCTTAAGTGAAAACTTTTCCCCTACCATGGGGAATTCTCATCTGCTTCCACATATTTAGCTAGCGCCCAAAAGTTGCCCAAATTAGTGTTCCAATTAGGTTTATGACTTCATAAAAGTCTCGGGGGTGTCGTGTAAAACCTAAAATGTATGCATAACCAAAAGTCTGCTCGGAATTTTGATCAGTAGAAAGTTGTATGAAACGACTAATGAATTGAATTGAAAAAGTCTTTATCCTCTATTAAATGGTTGCTGGATGCTGGCTGCATTATTAAATGGTGAATGGTGGCGCTAGGATCGAGTCATTCGTCATCATTGCGAGATGAAAACATACGAGAAGTGCTGACTCATGATGTTCATAAATTTCTGTTGTGATATCTTTTAAGAAGAATGAGATCGAGAAAGGAAAGTAAGAGAGAAGATTGAGCATCCATTTAATGGCACTTTGCTGATCGGACGACGGAGATAATTTAATTATGCCATCGCGAACTCCAGACTCCCCGCCGCTGCTAAAATCAAATCAAACGGTTACGCTTTTATGCTGATTTTATTTAGCAAGACGATTGCCCGAGATTGCCCAAGCCCCTAGGGGGGTGGTTGGGCTTTAGGCTTTATCATGGCCACCAAAACGATCGCGCGATTGAGAGATAGATAGATTGTTAGAAGAATGGTAAAGCAAAGTGGTGGGTCTTATGCTCCTTGATAGATTTGGATCGGACACAACGATTGAGATGGCAGTGCTAGAAATCTATAGAGCTACCCGGTGGTCAACCGTTTTGCCAGTGGCATTTGATGGTTGGATGTCCGACACTGCAATGGTAAATGGGGGCGCATTCATTCCGATTTTTCTCCTATAGAAGCCTTCGCTAGCTTCGACCACCCACTCTCAGCTCTTTGTCCTCATGTCCATCAAGCATCTGGATTCTGGGAGCTCTGCTAATGGCAATGACCATTTGACTCCTTGGACAAAACACGTTCGCGTTCCCATTCATGATCACACCCAATTTCAATGGAAATCATTTTTGTGTGCCAATTTCTCCTGGAACTAAACCATCTCAGCATGGGGATAAAATTGATGAGGCCCTGTCTTGGGAACCGAGGAAAAGAAAGCTTGCTTTGGACGTTTAGATATTATATGGTTGTCGCTCCGCTCGAACAAGATATAGCACTGAATAGCGAATATTACGATGAGCACAGGATTGTTCTCTAGAGAGTCGCATCACAGTCATTAGATGATCAAATATATAGACACACATTTTTATGGATTGTGGGCTAGCTATTTCTATTGTATCAGTATAAGTTACTGGCACCCCACCCTACCATCGATAACACTTGATCACGTCCGCTGTGACTTTTATCCTCCCTCCTCCCTAATGTTACACGGATTCGTCCTGATTATTTTTAGTGCCGTTTTGCGATAAAACTCTGCCGAAATAGTTTTGACGGGAGTGGCATCTACGTATTTCATTTGTATTTCTTTGTTTGATTGCAGGTGTGGTTTCAAAACAGACGCACAAAATGGCGGAAAAAGCATGCGGCCGAGATGGCCAATGCTAAGAAGAGGCAGGAGCGAAATCGTGGCGCCGGAGGCGCAGCCGGTGTTTTTGGGGGACACCCCAATCTCGACCCCGCGGGCGTCAGCATGGGACCCGATTCAAGCGATTCGGAAAGGGAAGAGGACGAAAACCTCAGCCTCCAGGACCTGGCATCGTTAGGATAATAAGTTATTAATAATTTTAGCTTGAAAAAACACCCTGCTTTCTTTAATTATTTGTTACTTATGTTGCCAAAAAATTGTCATTATTATTTAACTAAATGAATTGATGTGTATCGATAATACTTTTTATCATATACCTGAAATATTGTGAAATTAAATGAGCATCCTTTTGTTATACATAAACGATACGTACAGCTCCCCCTCCAAACAAAATGAAACCCCACTTGCTAAAGACAACAAAATACCCCCACGTGTAATAAGATATCCTCGAGAATAAACCAAACCAAGGATAGAGAATTGAAACCAATTCATTCATGCTATGCGTAACCTAAGTAGACAAGAATCTATTTGTCAGAGTGCTGGCTTGCAGGTGTCAAAAAATGTACAGAGGTCCACCTGGTGAAAGGAATTTATTGGACAATTAGCTGTTTGAATAAGTCCAGCCCCTCGAGCGGCAAATGAGCGACCGATTGGTTTGTTTTGTACATTTTTTGGACAGGTCAGCCATGTGCAATGAATGGTAGAGGGTGTCCAGAAAAAAAGTGTTCTTAAGAAACACCCTGTATACTCTAGAAACTTGTTGGAGTCAGAAACGCTTTTATAGTGACAAGGTTGAATAGGGGCTTGCTCTGCGACTGCGAGGGCAATGTGCAGTAAAATCTAGTCTTAAACTGTACTTTTGTGTACGATTTTGTGTAGTATCAATGCCATCCCGTGTGGACGAATTTGTGCACAATACACAATTGTGTATTATAGTACACCCCCATAATCCCCGACACCCGCCATCACCATTGGCTGTTTCACTCTTCATTGCTTCTCTGCCGGCCTGATTTTCCTTTATATTTTATGCCCTTCTCATCTATGAATTAAATTAACAATAGTATGCATCAATGTCATTGACATTCAGGTAACAGGGGACATTGGCTTGAGCAAATTTCCGATTCATGCATGGTTTACTCGCAATAGGGAAGCGAGGTCTTTTTCAAAGAACCGCCACCATTTTGCTTCTAAAGCTCTTTTTTCTGCCTGACTTTTGAATAAGCTTTTTTCCAACACATATGGGGATACGGATTATGTTAAAATGATGTGGTCAAAGTCAATTTTCACAATCCAAATTTCTGTTTCTATTTTGCTCGTTCATATATCTGAGGAATACGTACAACAACGTTTATGCTGAAAGTCTCGTTGTTCTTGACAATTAAATACACATGTTTGCTTTGATTGTTGGTTAATCAAACATGATGAGTGTTATCAAGATGGTAATTAACAATAGTAGGAGAAAGGTACGATTTGTAAATGTTGTGTAGATAGAGTAAGTATGCAAATCATCGTAGCATAAAAAATATTTTGTGCTTTTTTGTATTGATAGAAGATGCGGACTTTTCGTTCATGTTATGCTCGTGTTTTTTGTCGCGTCAAAGTGTATATTTTTTACATAGCCTTATAGATGTAAATGAATTTTATGAGTATGAGATGCTGGTAGATGAAATAATGAGAGTATGGAGTATGGGCAAGTTTTTTGGTTTGTCTGTGGTCAAGTATTTACTTGGCGGCCTTCTTCTTCTTCTTCTTCTTGCCACCCTCCGCGGGTGCGTCACCTTCGGCCGGGGCTTCGGCGGGGGCCTCTTCTGGGGGCGGGGCCTCCTCCTTCTTCTCCTCTCCGCCACCGGCAACGAACAGACCGATCACATCCTTGGAGGCAAGGAAACCATCGTCGTCAACTTCGAACTCGCCGAAGATATCATCGACCTCGGCCTTGGTGAACTTGTCACCGAAGTTCAACAGAGCGTGCCTGAACATCTCGGCCTCGATCTTGCCGTCGGTCTCGTAAGCCTTGAAGGCCCTGACAATCAGATCGTCGGGATCGTTGGAACCTGAAGACAATCAACAATCATATCTAGGCAATCCAAACACATCAATGTCCAATCATATCTAGGTACTTACCACCGGCCATCTTCTCCTGGAACATCTTGATCATGTTGTCGAAGGTGCAGCCGCCTCCGACCTCGGAGAGCATGCTGTCGAGCTCGGACTCGTCCATGAGCTTGCCAACGTTGTCGAAGGCAGCGCGGAGATCGTTCTTGCTGATGGTGCCATCCTTGTCGATGTCCATGAGTTTGAAGCACTCCTTGTACATCTGGATCTGCTCCTCGGAGAAGCCGCCCTCATTTTGACCCCTTATTTAAAAGGCAATCAGTAACTTAAGTATTTAAGTATGATTAGCCAGGTCTACTTACTTGCCCATGGTGGTGGTGTGAGTTGAGACTTCTCTGGTTTAAAACTGAACAAGTTTCAGAGCTCGAGCGAGGTCCTATTTAGTGGACGGCGCTGTGAGAAGTGACCAACTGGGCCCAAAAATACTTACAACGTCTATTCTAGAGATAGAATAAGCTGGCTTAAGCAAGCTAGAGCTAGAGCAGCTTGCTTGCAGGCAGCCTCGAACTGATTTAGACTTTCAGAAGGGCAGATTGGGCAGAACAGAACTGAGTCGCAGCCTCAGTGGAGGCCAAAAATTCTGGCTCACACTCTCAGCATATACTTAGGCAACCTGCTTTGCTTTCAGCTTTCACACATGTGCACCCATATGCACATTCTTGAAGCTTTTCTTCTTGCTCTAAAACGAGCAGGGGAAAGTTGTAGCCTACATAGACATTAGACATGTGAACTTCTACTTGTTGGAGTGGGTGTCCAATTTTAAAATACACACACTCGCAGACTTTTCACTTACGACGGTGTGATCTCTTTTACTCGAAGCTTTTACGTCTTAAAAACACCTAGGACCATGCTTTTTCCTAGCAAATTGTATTATAATATTACGGAGACATTTCTAAAGCAAATATGGAAAAAAATATTTGAATGCTTACTCATCACTTGAGACCCTAGATTCATTATCATTAACAGAAGTACTTAAGCAATCATAAATGTTGCTATATTCGTTTTATGGTTTTGGCATTTCCTGAAAATGCAATCGAAACGTAATTAGCGCCAAAATTATGCCTCGTTTTCCTTCAAACACACACCCAAAATGTCAGGAGAAAGCGAACGAAAAGAGAGAGGAATGTATGACTAAGATCTGCTTTTTCAAAAGAGAAGAAGTTTAAACATATGCAGCTAGCAGTATCCTTTCTTTGCCTGCTCACAGTATAGTCGAATTCTAGCTTTCAAAGCTTATACCTATACCCAACTTTCCTAAGACGTCGCAGACAAGGACGAGCGTTCTGCTGCATGATTTCTAGCCTTCTTTTTTGTACAGAGCTGAATTTATGAACTGAGTATTTAGTTTTGCTAATAGATACGAATCGACAATGACTAATTACCTAACCCTTTTTTAGACATGACAGCTATCAGTTGCTTTTAAAAGGAACACATTAGCTCCATCCTTTTTCTGTGAATAAATGTACGTTTCACTGGCATAAATTTCATTTAATGGGGTCCCACGTAAAATGTGTCTAGAGCAGGCTCTCCCCGTCTGCTAGAATCTAGAATATTATTAAACGATGATAGTTTGCTCTGCCCGGCCTCCACATAAAATCTCTACCTGAAAACGAATTGCTTTTCATAAAGTATACTAAAGTGAATCTACAGTGAGAAGAAGAAAAAATATTGTAATGAATGGGGTCCTGCTGCGCACGGCTTTTCATTCATTGCTACCATCAAAATCTAAACGCCAACAGAAGCTCTAGCAGCTTTAAGACCTATTATACAAATGTGGTGGCAAGTTGAAACCTGGGTCTAAATGGTTTTGTATACATAAATCCGTATATCCCTACCCTACTGTCCGCCACCTGGTATATCGTGGAAAAAAGTCAATTCAACTATTGAGCTATTGAAACGCGATTGCTACCCAAAATCCGTAGGAAATTCGTTGACCATTTGTCCATTTGTCACCTGATCGACCCCTTGTGAACCGCGCGCGCGCCGGTCATCTGCTCTTAAAATTCTAGCGTTCCGGTCACTCAATAAGCTATGAAATAAATACAACCAGGGAAAAGTGAAAGGGATCCGTATTGTGTATTTTTCCTGTCCCAGCGCTATTGCTATTATTCGGATGTTTGATTGCATTTGCTCAGCACACCATCAGCTCAATGGCTGTCAGGATTGATTGTTATGATGACCCATTGTAAAGTGTATTTCTACCAAAATACAAAATACAGTATTTAGCTCTAGTTTTTCCTCTCCTATGGCACCCCCACACTAAATATATTGCCATTGAGAGCGAACATGGGTGTAATAGAATTTGTAAGCATCCGTACATCTAGGTACTCAATATAGGGGAATCTTGGGGGAGGTGTCTAGGACCGACACGCGCGAAATTGCTGTGGTAAATTGCTAGAGCACTGAGCATTTTTCTGGCGAAAAGTATGCCCCCATTTTTGACGACCCAGTTTGCAACTGGGTGGAAAAATCTCTGCTCTCTATTTTGGTCCATTTTGGACAATGAGCAAACGTCAATTTCCTAACAAAACTATACAGAGTGGAATGAAGGCTCGATCTAAGTTTCTGACCCACGATATCAATTTTTCTGGGGTCAAAAAGCATTTTGATTTTTTTTTGGGAAACAAGGTTCTTGTTTATTCGATATTTCGCAACAAAAAAATGTTGAAAACAGCTGGCACTTGAAAATATTCTTAGTTTTTAAAGTATAGACAATAAATGTTGGTGCGTAGTATGTGTTTTTTTATATTCTGCTGTTCTTGATGTTTTTTGTAGAGATGAATCAGACATGGCGTGTGTGTGATAAAATAATAGGCCTTCGTTGTTAATTGAAAGCAAAAATGTTGACAAAATGTTCGATCGTAGTTGCTGTCCCCACACTTTGCTTGGCTTGGAGATCTTGGCGCAGCGAGGCCGGAGGCAAATTCTTGAGCAAAGGAGCACTTCTTTGCAGAAGAATCCAAAACCAACCACCTCATTGTCAGCCAATCCAAGAACCAAAGCTTGACAAGATTCGTTTTGATACATCTGATCATCTATGGCAATTTTGTTTCTGGTCTATGCATCTTTGAAGAACACAGTCGTCAGGTATTCTAATATATACTTTCTTTTCTCATAGAGTTTGTGAATTTGTATATAACGTTTTGTGAGAATATGCGCAGGAGGAGAAAATTATGAATGAATTCATCAAAGTGTTGTAACTTCAGGTTTCCACTTACATTCCTTAATCTTGGATACAAAAAATGGCGGTTGTGAGACAGAGACTGCTGCTGGCTGGCTTTAAATATGGAAATATAAGTGTGGACTTCCAATAGTATAACAACAATTATTCAAGTTTGTAGATTTAATGTTCCATTGCGTTGTTGTTTAATAATGATAAGATTTGATCAGATCTGATGATTGCTGCCAATGGGTAAGTTTTATGGAGATAATTTGAATTTTGCTTTAAAATCTGGGTGTCTTCGTATACAGAACTGTTACTGGAAATATTGTGGTGGGAGCGTGACAAAAAAGATCAATTGTTTTCATGTACGAGTTGACGCTTTTTATTCCTCTCCCTCCTCCTTCTTGGCCACCATCAGGGACTTCAGGTGGGCAGCATCGATCTGGCCATCAGCGATCTGGAACTCGGCGAAGGCATTATCGACCTCCTCCTGTGTGAATTTGTCGCCAAAAGTGGTTAACGAATGCCTGAACCTGCAATGTCAACGTGGCAATCCATGGATCAGACATTGACGAGATTGTTAGCACTTAAGCACTTACATGTCGGCGTCGATCTTGCCGTTCATCTCGAATGCCTCGAAGGATTTCAGGATGGTGTCGTCATCATCAGCGCCTGTAAATCAAGGATTGGATTAACCTCCAGTGACATTGACATTGATGGCAATCACTGGAACCAGGCACTTACCACCAGCCATCTTCTCGGCGAACAGGATGACCATCTGGGTGAAGTTAACGGGACCGGGGGCCTCGGCGAGCATGGCGCTGGCCTCGCCGTCGGAGATGGACTTGCCGACGTTGCCGAAGGCGTTCTTCAAGTCGGAGGCGGAGAGGAGACCGTCCTTGTCGGTGTCCATGATGCCGAAGGCTTCCTTGAACTCCTGGATTTGCCTCTGGGAGAAGAGGGCGAAGACGTTGGAGCCGCTCTTCTTGGCCTTTCTGTTATTAAACGAGAGAAATTAATTGATGCTGCAATTGCTTTGAAAAGGGTAACGAGGTGGTGGGGATTTAATGCAAACGTTTGCAATTTCATGCACGTGTTACATACGCTGTAATTAGTTAACTAAGCATATGTGTGAACAATTAGAGACATGCACGCAAGGTGACGGGAAAAAAGAGGAGCAAAAAAGACATCATCATTGTCGTCAGTGTCTTTTACTTGGGATTTTTTCAGGTTTACTTTACTCGTACATTTGTGGCATATATGTATAGTAAATTCCTGGGCAAAAGGAGCAAGGAAAGCATTGAGAGAAAATAAGTAAGTTAAAGCAAAGATTTCTCTCTGGGATTTTGGCACTGGGCCCAGGCATGTCAAGTACTTAGTGCAAGTATGCAAGCAAAGAAAAATCAGGAGAGAGTGTATCACAGTAAAAGATATCTATAACGTGTGATTTTAAGTAAATATAATCTATGAAAAAATATGCCATCAATTTAAAGTTTTAATGCTGTTTTGTCAGTTTAACAAAAGTCGAAAAATAATGGGAATGACTTTACAGTCTGGTTAAATGACATTTGGAGAAATGAAAATAATGACACTGATGATCATTTTGGATCAAGCTAAATCCTAGAAATGTTTCAAAAACAGATAGAAGATTGAGAAGATGATACAACGTTTATGCAATGCACAAAAATATTTTGCCACGAGGAGGGAGGGCTGCTTATCAAAGGCAGATTAGAATAGAAATGCCATTTGTCTTGTGATAGCGCCACCCATTCAACACCGCATATTTTTTAGAAGGCAAGGGTAGGTTAAAACCGTTATTTTCATGCATTAACCAATTTAAAGAAACTTACTTCGATCCTGAACCCTTAGCCTATATAGAATAAAAGGCAAAAAAGACAGATTTCAATACGAAACGTCTGATCAGAATCTAGGCAAATCAAATGATTTTGGGCTTACCATTGTGTTGTGAGGAAGGTGGTGGTCGCTAAAGAAGAAGCAAAAAGAGGCTGGTTTTGAGTCTTGTCAGGCAGGGACACGAGCCTTCGTTGGACTGGAGATCGAATGTAGTGAATGGCACTCGCTGCTCAAGAAATCTCTAGCTAACCCAAGAAAAGCTGCTCAAAGCTAAGCAAGTAAAAGGCAGGTCCTGTACGTTAGCTCGCCTAAAACTATAGTCTATATGAGGAGCACCTGCTAGCGAAAGCTCTCTCTCTCGCGAGGCCGTCATATGTGTAATGCAAGTACTTAGGTCTTTCCCCACCTAAGAAGAAGCTTTCGAGCTCGAGCAAGTCGAGCAAGTTGGCAGGCTGTATAGGGGAGTAAAAATAGCCTCTTACTAAAATATGTTCGTACATTACATGTGAAGGAAACTTTACATATGGGTGGCTATAGCAGCACGCGTTTTGCTTAGATTACTTGCCTATCTCTTACTCTACACCCTATGTAGGCTTTTTCAAGCTGTCCGACTTAGTTGCTTCCTCCGACAGACGTAGTAAAAATTCTCAGAAAAGCTAGCTGTGGCATACGTAAGAAAATGTATATGGTGGTATATAGGTATCTAGATTTTAACCCGCTCGCAGCATTTTGCTGAAACTGAATTTCTAACACTTGACTTGTACTTCGCTTGGGAAAGCATCATGCACAGGCTAAGGCACAAAAACGATCGTGTTTAAAGCAAATCATGCAACTTTCAATGTCATGACTCAGTTTTCATTTTACTGTCTTCTTAAAATTATCTAGAGCATGTCTATAGGTCTTTATGGCGAGTTAAGCATTTATAAATATATTTTGGACTTGGAAAACTCGATTGTCCATCCGTCCGAGGAAAATGAAAATGCTAAGAGATAAATATATTTACGGAAAGGTCAAATTCCCGCCTCCCTCTTCTTGCAGAGCATATTTCAGGACACAATCTTTTGTAGAAGAAAGCATTTTAGTTTACACAAACTATACATACATTCAAGTTAGGACATTATATAACGGCCTCCGCTTTTAAAAGAAGCAGCAGCGCTGATCGAGGTCCTGGGCAATTCGTGCTCAGCTAGAGGATGAGTCATCTCAGCCTTAGCCTCGGAGCCTGGAAAACAAAAAAAAGAGGCATGCTGCTACTACGAAAGATCGTCCTCAAAAATGGACTTGGCTTACGAGCAAGTTGTCAAGAGCTTGCTTTTACTCGTAGCTTTGATAATACTCGTGTAAAACAGCACAATCACATATAGATATCTATTGATAAATACATAAGACCTGACCCCGCTAAATTGCTTACGTAAAGACTAGGCAGGAAATCTGGGCATTTTTAATTTCTTTCCTTTAAAAAGTCATTCTTGCTGAAAAGTGTCAGTCATCGGGAGAGGTGATTTTTACCAGTTTTCGACAGGCAGAAAAAAGTCTCGCTGACAAAGTACGAGGAGGGCAGGTTAACCTATTTTAAGGTCTGAATGTCTGGGATCCAACTTAGTGCAGCATTTTAGCAGCTAACAAAGCTTGATGGGGCGATGGACAGATAATGGTTTTTGGTGCACAAACTTGCTCCATCTTGTTTTCTTTGTAGCAGCAACATTATACGTGAGACGTGACAACCATACCGATTTCAACTCCTCGCTGCAAAACCCCAACGCCCTTCTCTACAGAATTACATTGCAAATGTCTGCAGTCTGCTCTATTTTTGTCCTCTTTCAAACCGACTGAACGGCGATAGATAATGAGAGGTTGCGTGAAAATACCGCGAAAAGAACCGACCAAGTGGTATAAAATTGGATTTTGCGAGATGTGGTTATTGTGGTTTGATGTAACTTTTTTCTGGTCCAAATAATGAATTATCCAAGATGCATCTCGATGACATTTCCATGAAATAAACACTATTTTCTACTGTCTAAAGGTTGAAGGCATTTATATTGCAATACCATCTATCTGGCTTTAGAATTTGTCACATCATTTCATTGCTTCATTCGCCTGAGAAACCGTCAGATCAAGAATATATTCATTTTAAGCAAGTAAGTCCTAAAGTCAAAAAACCTCAATCAGTTTATCAATCTAATGCTGTTTTCTGCAAAACCATCCAATATTTCCACAGTTACATAATTTGGCTCTTCAGGGCATTTCCATTTAGTGTGGCAGCAGCGCGATCGCCAAACAGATTCGCATTAAGTACATTTTAATAGCGTGAGAACGGGACTTTGCTCGTAGTTTTTATTAATTCCGGAAGCGTCTGAACTATTGAATTATTATAGTATTTTGTGAATTGTGATGTTTTTAGAAGGATAGAAACTAATATAAACCAAATTCTCAAGCCAATCGTGTCTTCTTGATTTTAATTTCACATTTTAGTATGCCGATTTGTTTTGCGTATATCCTTATTTTGTAAATATGTTATTTTTTGTGAATTGCGTGAGAGCGCTCGCAACATGACATACGGCTACTTGTAACTTGCGTTTTTATAGTTTCAATGCCCGCGTAACATTCAAAAGAATAGCCGTGAATTCAGAAGCGCCATGAAGCAAGACTTCGGAAAAAAGATACACTAAAAATGTTCCAGTTAGCTAACGCATTTCATCAAGCGTATCATACATCCGTTTTATATTTAGTCATACCAGCATATCAGAATCGGAAACAAGTTGAAAATAAATACTTGTGAAACTGGGGACTAACCTCTGCCCGGAACTGCTCGTTAGTGGCTATATAAAAATACCGCACAATAGGTTGGGGAAACCAAAAATAGAAGTCCCCCTTTGGTCTTTCGTCTAGCCAAGGAAACAACCACTACCATGTAAGTCAACTCTAGAACACGCCACGCCTGCATTTACTTATATTTTCAACGAGCGATTTGGTACATTTCGTAGTTTAGTTCCACTTTGTCGTAAGTCTTGAAAATGTACTTCACATTGCTGTTTGTTTGTTACGCATTATAATACCTTGGTACACTTGGTTATTAACCAGTACCAGTATATACCAGAAGGTGTAGGGCGAAAGCAAGCACTTTCTTTCCATTACTTCAAGGAGACCTTTAAGAGAAACAATCAGTGTACCTACATATTTCAAGCCTTGAGAAAGGTTCCAGCAGTTGCATTGTTTACCACGAAAATAGGTTTCAATAATGAACCTGCCATTTGTTTCATTCTAGTCTCTACAAGACACCATGCCGGACAAAGTGCCCAAGATTAAAGTGACTCCAGTGGTATCGACCACTAGCAAATCCAAAGACAACAATGACGAGAACAGTAATAATGGAGGACATCTCTTCACCAAAAACACCAACATCAGCTACCTGACACCGCACTTCCTGACCAAGGGAAACCAGATTGACCCATTCAGGCATCGGCTCAATTTGGGCTTTTTTGGCTATATCCGGGTGTTTATCATGTCACTCACTCTGGCACCGATAAGATTCATGTGTGTGATCTTCCTGTTGTCCTTTGCTGCCTTTGTATCAAGAATTGGTTTAATGTGCGCCGGGGATCCGGATGCGAGACCATTCAGAGGTTGCAGGAAATCACTGCAAAAATTCGTGCTCAAAATCGCCCGGGCGGTGTTCTTCTGCATGGGCTTCCACCATGTCTCCATCATTGGAACTCAGGTACACCCTTAATTAAGTCATTCCTGAGACCTAATTATGCTAATTACCTACTTACTTAGGCTACCAGAGAAGAGGCTCCGGTTTTGGTAGCTGCACCCCACTCGACTTTCGTGGATGCCCTAGCCATAGTCTTGAGCAAATCAGTCCCGGTTGCCAAAAAAGGCCTGTCACAAGTGTGGTTTGTCGGGGCGATTGGCAGATTCATGCAGGTTCTGTTCGTGTCCCGTGAAAGTGCTTCCTCGCGGTCAAAAGTCACGAGACAAATCAAGGTAAAATTATAAGTTATGATTTAAATCATTATTGTGATTTTGTTGTTAATAGTCAAGAGCTCTGGACATGCCAAACATTGTCAGCCTTGACGACGAAGAGGAGACACCCTGTTGCACTTGCGGACCTCCCGCTGATTGGCCACAAATCTTGCTCTTCCCCGAAGGAACCAATACCAACGCCAAAGCTCTGATCAAATTCAAGTCCGGAGCCTTCCAAGTTGGAGCACCGGTTCAACCTGTTTTGATACGTTTGCAAAGCCTAAACGGTACTGACACATACACCTGGACCTGGAATCAGAGCTATGGCGCTTTTGCCTGCTTGTGGTTAACATTGTGCCAATTTCGGTCGAAAATGTCGGTAAGTACCTTTAATTACCCCCTAATTAACTACTGAATTATACTAACATTGAGGGCATTTCAGATCGAGTTCCTTCCTGTTTACAAGCCAACAGAGGTTGAGATTGACGATCCAAGAATTTTCGCGGGCAATGTCAGGAGAAGAATGGCAACACGGTTAGGCATACCGGAAGTGGATCGCAGTGTCAACGAATGGAGGCCGGATTTTGAAAAGTCCACCGAAAATCTTTCAGGTTCAACCAATGACCTCCGTCATCAAGGCATTGCCATCGAGCGTGCTCCAGCCTATGTCGTCGATTTTGTCGGGAACCTAACCCAAGCCTAATCTATTTGTTATTTGCTCAATATCCTTCCCATTTATTATTAGATATTCTCAACTAAACAAGTTACTTACACATATTGTATTGATCTTGGTGGACTTCTTTTAAAAGTTCTGGAAGTCGGAGAAGCTTGTGATGTTGTGGTCCTCCTGACGCATGGTGGCGAACGTCGTGTCCGAGATGAAAGTCTGGGTGCTGTTCAAACCAAGGCTGAAGGATGCGCCATCATCAGTGTCGTCAAGGAAAGTAGAGTCCTCTCCTCCAGTGGTCTCGGAAAAAGTAGTGTCTCGTCCACCAACGGAGCCTCCTGCACCCATTGTCAATTCTTTCATTCGGTTGCGAATCAATTCTCCAGGATCCACATTGCTCGGCAACTCGGTCATGCCACCCATGCTTCCGCATTTGGGCAGTTTGGTGCCCAAAAGATTTTGATGAGGAATGTTCTCGCGCTTCTCCAATGCAGTTTTGCGAAGGCTGACATTCTCATTTTCGTCCATCTTGACAAAATGTCCCTGGAGATTCGGTTGGCCACCCTTGGCGGGAAAATGGAATCCGGGCTGCATGTCGATCTTGTCGTCGTCGGTAAAAGGCTGAAAAAAAAACCAGAATCATTGACGAGTTGAGGTCAATTTTTAGTTTGATTTCTTACCTCTCCGTCGCAAAGTCGGTCCATGATAATGTAGGCTCGACGGCGGACTTTTCCAAGAGTGCAATGCTCAAAGTTATCAGCCTCATCGTGGAACGGACAAACGGTGGCGGACGCGTCGAAATCGCCGCTCAGGAGAACGTTCTTCATGACTTCCAGATTCAAAACATGATCGCTGCTCACCGGAGGTTCAACTTTCAAACCTTTTTTCTGGTCCTTGATGAACTTGAGTTTCTTGACGGCGTGATCCATGGCAAGCATCATCTCCTCGAGACTGTAAACCGGCGGATTCGGATACTTTTGTCCGGCTCGCTTGAAGAGAAGCTCCAAAACCGATCGAACTGTCGACCGCTCCTCGTCCATGCAGAATACCGGCTGCGGTTGATCTGGGACGTAGCAAATGTCAGCGATGATTTGCATGATGTCACGGCAAATGTCGGCGTCGCTCTTCGTGTAAAGCTCTTCGGTGTCCAGCGGAATGTTGTGGGTTTTCCGTGCGATCCGCAGACACTCGGCTCGGTAACCGAACGGAATCTCGCCAGGATTGAGAAACGAGTGCCACTCAGTTCGAATTCCTGAAATAATCATCGTATCAATAAACAAACAACGGTTTAAAAGGAAGTTCTTACCGTTTTTGAGAGACATAGAAATGATGGAGCCTTCGGCCGGGACAACCTCACCGTTGGACGTCACACAGTGAGTCGAGAAGCTGACCAAAATGAACCGTTTGTAAGCGACTGCAGACGGTTGGGTTTCGAAGAGCGACCGGATTTCACGTCGCATGCGTTGCTCTTGGCATTTTCGCTCCTCTTCTTCCTTCTCCAGATCGCAAAGCCGACGACCTTTCGTAGTCACGGCCTCAGCAGGATCCTTCTCGGCAAAATGGCGGTTATCCTTGCCGCCGCCAGCCTTCTTGTTTCCTTTGTACGACATGGCTTTCGATTGATCGAGATGAACTTTCCCAACCTTTAAAAATGTTTTCAATTTCAACTATCAACTTGTGATGAAATATTTCTTCACTTTTGTTTTGTTTGATTTTCGGCCGACGGCCGATTCTGTTTTGTTTTCGTTTTTGCTTGACAAGACAGAAATTCTGTAGACTCTTCGACTCTTCGACTCTTTCCTTTTTCCATTCGAAAACAAAAACGACAAAAGCATGTTTTAGACCCGTTGGACAAAATAGGACGTTTTCACGAGTTTTTATGTGAAATGTTAAACAAGACGGAACATTCGTTCAATTAGTAGCCCGCTTGGCAAAAACTCGAAATCATTCAAATTTCAAAATTTATTTCGAATCAGCATTCTTAGAGTTTATTTCAAAAATAAGAATAATTGCTTTAATAAGGATAATTATTAATTACGCTATTAATCTCAAGCGGGGCGGAGGGACGAGCGTTAGCGAGTCCCGTAGCGTAGCGATCCGTGGTTTTTTTTTCATGTGCTATACGTTTTTTAGCAAAATTGGCCAAAAAACGAGCATTTTTGGTGTAAAATTATGCATCCTTTTTATTCCTACATAAGACCAGCATATTTGGCCAAAAATCGAGCATTTCGGTGTAAAATCATGCATCCACCCTTCTCCTCTCTATACAACAAACAAAAATGGCCAAAAAACGAGCATTTTTGGTGTAAATTCATGCACTTTTCATTTTCTCCCAAAGTCCCTTATTTTGGCCGAAAAACGAGCATGTTTGGTGCAAAATGATGCATCCTAAGTACTTTAATCAACGGATCGCTCCGCTTGAGACTTTTCTGAAGCTTTGCTTTGGACTTTTTACTTGATTACCAATTATCAGCAGGAGTCAGGCCGTTGACATCTTCCCTAACATAGGGAGAGTTGCGTGCAATCTCTTCAAGAAGGACTTTGTTTGCAAATTGGTACCCAACATCGTTGGCAACGCCAACGTTGACAATGCAATCTGGTTTGGACTTCAGATTGGGTCCATCTTCCACTCCGGTTGTCAGACCTGTACAACAAAAACAACGTCGTTGTTTTACCTCACCTGTAATAGGACCATAACGGGCAGTGATGTGATGAGGGCCCAAATTCCTGATTTCACGATATATTTGTGAAAATCTCATATGAAATTAAATAATAACGTAGATTCCAATACTAAGCAATTCCTTCTACAAATGCATGACCGAAAAAATCCATTAATGAAATGGAGTGATACTGGATAAATATTTGATAACGAATGTTAGCAGACTGGTAAACCAATAGCAAATTATAGCTTGTAGTCCGTTTTTAGGCGAGAAAGAACGGCATTCCTTGGTTTTGGTGGTAATGTAAATAACGTTTGCAGGAATGTTAAGTAGGAATTCAGCGTTGTGTAAAATCACACAGTTCCTTTTAGAGGTCGGTTTTTAATGCTTGACAATGTCATTAAGACCAAGACTCTCGTTACCTTTATGAAGGTAATTGTGAGCAAGGAAAACCATTCCATTTTCTCAAAAGGAAAGATGCTTTTGCATTTAGGTCATGCAAGGATAGCATCTTGATATATTTTATGTGGTATGTGGTCCCTCCCCAAGTCATCTGTATATGATTGATTCACATGACATACTATTCGGCACAAAAACCATGTCTTTTTACTGTAACCAGCCTCTAACAGTCATTGCCAAAGTCATGAAATAGAAAGTTGCTCCATAAACTTGTTTCCCCACTAAAAAAGTACATGACTTTGAAGCAGCCTGCCCATGGTGTGCTCTCTTTTATTGTACTACTTTAGAAAGGCCTGGCCATGGAGGCAAGCAAGGAAGTAAGCTGTAATACGCATAGATAGGCTAGTTACAACTTAGAAAGCAAATGCACTGACAGTCCGACAAAGAGCCCTGGATTGCAAACAACAACAACAACAACAAAGTCATGTTGTCCCCTCTAGACCCGGTGTCCGTGTTCCTCCGCATCTTGGGGATGGTGGGTGGTGTGCCATTTTCGTTTACAAGACTGAAAACTATCGTGGAGGAAAATAATGAAGAAATCAGCTCAAGAATCCGGGCGAGCAAAGCTCGTTTGATTTGGTGCTACGTTTCCCATACAGTTGTCTTTGTGACATTGCAATCCATTGCAGTCTTGAGTGCTTATCAGGTAATTATAGGTAATTAAAGGTAATTAAGTCATTATAAGAGATTTATGCTCCATAGGATTTCACGGTGGAACAGATGACAAGCTTTGATCCGGATAAGGGAGTGTATCCAAAATATGGGTTAACCAATACTGACATGCTCATCTACGTTGGAGAAGTGGCTATTTTAATTTTCAACACCTATTTCTACATTTATGTCCTGTATTCCTCGTCCGAAGCACTGGATCGATTAAACTCGTCTATCAATCGAATTGCACAATTTCTCATCTCACCAGAAGAATTGGACCATGTCGCGAATGTAAACAAACGTGGTTTTGTTTACTTTTTCCTTGTACTTGTGTGTACGTTCCCGCCTTGCCAAATCCTTGCTTATACGAGCATGTTCTACTTCAATGAAGGCATGAGACTTTTGCCTTTAATAGGCTGGACAATCGCCATGATTCCGGGTAAGCCGGGTAGCCTTTCACATTGTAACCAACAAAACAGCTTGAATTTCCTGTGGTAAATGTACAGCGACTTTCACTAATTTTAGGGTTTCTCATGCTCCTAATGTCACTGCCAACCTCCGCCGGATTTCTCATCTACAAGCAAACCTTTTCGACTTTGACGGCGATGGTGAGGAATTACGAACTGCAAGTAACGAAATTCAACGACAAATCAAATTATGCTCAACAAATCACCAATTCTCGTGGACAAAGTCCATCCATGAATTCTACTACCAACAATGTCACCAATGACATGACAACACTGGAGAATGGTATATTTATATATGTTGTTAAAAACCCTGATTCACAGAATTTATGCATTTTTTCAGACGATCAAGAAATCCGGGAGCTGCTGCATTTGGGCAACAAAGTGGCAGAGATTGTGGAGCGACTGAAAGTCACTTTTGATTCCCTCCTCTGCCTCGATTCTTTGGTTGTGATTTTACTATCTATCTGCAATCTCTACGTTTTCATATCCCAGCTGCTAATTATGGGTAATCTTTGGTAATTAAAATACAATTACCAAATTGATTTGAAAAAAAAAACACCTTTTTAGTGCTCACAACTCCCCTTAGTCCGGTGTTTACAATTTGCTATGGACTCAGTTTCGGGACCGTTGGCATCTTGTACATCTATAAACTGGTTAATCTAATCTCGGTTACCGCTGGCTTGGAGATGCAGATTGAGAAAGCCTGGGCTGCCCTGCGTTACATTCCAATTCACAAGTAAATCATGATTACTTACAAGATCCGGATTAGCTTAATCCAGGTTGTATTTTACAGAAATCTGGACAAGGGTCAGCTTTATGAACTGAAATCCCTCCGCGAACGGTTTCAGTATCAAATGCGAAAACTGGTTCGACCAAATGGCCTGTTTATAATGAGGAAACGCCTGCTCGTCCAAATCATGTCGATGGTGATTGGCTACTTCCTAGTGATCATCGGCTTCCGGACCAATGAAATCAAGGCATTTATCGCCGCTACACCGAACAATCCAGTAAATTCTACACTAACAATCTAGGACCTTGATGCATTTCCGGTTTCGAAATCGCAACAATAGAGCATGGCTTTCACGAAACCTCTCCTACAAAAGGAAAATATTTAATATTTCACAGGCCTTTCTTCCAATAAATCGAATTTAAGTGCATTTCATACCAAGATATAAAATCTCAAGACCACTTGAGGTTTCACTGTTTCGCTCTCGATATCTCCTATAGATATTCTGAACGAGTTAAATGTTCCATAAAATTGATACAATAGGTATTTTTTTGCGTCGCAGTCGTATATTTTCAAGCAAAAAAGTAATTCAATATAAAAAATCGAAGTATTTATTTATTTTGCCTTCTTGACTTTCAAATCATCCTCGGTTAGTTCAAAATGCAGTTTGTCACCCTGGTAAGCGAGTGGATTTTCAGAGGTCCTCTGTTTCAAATCCTGACTTATTTCAGCCTCGCTGGCCTCGTCAAGGGCTTTTCCTTTACCGAAAAAGATGTCTTC
>JAAUYL010104861.1_pt1 | contig 31142 bp, 33 predicted proteins | sample 7278011 | NCBI WGS metagenome assembly JAAUYL01 (sample SAMN14350225, study PRJNA611818) | marine sediment metagenome | isolation source: surface marine sediment (1.8m) | place: French Polynesia: Moorea | collected 2018-08
ACATACATATCCAAAAATGCATTTCCATCTGTTGCAACCATATTACTACTCGTATTTTGGTATTTTTAGCACGTCTCTCTTCCCTCCTAATCACCATCTACTTGCGTAATTTTTCAGGACCCTGATCGAGATGGCGGGCGAGAGCGCCGCTCCGGGGGAGAGCAGGAACAAGCACAGCAGGTACTGCATCGAGAAAATGTTCGGCGTCACCGTGGCCGTCGACAGCCTGACGAGATACGTCAATAGGTACGACTTCACCGATTGGATCTTCTGCAACGACACATTCATTTCTTCCCTATTTTTAGAGATCCGAACGACGTCTGTGCATTAAACATGTTGGGAGTCTTGCTGGAGAGAGAAGGTCAGCTCAGGAATGCCAAGACAATGCTGGTCAAGGCCCTGGACTTGACCGAAGAATCTGGGCTTCGTGATATCATTTGCCATAACCTCGCCAGAATCCATTACAAACTTGGCGACTACGAGAGCTCCGTCGGATGCAACAAGGCCATCTCTGGGGAGAAGGACAACTTCTACGCCAAGGTCGGGCTGGCTCTGGCCTCTTTCAAAGCCGGCCTTTATCAGGAGTCCTACAATGCCTACGCCGAAGCCCTGAACATCACCCTAGACAACGAGCAGAGGTCGCACGTCCTCGCCGCCATGGCGACGATCGCGTACAAGTTTCAGGGCGGAGACGCCGCCAAGACGTTGCTCTTTCAATCGTGCCAACTCCAGCCTCCATCCCTGCAGGGAGTCCTAGCCTTGAGCGTCCTCGGGATCAAGCAATCCGACCCGACCCTGCTCAAGGCCGCCCTCACCGAGATGGACAAGCCGAGGCCGGCCTCGGCCGCGGAAGTCAAGGATGATCAGCTCGGGGACATGGTCGCCATGAAGGCTCTTGTTCTGGCCTTGCAGGGTCACAAGAACCAGGCCCGTCAGATGATATCAAAGGCCATCCACAAGTCCCCACAGATCGGCAGCCTCTGGAAGACCATGGCGATGCACATACTGACGCACGACAAGGACAATTCCGAGTTGATCGCGGCCGCCGCCAAGTGTGCCCAGAAGTCGGTCAGGCTCGCGAGCAGCAGCAAGGCCGCTACAGCCTTGGACACGATGACCTTGGTCGGCCTTTGCCTGTTAAACGTCGACCCCGATCTCGCCATGAAGGAAGCTTTGAAAACCGTCCACACGTATCCCGACAGCCTCGAGGCTTGGGCTTTGCTGGTGGCCTCGACGGCCTCGCGACCTCAATTAAAAACGAGGATAATTTCCAATGCCAAGTCCCATTTTGACAACTCGCCAAACGAGACACTAAAGAAATGGATATGTGCGCAATAAAAAGCAGAAATAACCTCAAATGTTCTTTTTCGTTCACCACATAATATCACGAGTTTTTGTTATTCTCGTTTTCTTCCTTCATGCTTCACAATTTACATTCATCATACCAAATATGTATGTAGATGGAGTAGGAGTAGTAGATAATTAGATACGCACATTCATTGACATTGACTTTTTTTGACATTGTTTCAGCATTAATAGAAAATTGTAAGTTTGATTTGATTGAATACTTATGCCGTTTTAAAAAAGTCTGAATCTTTCGGTGACTAGAAAATCCCTATAGTTTGAAACTATTAGTTTCTTAGTATTGTACATATAGATGCACCGCGGGACCGAAATAGTTTCTATTTGAATAGGTAGGTCTCTTGACTCGATGTTTTAATTGTACATGTAGATAGTTTTATGTGGATATTATAAATAGCTAATGCAGGATAATTCTGAACGAATCTCTGGTCACTTCATGCTTACATAATTTCAGTGATCACGGCTGTGGGGTGTCAAAATTACTCTGTTGCGGAGGCTGACGGCGGTGCGAGCAATGTCATCGCCGGTTCTTCAAGACTTTGAGGTTGAACGACCGTCTTGTTACTGGAGTTATTCTTGCTGCTCGAGGCAGTTATTGTTTTCGATGACTTTTTGCGTTTCGGCCTCGGCGGCCTCTGCTTCAGGCTGGAGGTCGACGGGATGTGCAACAGGCCCATGGACGACCCCATCGGGCTACCCTGTTTCGAAGCACCCGAGGATGATGAGGTTGTGGTGGTTGCTTTCAAACTGCACGATGAAGGAGAGGAGGACGGCAAGCCTGTCGATGCCGCCATTGCGGCGGCCGCTTCCTGGTGAGCCTCGTCCGAAGATGAAGTCAGAATAAAAAGTGCTTTCGTACAGGTCGATCTAAAATTATTTTTGTTAATTTTCGAAGGGTGCAAAAATACTCGTGAAAACATACGGTGCTGAATACAGGCTTTCGTTGGAGCTGGAGGACACTTGAGCCTCAAGCCTAGTTTGCGATCGTAGCCTTCGTCTCCGTTGGGGAGTGCCAATGGCCGCCTCTGAGGTCGTGGCGACTTCGATGACGGAGGTCGACCCCGAAGACGCCCCTGACTTCAACGCCATTTCGGCCTCGTCGAGGCTACTTTTGGACTTGGTCTTGGCGGACGAGGGCCTTTTTGGCCTTTCTCGCTCGGACGTCTTTCGCTTCTTGTGCATTGGCTTCGTCTGTGTCGAAGTCGTTCTCGTTTCAAACGAGGACACGAATCCGTCCGACTCGACCGACCTCGTTACTGCCCCCTGAAAATATTGATATAGAATAAAGCCCTATAAGAAATTAAATTTTTTTTAACTCGGTCCTTACCTGCAAAGAAACCATGGAGCTGCACTTCAGGCAGAACCTGTCGCTCATGGGCGACTCCGACCTCGACGAGGATGCTGATTGGTGGTGCATGAGGCCAGAAGGGATCGCGGAGGCCGGCGCTGAGGATGAGGTTGTCGACGTACCGAGGCTGAGCTGGTCGTACTCGATCGAGGACGCCTGAATGGCTGCCAACGCCAATGGCGGGACACTTCTTGACTTCATAGGGAGCAACCTCTTCTCGGTTTGTGAGGACGAAGAGCTGCTGAAAACAGGGCCCAATCCTGAAAAAAATATCAAATGTCGTTTGCTTTCACAAAGTCCCTTGGGAGTATTAGAAAGCATATATTATACCCAAAGAAAGGGAAGAGGACGACGAAGTGCTTGACGAAGACAGGGGGTCAGGCCTGACAGCAGTCGGCGACGAAACCTCCGAAGCAGACGACTGGTCGGGTGAGCAGGGTTCCACCACGATGTCGGGCAATGTCAAGTTGATCATCTTGATGGCAGGTTTGCTCATTACTTTGCCGATGGAAGCTGTCGTGTTTGAAATCGTCAGCGTTTCGGCCGACGAGACCAGCGAGGCCGCTGAGGCTGAGGTCATCAGGAGGTTGCTGGCTGAGAAGTCCCTGACAGTCGTCGTCGACAACACTGTCTTGTCCGACTCGGTCGAGCTCTGAACCTCCAGGGTCGTCATGATCTGAGGAACAATGTCACAGTTGGGTGATACGTCAACCTCCTCTTCTTCCTCCTCCTCGACAACAACGGCAGCCTCGACAGCTTCGGTGACAGCAGTCTCGTCCTCCTCCTCAATGTCCTCGGTGGAGTCGATGGCCGAGTCGTGGGCCTCGCTGATACTCTCCGGGATGCAGTGCTCGTCGGTCGTCTCGCTGTCGGTCCTGTACCTGGCGGCCATTAGGGGCGCCTTGTGGTGCCCAAGGAACGCCTTGCCGTAGTTGGCATTGACGGGATCGGACGACTCGCTGTCGACGCTCGGGCTCTTCAAGAGGTTGTTCGGCCGCCTGATCACAACGGGACCCATGCCGCCTCCCCCGGAGGCACCCGAACTTCCGCCCAAGAGGATGGCAGGCGGTGTCACCGACAACTTGGGAAAGAACGTGGTGGTCGTCTTGGTCGGCGTGCTCGTATCCTCGCTTTCCGAGATGCACAACGGATTGGAGGATCCCGAGCGGCTCGGGCCCGGCGAGGCCATCGACGAGTAGCCCGACGAGCTGAGGTTCGACTCCGAGGTCGTCCTGCTCGAGCACGTAGTCGTGATGATGGTGAACGGACTCAGGTAGTGCATGTTGTTGGCCTTGTTGGTCGAGGACGACGTCGGAATATGGACCATGGGCTCGACCTGGTCGTCGGACTCGATCTCGCTCATCGGGGTAACCATGATCGCGGGCCCTACCGCTGGGATGTCTAGCGACCTCGGCTTCTCACTGGGGTTGACGCTGCTGTCGGGCGGCCTCAGGCTCAGATCGGCCCGTTTCGCGGGGGGACTGCCCAACTTGATCCCGGTCCAGGAGTCGGCCGCGGCCTTGATACTTCGCATCTGGCCTTGCTGTGACCTTTTCTGCATCAAGGACACAAGTCCCTGATCGCGCTCCGATTCCCAAGCTGCTTGAGCGCTCGGATGGATCGCCGTGGTCGGGGTCGGGGGCTGCACCATGACGTTGACCTTCAACATTGGAGGATGATGTTGCTGTTGCTGAGACTGCTGCTGGTGGCCACCTCCTCCTCCAAGAGTAATCGTCGGCCTTGTCAAGGATAGTTTGCGTTCGGCCGGAGGTGCTCCTGCTCCGAGGGCAGACAGAAGCTGAAACTCTGGAATTTCGACCGACTGCGAGCGCGACCTCGGTGTCGAGTCGAACTTGGTCCCCGGCGGAATGAGGAAATCCATGTCCTCGATGTTTTGGTTCTTGTTACTCACGCTCAGCATCGTCGACGTCGGCAAGGACGGAACCTGGATGGACTCTTCCGTGACGTTCTCAGTCTGCTTGAGCAGCAGATTCCTCTCCTCGGCAATGTTTGGCTGCTTCACAAGTTTGGCACTCCGGACAAGACTGTTACTGCTATTATTGTTGTGCGTGCTTCTATTGCTACTGTTGTGATCGGCCACGTTTACGTTGAAGTTGTTGTTGGGAGATTTAGGTCTTAGCTCCCTGAGCTCTATTTGCCTCGACGCGCCGCCCAAACCTGGAGGTGAGATCGCCGAGGCCGCCGACATTTTGGTCGTGGCCGCCGTCGTCGTCGATCTCGGCGAAGTCACCATCAAGGATGGGTTGTTAGATCCGGTCTGCGTCGGGGTTGAATCAGGCTTGCTCATTGCATCCTTGATCACTGACTGCTGTAGTCGATCAGCGACAACGTTGTTGCCATCGTGGTGCTCATCAAAGTTCGAGTTCACCAACTGGAGAGGAGGAGGTCGGCCCTTGTTGCAGCCACCATTGGCCTTGGCCAAGGCCGAGGCCGAAGGCGTAATGGTCACCTTAATCGGGGGAGGGGGTGCGATGATCGACCCGGACGAGTAGTCCTCCTCGCTCTCCGTAGTCTCCTCGATGTTGAAGGCCGTCACCATTTCGTGCCGGCCCGGCCTCGGGGACGGTGGGCTGACCGCAATCGCCGGAAGATCGCCCGCACTCATAAAGTTGCCTCCCATGGCGTTGACCACTTCCATGTCGTCCTCGTCAGGGTCAAAATCTTCGTCGTCCTCCTCATCGAACTCAAAGTCCGAGTCGGGCTCCGTCAGGGTGATGATGGGGATCGGCGGGGGCGGCCTCGACTTCTTGACCGCCGCAAACGCCCTCGGCGGGGGTGCAAGGCAGGGGACGTCGATGGAGATTTCGTTGTAATCGCACCCGGCCTCGTCCTTCTTGATCAGCTCCCGCATCGGGATGCTGTTCTCGTCGTCCATGATGTCGTCCGACGTGCTCATCGAGATCTTGGCCAAGCTCGTCCTTCGATTTTTGCCGCCCTTACCGGCGCCGGCGGCCTTTTTACAAAATGCCGTGAAACTTGACCGTCGCGCGGAGAGTGCTTTAACGGCTTTGTTGGCCTTCGCTGAGACGACGCTTGAAGTGCTTTTGCTTGTGCTGCTGCTTGAGCTTGAGCTGCTCACATCGTCCTGCGATATTTGGCAGATTTCCCGAGACCCGCCATGGGCAGATTGAGGTCCTAGGCGACCCCGAGAATGAGGTAGTGGCGAAGGGATGGGCGTCGGGATCGGACTGGGCAACTCCTTGATCGGCGACAAGCACTTGCCGAAGTTGAAGTTGGGCACCTCGAGGGTGATGGTGGGGTTGTTGTTACCCGAGCCGCCGCCGCCGCCCGATTGACTTCCGATGCCGGCTGACAGGTTCTTGGCGCCCTCGCCGGATTGTTTTGGATTCAGGGGATCCAGGACCTCGACCATGATTTGCGAGGATGACCGCGTCGGACTCATCGATGGCGACGAGGAGGTCGAGTCTCCTGAGATTCGTCGATGCTTTTGCAACACGTGGACGTCTTTGCCTCCGCCTCCACCTGAGGAAGTGGAGGCTGAAGCGCCCGACCTCGAGCTGCAGAAGACACTAGTCTTCGGGCAGGGTGTCTCCGGGGTGGTCAGGGGGGTCGGGAATCCCGACGAGACCGAGGTCACATCGCCGAACTCGCTCAGCTGAGGACTTGACGGCGTCGAGGCGCTCTTGCGATTGGCGGCTAAGCTCTTAATCATCGACATCAAGGAGTCGGACGAGGAAATCTTTTGTAACTTCTTCGACGGGTCCTTGTTTAAGGCCGACAAGGGATGCAGGGTCAAGTTCGTGTTCGATGACTCGATTGACTCCATGGACGACTCACAGTTGATGTCAGCCTCGGAGCCGCTCGTCCCGTTGCCGAGGCTGCCGCCCCTCGCCTGGCCGAAGTAGCCACCTGCGAGGACGGCCGCTTGGCGGTTGCGCTTATTGATCCTGGACGACCGCATCAACTTCCGGTTGGTCCTCCGTGGCACGTGGGTGCTGACGGAGTGCTTGAAGTCCTCTGTGCAGCTGGAGAGATCGCTTAAGCTGGACGAGTCCGAGAAGGAGCAGGCCATCTGGTCGACCACCTGGCTGAAGGTCACGACCTTCTTGGAACAGTCTAAAGAGTCCTCCTTGATGCTATTGGGGTGGCCCTTGTTCGACTCGCTGTTGCTTCGTCGCAGCATGCCAGGGATCTGCAGGCTGGACGAGGACTCCTTACGGATGATGGTGGCGTCGGTGTTTTTGTTGCAGATGCTCATGCTCCTTCCACTACCGCCGCCCACGGGCCCTACCCCGATGGTCCCGCCATCGGGATGGGGCAGGTTCTCCGCGCTCCTCGCCGCCTTAATCACCATGCTGTCGAAGCTGGCCGAGCTCAGGGTCCTCTTGGTCGAGGTCGGCGTTACCAACATTTTCAAGATTTTTCTCGTCTCCTCATCGTTCACCTGCAGGCTTTTCTTTGGAGCGCTCGGCGATCCTGAAAAATAGAAACATTGTACAATTAATTTAAATAAATCGATAAATTATTTCCTAAGAAAAAACTCGTGAAATTAAATATGTTGAAATTGTGATTTTTGTTTTTAGAGAAGAAAGGCACGTTTTACACATTTTTCAGTGGACCATATTTATATGTAACAGCAGACGAATTTCAATTTTCAGTGGGTCATTTTCAAAGTTTGCTGTGAACGGTATCAATCACATTTAGGAGTTTCCGATCAAAAAAATACTTACTTGGATACAACAAATACGTTCCTTTGAAAATTCAAACATAACGTACATACTTACATAGGATCACAGCTGATTTTATTCTTGAAATTCGTGTTACACTTACTTTTTCCGTGACTCCCGGCGCTGTTGGGGTACAGCTCCTCAAGGCTGCTGAAGTCTTTGCTGTCCTTGTACCCGGGGCTGCTGCCGATGCTGGAGATGCTCAGTATCGAGGCCTTCCTGATGTTGAACTTCCCGAGCAAGTTCTTGGCCACCGAGCTCGGGCTCGTGTCGAACGAGGGGCCGTTGGACCCGTGGGCGGCGCCGAACCTACCCCGGTGGTCGTTCTTGTCGTGGCCGTCGCCGAACACAGTATCGTGATCGCTGAAAGACATCTGGGTCCCGTAGGTTGAATGGTGGCCTGAAAAAAGATCGAATCGTGATGGCGATGAAAATGTACTGCAGCCCTTAAACTCGGTCATAACGTCGACCTCGTTCCCTCCTTCAATTTCGAGGCCGCAAGAGGCTGCCGAGGTCACCGGTTCATTAATATTTCAGAGGGGCATTTCGCCAGTAAAAGTACGAATGTAGCAATCTTCTTCACTTTTCTAATTTATATTCATAACCATCTTATTACCTGGTGCGCCTCCGAACGAACGGTCAGTCACGCGGAGGTCGCCGCCACCAGGCTTGGCCTTGCCGTCGGTCCCGTCGGAGAGGATCTTCTCGAACTTGTCCGGCAAGTGTTTCTTGAGCATGTACCCGAGGCCGAGGATGCCCAGGACCACGAAGACGGCCAGGAGCCCGAGCCAGAATGGCTCCTCCATCATCCGCTCCGACAAGGGCTTAAATGGAATATTCTTGATGCGACGCTCACACGTCGGGCCTGAAAAGAAGGAGTAAAGTAAGCATTTTGGTAAAGCTAAAGATGCTGCGTTAACTTCGTTACCTTTTAGGTAACCATGTTAGGCAAGTTAAAGGCCATTAGCGGAAGTTAAGCTTCAGATAATAACCACGTGGAGAACAACAACAACAAAGAGACGGTAATGATTTCTAAGCCTTGAGTACTCATCAATGAATATACTCGTAGTAATAGTATGTTTACGTGTGCGCCTCCCTAAAGAGACTATAATTGAGAGCTGGCTACTGGCTTTAAAAAATAAGATGGTTCTTGGGTGCCCCATAATCTCAAGCCATTGCCTCTCCGTGCTTGGTCAACACAACATAAAATAACCAATAGAAGGGATTCAAAACTTGAGCTGCTGATTGTATAGGACCAATAGAAGAAGGTGCATGAAAATCGTTTTCTCTTTCCAATAATACCAGAGAAAAAAGAATGTTGCTTATTGCATTGTGCACGAAAGCTTCAGAAAAAAATACGGGAAAAATAGCGAGCGGATTTAAAACCAGGAAGATCCTTACCTATCCACCAAAGGTGACACTGACACCGATAGCCGTCTTTCTTGGTCTTGTCCTCGATGCAAATCCCGTTCTTGCAGGGGAACGTCTCGCACGGCCTCAGCCTCCTCTCACAGTGGCCTCCGCCTGAAACAGGAAGTGAAGGTAAGAGTCGTAGGAACCGGAAGTGGTCAAAGTCTTACCAAAGCCCTGTGGACACGAGCACTTGTAGCTGTTGGGTGTCAGGCTGCATATTCCTCCATTTTGACAAGGTTGAATCTCGCAAGATGTTTGCAGGCAGAATTTTCCTAGAATAAATTATTTTTCTATGATAAAGGTTATGGCGACATTTGCATCTAAAGGGGGCCCTTTACTAAAAGAGCTGTCTGGCAGCCCTTGTGTGACACAGTGCATTTCCAAGAAAAGTTAACAAAGAGAGTGTTACCAGAAATGAGCAATATCCGCCTGGAAATTTCCTTTTAAAAAAGCCATCAACTTTTGGCTGCATGTTTTTGCGGATTATCTTTTAATGACGTAATATGACGTCCTCATCGATTTTCAATAAAGAAGTCCAAAAAGGGCTTTGTAAAGAATTAAAATGCTATAATACGTCATTTATTATTATTATATTCTGTAAGCGGGAATTTAGCAAATAAATATCGACAGGTCTTAGAACAGAATAGCGGCATTTTTCTGGCCTTCTTACCTATAAAGTGGCCTTTGCAAATGCACTTGTTGTTCAGGGGATCGCACCATCCTCCGTTAAGGCAGAGGTTCTCGTCGCACGCGTCCTCCCCGTTGCTCCCCATGGAGACGACGGAGACGGCGGTGTTGGCCGAGTCCGTCTTGTTGAGGTCGGACTTCTTGGGTTGCAATTTCTTTAGGTGATTGTCTCTGGTTAATTGGAGCACCTGAAAACCAAATAAAATAAGTCCAAATAATTAAAGGCCACGTGGCCTTTGTTTACCTTTTGGATTATATCTTCGTCAGGCAGCGACTTGACCTGCATGCTAAACTTCATGCCGGAGGGACCCGCGCCGGTCACCTGGAGCACGTTGAGGGTGTTGAGGAAGGACTGCAAGATCACGACGTCGACGTCGACGTCGGCCTCGGCACTGCCGACCTCGTCGGTGAACCTGCAGAACTTCCACGTCTTGACCGGCCGGCTATAGGGGTCCTCGAACTGGACAAAGTTGCCCGTGCAGTTAGACTGGACGCTCTTGGCCGGCACGATGACCTGCAGGTTGGAGCCCGAGGCCGCCCCCAGGCTAGCCCTGTACTTGAGGTTGCTGGGCGCCTCGAGGGGGTGGTTGACGTTGGTGAAGAAACTGGAGCCATTTTTGTTTTCTTTCTGATTGAGTCGGCCGTCGTGCATCTTAAATTCCGTTCCGATGTGAGTGAATTGGAAGCTCTCTGTGATAAAATGCAAAAGGCGGCTGTTAGGCATCTCAAGAAAAAGGATCACAGGATCGCGATCAGGATCATTGATCATTGATCAGCCTTATACCGTATCCTTAACTGGATTACGTATTGCCGATCATTTTTTGAGATGGCCCAATCGTCTTAAAAAAAGAAAGAGTGATGGCATAGTTTGCTCGAAAACTTTCTTAATATTACTTTAGGAACCCCGAGAGCGAGCTGCGTCTCTGCCTCAATTTTAATGCACTCCGTTTTTTTACGACGCAAAATTTTTCTTCTCCACCATGCTCGATCTTTTAAAGCCCAATAATAAAGGAACGCACCAATTTTAAACTTTGCCCTCATCCCGCGTCCCAACAGGCGACCTCGCGAAGAGTAGAAGCGCACCGACAACCTGTTGCCCGAAGACACAAACTCGAGCCAGTGGTCCTCCTTATCCTTCGAATCGGGGTTGTTCTTGATGATGTCGGAGGCCGCCCCCGGCCTCGAGTGGTTCGAAGATGCAGGCACCATGGAATACTTCATCTTGTCAAGGCGACGAGAAGCTTCACGACGGCCACGTGGTCGACCGACCGCGCCATGAACACTTTGTCGATGTTGGGCACCGGCCTCGTCTTCGTCAAGGCAGTACTTGAGGCTGTCGCCGCCCCCGACGTCGATCTCGACGAACGAGGAGCCTCGGCAGGCTTCGATTCGGAACCCGGCCGAGGCCACCGTGGGTATCAAGAAGTCCAGCATTTCGAACGTGAGGACGACTCGGTGGTCCACTGAAAGAAACATAAATATTTGAAATAAATCCTTGGCGATATACTCTAAGAAAAAGGCCTTGAGCACTACATTTAATCTGTCTACACCAGAAGATTGGTATTTGATCGATTGCAGACTAATATCGACACATTAGTACTTGTGCGTTTGACAAAGTGGATTAGATTTATGCGCATAAATTGCTCTCTCACAGGGTCTAAACATATCTTTGTTGTTGTTGTTTTACCTGGAGCAATGATGTTGGTCCAGCAGTCCATGGGGGTGGCGAACCTGGCCGTATCCTCGGAGGGGTAGCCGGGGCTGTCGATGAATCCCGAGTTGATCCCCCTCAGGGTCCTGTTTCCGCATGTCGAAACCGGAAGTGCCTCCCACGTGGCCAGGTATCCCGAGAAGCCTACCGTCTCGTCCGAGGTCATGACGACCCAGGCCTCATTGGTGTGGCTTTCGTAGGTATAAACACTGGAATAAGAAACCAGTAACCTTGTACTAAAAATACTACTTGGAAGTGAATTAATGTTTCCAGATATTGCTGACTATGAAAGCAATCCATTGCGGTAGCTGTCAGCCAAGTATGTTTGCATCCTCATTCCTCCCTCCTCTTCATCTCGGCGAGTTCTCCTCTCTCATTCAGGTAGCTAACTAAATCCTTTTAGACTACATAGACCCTAAATACTTGCACAAACACGTGGCCGTGGAGTCTGGATAGCAGCCTCTCCAGAGTTGGTTGAAATTGATATATTGAGCTTTGCTTTGCTTTGCCGCTCGACAACTGAAAGCCCAAAATGAGTTTCGCGTCCCCCGAGGTGTGAAACCATTATTTCTCCAACAATGCAGCCACTAAAACAAAAGTTTTCCAAGGTTTTCTACCTATTTACTTTGCCTACATAGACATAAAGAGAGACTCATTTTGGGAGTACAGAATGAATGTGACATGATGCAAATGATCGAGCTGCTATTAAAGAGGTATGAAACAAGTCGAGGACCAGTTTTTTACGCTCAAACAAGTTTGAAAATACTTTGTATCGTGTTTTTTGAGATCGAAACTTTTTCCCAATGCTATTTACTACAGATACAACAAGTAGTAGCATCAACAGGACAGGGAACCAAAGTAAAAGAAGATTAGTTGTAGCAACTTTTTTTCGTACAAAACCGCCTAGAGAAAAAAGTTTTTGGGCAGGTTTTTTGCTCGATTTTGTTTCCTCTTCTTTTGTGCTTTGTGTTTTAGACAGCCCATTTTGATTTGGGTGTTTCCTTGACCACAGCATCAAGAGAAGTGTCCTCGCTCACTCACCTAGATGCTCGCTCGTACAATCTAAGTGCCATCTATATTTTAATGTCCACAATTAAAAAGCCCTCATGGTGGCCATATGTAGCCAGGTGGTTCGCTAACCGCGGAATGCTTTGTTTACCTCGGCAATAGTGTTTGTTTATCCTGCGTACGATAATTTCCGCATAGCCGAGCCGAGCGATCCACCGAGACATTTTTAGTGTCGCTGATGACAATGCTGTCGAAGCGGCAGCCCTCGCTCCACTCCACCGTTAAGTTCTGCAATTAATTTAAATTAATTATATAAGTACCCCTCCTTGTACGCTACATATTTTCATTGCTCTACAGGAAAATGCTTTTATCCTTCACGTCACGCAAAATGTCTTCTTGAATTACTTATTTAAACCTTTACTCTTTTACAAGAAGAAGTACTTTGGCAAAGAAAAATTCTGCCTTTTTTCCAAACTTTATATCTTTATGCCCTCGTATCCCCTCTGTACTTGAAACTTGAAAAAATATCCATGACGTACACAAGACCACAAGTAACCACAGAGAGAAATATATGCATTAACAATGAATCCCCCCTTTTGAATTGAATTTCAAATTATGAGTGGCCTCACTCGAGCCCTGTGAAAATCAACAATCATTTTACGATAAGCCTACCTGAAATCGCAGCCGGATCTTAGTGGAGGCCGGGCCGAGAATGTGGACGGTGTGCGTCCTCGAGGGGGGATAATCCTTTGGAAAGTTCGAGGACGAAATTCGGCCTCGGGAACCTCGGACCTCGCTCACGTTCGCTCCGCTGGACAGCCTCCGCCAGGACTTGGGGATAGCAATAACCTGGCGCACACACACACACAATTAGATAGACGTCCAAAGTCAATGTTGTCATAGGTTGCTTCGCTCGAGGCTGACCGCTTCATATTAGCTTAAGAAATCAGGTTTCCCTGGGAGATTTTCGGTAAACAATTTCAGTTTTCACGTGGGTTTTTTGCTACATTTTTAAAAGTATAAAATAGAATTTGCGGTGAAAACAAAGGCGTTATGCAATTTCATGCACCCTTAACTTTTTTCATGTGAGATAAAAAGACCGAACTTTTTTGCTTATTTTTCTGCTTTTGGGAACTGAAAAAATCAATATATGCCACGGAGGGAGGGGAAAATGCATTGCAGCATACCTTCGCTTCGAAGCCCATATTGCCTGCGCCAATATTCTTGATGTAGCCGCTGTTGTCCTTATTGGTATTCAACAGTCCCAAGGACGGCGAGGCCGGTGTCCTCCAAACAGAAATCCTCAGCCTAAAAGTAAACATAAGCATGCGGATCAACTCTTAATCCAGGACATAAAACCAACATGGATGTTTGCTAACCTCGACGAGTCTGTCACGACATGCAAAGCTTTGAGCGAGCCAGTCCAGTCTCCACAATAGCGACGGACATGATGCCAACCCCGAAGCCCGCGTATCCTCTGCTCAACTGTGAGCCCGGCCTCCGTACAGTCCGAGTTCTGGCCGAAGTTCGCCCCCGCCATCTTGAACTTCTGGAACTCGACGTTGATGGCACCCCTGTAAAAACGAGAGAGCGTCATCAAGAACAACCCCGCGCAAGGTATCCCGAGACCCCCACGGACGTACCCATTGTAAGCCCCGATCTCGTAGGTGCAGTTCCACGGGAGCTCTTTGAGGTAGTGCTTTTTCGATGAGATCAATTGGTTTGGTTGCTCACGACTGAGGCGGACTCTGATCGAACAATTTGAGCCAGTCCTCGTCACTGCCATCAAGTTTGGAAAACCTTTTATGTACACAAGAAAATTGACACATTAATTTTGAGACCAGATTGAAAATGTCCTACCTGATTTTGGCAGCTCTTTGGAGCAGACGAACCAGTTCTTCTTTTCGCAATCCTGGTCGTTCCAGAACAAATTCCGACTCGGAGGATTGGAAACTGTTTGGTTGTTCTTGGTATCAAAATCTAAATCTCCACCGCTTTCCGTCAACCCGGGAAACGATTGCCGCAGCTCGATGCAGTTTTCATTGTAGCCGCCGCTGGGTTCTTTGGAAAACTCGCTGGCCCATCCGGGAAACCAGTCTGAAATAATTAAATTATTAGAAAACCGGTTTAGCCATAGAATCCGATACCGATTATTAACTGTACAAGGATCGGAAGATTTAACAATCACAATGCGTAAGTACCAGGAAATTCCATGAAAATGTGCGGCGTCATTTCTTGGAAAATACCGTAATTATGATCCATCACCGTAAACAACTGCTATAAGTATTTATTAGAAAACTTTTTGGTTTGACGAAAAGTTGCAAAAGTCCATGGGAAAAAACAGAGTCATCCTGGTTGCTTTGCTTCGTCATTGAATAATAAATATTTTCACATGATTTTCTTTAAAAAAACCGCAATCTCTTCTGTAGCTTCACAAGAGAAAACGACGCAAATCATTACATATTAAACCACGCAGAATAACTATAGCTTGCTTTCTAGTCCCTTGGGAGGGCCGCACAAGGATACTTGTCAGATTTGTGAAAGCAGCCAGGATTTTCAAAGATTCGACTTACTCGTGAAGTTGAGCTTGGCTCCTCCTGGCCATCGGAAATCGTGATCTCCAGAATTTTTTGATGCACCAATCCAGACTCCGAGGTCGGGTTTGTATCCAGGACTGAAAAAAGAAAACTCTTTAAGAAGCACGATGGTGAAGATTCAGTGATGAATTTTTAACACTCCCCGGGACACCCAGATGCACAGCATACATATTTAATGAACAGAAAATTCAGCAAAAGTGCTTGCGCAAATTGTTTCGCAAAATCAGAGAAGAGAATTTGTAAATTTCGCAGTGCAAAAATTCAAATCCGAGCTGCTGCAGCCCTCCAATTAAAACTAGAACAACTGGAAGTTGAAGTGCAATTTCTTTGCTAGTTTTTGACGAGCATGTTGAAATGGAAAAACTGCAAAAGCAGGTCTAATACACCAAATTAAAAATTATCTAGATGGCTATATTTTTATCATATGGTTGTAAAAAGAGGCCTGAGGAATTTTTATTCCCGACGAAGAGCTGCCATACATAAACAAACACGAAACGATCTCACTTTCTAGATAAATATGATATTATATAATATGAAAAAGGCCAGTAAAGGCCAGAAAATTCCGCAGCCTTGTGGATGGCCTTGGTATGTTTAATAACCACAAACGCTTTGCTCTCTCTTTCTCCTGCATTTGTCCACATCAGAATTTTTGTAAAAAGGTTCAGGTATAACCAGCATTGAGAATATATATTTGTTCTTTGGAGACAAGGGAAAGACAAGTACTTGGCGCTCTTTGTTTTGACGTAATAAAAATACTGAAGCATATTTCGTGTTTGGCCTTGCTTGTCGGCCCTTTTTACTCTGGCCTTCCCTTCAAGGGCAGAGGCCTATTTTTAGCCTTTTTTTGGATAGATAGAAAGATAGACGCTTGGAGTGGTAAAACTGGATACAATATAGCAAATGTAACGCAAGTAGATATTTGGTATAACTGGTTGTGGTATGGTACATCTATGCCTTGGAAAAAAGGCCAGTCTTTATTAGCAAAGCCCACCAGCCTTCACGGTCCTTTTTTAATGCTTCATTTCTCAGAACATTAAGGAGCGCACAATGCACTCCAGTTTTTTCGTCCATTAGAGAAACTTATCCGAATTCTGCTTTACTGCAGTTGCAGTGATACTTAATGGTATTGAATTTTACATGAGCATACGTGTACACCTAACCACAGAACTTACTAACTTCCTGGAACTGGGCACCTAAAAATAACCTCTACTGGTTTTCGTTCTGTTGCATAACATTTTTGCACTTGCCAACTTTCTTTCTTGATTGAAAAGAGTCTTCCCTAATTACATGTTTGCTCACCTATTGAGGATGAGGTTCTGCACCAGGTTGTCCTCGGGGTTGTTCTTGATGACGGTCAATTGGCCACCGTGGCGGGTTTTGCATTCGGCCTCGGCCTCTGTCCACGACCTCGATGGCCTCGAGCGGTCGAGCCTGACGCAATGGCGTTCGCCCATCTGCAACCAGATGGCATCGAGGTCGGCGGCCTCCTGATTCGCATCCTCGCCGAGGTCGCCGTCGCCATCGCCTTCGTCGAGACCCTCGTCCTCTTCAGGACAGTTGCCGACAAGTTTGTCAAGAACGACAGGCTGACCACGGACTTCCAGCTTCGACCTCATCCTGGCGACAGAGGCCTTGACGATCGTGATCTCGACGGAGTTGGACGCGACCTCGATCTCGGAGGAGGAGCTGTCGCCGTCGGCGAACGCAAAGCATGACCCTGTGGGCGTCGTGCCCGCGTTGACGAAGGCCAACTCCGACCCGATGACGAAGGAGCAGTGGGTACCGTTGCTCTTCTTAGCTCTGACGCCCCTCATACTTTTGGCTGAAATAATGAAATGTGTTTTTTTAAAGCAACAGTTTCCTGGTCTCTGAAGCAAGAATACCACAATCCCAAAAACTTAAAGGAGGAAGAGAAGCCCGCACGGATTTATAAGCTTAAATCTACACATAATGTAGATGGTGGTTCTAACCCATTCGGTCTTGTTTAAAAGTAGTAAGCATTTCCGGGAATGGAAAAGTGAGCAAATGAATGAATAGCACCCATTTTAAAGGCCATAAGGAAAAGTTTCCTCTACCCTGACAGCTGGAGAAATCTGCATATTCTTATAAGCTCTAGCCTAAGCCGACTTGTAGGCTTAATACCTATAAATAGGTGAATGTGTGTATGGGGGACTTATTTAAACCTGCTTTGGAAAGGTAACGGAAGTTTGCTGATTTTAATCCCTCAAGTATTACTTAGTATCTCATTTTTCAGAAGCGTGATGGAAATGGGCTCTCGTTAATTATTAAGCCAGAAACATGGTTATTTTGTATTCTCTTTGGTAACCTACCTAGCCCAACCATTACGACATTGATTTTTTTACCAAGGAAAGCAGGCTGATTTCTGATAAGAAACAGCAAGAATATACGCCATCTTCCACTTCCACAGCAGGGGGGGCATTTTTTCAATATATGTATATGGGGGAAAATCTGGCTATAACATAACATAAAATGTTGGCCTTTTGGCCTTCTTTTTTTGGTACGCGCAGCCTTTATTTTATGGTCTTACTTGTGGGAGCGGCCTCCACGGGAAGAATCAGGCTGAAGTGGAGCAGACTCGCGTATCCATAAGGATAATGGATCCTGATCACGCAATCCTCCTTATCCATGCTCTCGTTCATGACCGCATACGCGTTGGCGTTGGTGGCTACGTTAATGTCCTTGTTGCCGTTGTTCCTGTTCCCGTTCCCGTTAATGGTCGGCCTTGAGGTGAACTTGACGAGGTCGGAGCACGAGATCTTGCCGAAGCCGCCCGCCGACGGGACCCTGACCATGGGCGGGCTCTGGCGCCGGGCTCGCCCTTGGCCTTCATGGCCTTCATGGCCTTTCTCCAAGAAGAGGCCGTAGTTCCCAATCCTGGACAAGAAGTCCATGCTGTTGTCATGGTCGTAGGAGTGGATGGCCAGCTTGAACATCATCCTTGAGAGTGGCCTCGCAGCCTCGGAGGACGAAGACTTGGCATCTTGGCTGAGACAGGCGGGATTTTGTCCGTCGAACTGAACTTGGACACGGCATTCTTTGCGAGCAGTGGAGGCTGTCTTCGGCCTGATGGCGAACCGGAAACCGACCATGTCGACGTCCACTTCCGGTAATACAAAGTGGCACGCGTGCCAGTAGGTCCAGTCCTTCTCGGTCTGGAGGACGGCCAACGCGAGGTCGCCGAGCGAAACGCTCAAGGGAAGTGAGACCATCCTGGACGAGGTCGATGGTGTTGGAATGGTTGATGTTGGGATATGTAGAAGGCACTCTGGAAAAGAGAGGAGAGGGTATAACATAAAGTTTTTCCTCGTGAAAACTGAATTATTATACTTTGTAGTACAACAAAGGCCCTCCCGTGGGAGCAATTTCTAAACTTTGTGTCATGCATATTTTTTGCTGTCTTGTGTCGTTGTTTTTTCAAAATTTTTAAAAAATGGAAATATACCAGCAAAAAAAGAAAAAGGTAGAAGGAATGAAAAATGGCCGCAACTTTTTCGTTTGAGACAGGACCTCCTTAGAAATAACGAGCTTACAAGGTGCTCCCCTCTAATAAATATGGTGGCCCTCGTATTTTTTCCCCTGGGGGAATATGAAATATTCATAACAAAAACGCGGCAATATTTTTTTATTCTGTTTTTGCGTTTTTTCCAAATTGTCGCCGCAGAAAAAATGTATGGCTTCAAGGCTGTCTTCTTGAATATCAAATGAGAAAGGGTTTGTATATTTTTTGCTGGGGAAAAATTGAAATCAAGTCTCCTTCCTGTGGCCTTTGACCTTGCTTGGCCTTTGTTCTCGAGCATAAAAGAGACGCTGCTGCTGCTGTAAAACCCATTATAATTTGTGGCCAATTTCGCAAATTAAATGCATGCATTCAAGCTATCTTCCCTTCCTTTGAGAACAACTCTTCTGGCTCTGAGGCCTGACAAAAGCAATTTAATGCCATGTTTATTTATAGCCACGTGCAACATATTTTCAATATAAATGTGGGAAACCGGAAATTGAAAAAGACCGGACCACGTGGTGATAATGCCACTTCCGGCTTAGGCAGTGCATCGTTGCCAGATGATGCGTTGAGGAAAAGAGAAAAGCGCCAGAATGACAACCTATCTCCGGCATGCCTTGCATCCCCAAAACAAGGAATATTTTTTCTTCAAAAATGTAACGAGTATATCTACACATGACGATCACCACCCTACCCTGATCAGTATTCAGAGTCACGATCCCAGTTGGCTGTAAATGGATTTTTGCATTGAAAAAAGTTTGCTTTCGATCGAAAAAGTTCCCCTTTGTCCTTGTGTACCCGTACCCTACTCTCCTCCATTTTTAGTGTATTTTTTCCCGTGAAATTCAATTTTCAGCATACGACACCCAACTGTAAGTGGCCTGCCACCGCCCACCTACTATAAATAGATATTGCTGAAAAGAAAAGCCTATCAGTCTACCCCTCGTTTTAATGGGTATTTTTCCCTGATGACCCTCCCTTTCAGTTTTGCTATAATGTAGCGAAATGGAAACGCGGGGACGTCGTAGCCAAGAAAATAAGCAAACGTGAGTGTGAGGCGGTGTTACCATTTATCACTGGAAGATGGATTGTCTTTCGACCAAGGAATCGAGGACGAAGAGGCTGAGGCCGATCCGCAAAAGTCGATAGTTTCCTCTTCGACCTCGGAGGCTGCTCTAGGCCGCTTCCGTTCTTGTTCTTGCTGCCGTCGACGTTGTCGTCCTCGAGATTTTCGCCAGTTTGGTGGAAGAAAAAACTGCAAGTGCACAAGTGAGCAACAGGCCAATGTTACAATGTTGTATTGAAAAGGACGATGGCTCTCTGGCTTTGAATTTTTAATGAGATTTCGTCGAGCCGAGGGAGAGAGAGGCTGTAGCAAAAGTTTTATATTAAAGCTCTTCGAAATTTAGTAGAGCAACAGCAACAATAACTTTCGTTGAAAACTATCCTGGTTATACTAGAGCATTCATGTTAAGCAAGGTACATGAATACCTGATTTTGTCGGTGGACTTGGAGCCGTTGGGTACGTATGCCAAGGAGATTGAGGTCACGCCGGCCTCGAACTTGACCATCGCGACCTCGGAGGCCGTGGAGCAGTTCGCGTACTTGACCCCGAACAAGTTTCCGGTTCCGGCGGAAACGCCAACGGTTAGGTTGTCACAATAACCGCTGGTCCTCATTGTCACTGAAAATATTGAAATAATTAATTATCGCACAACTATGTACTGGTTCTTTTGTTTGTTCTTCTTCCTGCTTGGATAAGGAAATGTACCAAAGAAAGGCAGGGCTATAGTGGGGGCCTGAAGGTAAATAATATTGATTTCTGTAACTCGGTACGGATAGCAACTCTAAGTATCCACTTGGATATAACCAAATACTTCTTTTCCCGTGTAACTTAGATATAAAAGTACCAAAGGGGTCTCCAATACAATAACCTCCAAAAATGAACAGTGCCATTTTTCACAAGTTTTTTGCTTGCTTGAAACATAAAATGTAATCCAAAAATAGCCATCGCGCGGCCTCTTTTTCCATAGCATTTATATGGACCTGTGTGTTTTCCTGTTTATTTTTCAGTGTGCCTCTGGACGTGACAGCCTCGACCATAGTAAAAATACCATTTGTAAGCGTATCGAGGTCACGCTACTGTCTGTAACTACTATGTAAAATAAAAAAGACAAAAATATAGATATTTATGTTTCAAAACTTACCCTGGTACTGGATCCCGGCGACGAGGCCGACGCTGGCGACGATCTCGAACAAAGGGTGCTTCAGGGAAACCTGCAACTGACAGTGATCCTCAGCCTCCGAGGTCAAGCCAAGCAGAATTGGGTCGCTAACCAGAGTCCCGACGTCCTCGAAGAGTTCCATCGTAGCGTCATCTCTGGACTCTCTGAAAAATGCAGGCCATTCTCAATTTCACGAGAAAATTAACAGCAACATGCCCTCCTCAATTCTCACCTGAGCGTGGCGCAGATGCTGCCCCCGGCCTCGGTGACCTCGAATGAATTTTCATCCTCGCTCTCCCTCTTCGTCACCAGATGTCGTTCGTGTTGTAACAGGAGGTCATGGTTTCCTTGCTGATGTTGTGCGGATGCTGTTGTTGTTGTTGGATTGGTCTTGTAAACATAATGTCTTTTGTCAGAATGCCTCCGCTTCCGGTGGACGCCTCGTTGAAAACTTGACCTGCGATATGAATAAATCATTGAATCTCCATGTATCACAACATAATGATGACTGCATGAATTCGAGGAGCCTTTGAACTAATAATTTGTCCTTGGTTTTGAAACCATAAATATAACCTTCCTTTGACCTTCTGGCCATGACTAATTTTGCGTGCGGTAGATTAGTACTCTAGAGTACAGAAAGGCATGCCTGCTTGCTTTAAAAAGTTAATCTTTTGAAAGACATTTCACTTACCGTTTTCGCCTTAGCGGATTGGTGGGAACTTCAAGTCTTCTTTGAGACACTGGAGGCTGCGGCCTTTTTCTGGCCTTTTGTGCTTTGTCCTCGGTGGCGGCCTCGACAGCCTCGACAGTAACCTCGGGCAGATCACGAACTCGTCGGCCGTCATCCTCTTGTTCACGGCCTCGGCGTTTGTCATTGTGGACGTCCTCGTCGAGGTCACGGAAGCTTGGAGCGGGAGGATGTGGCAATACCTGATAAGAAAGTGGAACAATCACCCTATAGCATCCTGGATTAACTGAAATAGTACTTTGCCCTAAAAGAAGGAAGTGAACCAGGGTGCCTACTTTTTTTTAGCAAGATGACTGTCATTTTCTTGATGCGATCAGTGTTCTCTGATCTTGACAGGTTTTGGTCAGTGAAAAAGATCAAGAAATAAATCCCCATTTCATAATTAATCCCAAGTGTCTTCAAAAAAATACCTGATCAGGCAATATCTTGAAATTAAGTTTGGACCTCCGTGTCAGGATAACTGACACTTGCTCTTTTTCTTACACGCCAGCAAAAGCAAAGAGGAAGTCTCAATACAATATACTAAGTGCACTTTGAGCTCTGGCCTCGACCCTCCCATCGGAGCTAGACTACATGCTGCCTGCCTTCCTTGGACAACGGACGCGGCGTTACTGTAATTGAATTACTGTGATGCTGTCCATTTAGCAGTTATAAAGATATTTACTCTCCCACCCAAGAAAGCTCCAGCAGACTCTCTCTCTCTCTCTCTCTTCCCCCTGAAGGCCAAAGAATGACAGCAAGAAGGCCTTATTTGCATTGTACATGGATAATGAGCTAATGATCTTTTCCCCTACGGGATTTTTTTCAAGTGTAAGAAATACTTTTTTAAGTCTATGGCCTTTTTCTAAACCAGCAACCTGTTGTGCCGTAGCTCTCTAAAAGTCCCATGGGAAACCAGGATTGAATTAAAAGAGCCTAGACTGGGAAAGAAAATCTTTTAAGAAAGAAAGAAAAAGTTCTGCCACTATTTAGTAGGATTTCCCCCCTGGAGCTATAGTTCTCATTGTGGTTGGTAGGGAAACTGAAACTCGCTATTATATGCTGGCCTTTAAAGGCCACGACAAAGACGGCGAAGACCATATAATGTCATTATTTGTAACAGCAGAAAGACAAGTTTGTAGACCCCACAAAAAATCCTGATATACCTACGACCAATCATAGTTTAGTTTCAGATGATGTCATTGCCTTTCTTTCTCTTTTTTGTTGTAAATAAAAGAAGCAAAAAAATAAAAATCCACTTTTCTTTCTTACCTCCTGGGAGGAAAGGACGACCTTTGGAGCCACCACAATATGTCTAGCTTGTGCCAGGTAAGTCAAGTCAAATAGGATCCAGGCTTGAATCCCCAGGGTCAGCCAGAACCAGAACCAGCACCCAGCCACTGCTTTTTGAACCGTGCAGGCTCTTCTGGAAATCATGTTTTTAGGAAAGTCTGTCATCCTGGTTGTTTCCTGGGCTTATCCTTGAGGAGCCCAAAGACATCATCATCATCATCATTGGTGGTGGTGGTGGAAGGTTTAGGATCAACATTATTATAAGGGTCACTTGGGAGGAGAATACTTAATACAATAGTCTTCCTGATGGTGATGTCACAGTTTCACGGTTTTTTCCTGTTGCTCGAGCGAATAAATACCATGTGATATATCCTGTCTTGCTGGTGGAAGCCTTGGATGGTTGTTTACCTGGAAAAGGGAAAAGAGAATAGGAATGAAATGACATCTATCCACCCTGGGGCTATAGTTCTTGCCAGATTTCGTTTCTTGTGGATATTTTCTTTCAACTGTCAAGCTCCATTTAGGGTCAAAGCAGGAAGAAGACGTTTGTGAGCATCCAATATATGGCTGGCTAGCTAGCTAGATCTTTTCATAGCCCAGGGTATCACTCAGCTCTTTTCTTTACCTCTATTCACAAAATACTATAAATAATATAGATATGATATTCCCAAGATCCTCTTGAAAAGAGACGTGGAGAGAGAAGGAGAGGGCAATGTTTTGGACATCAAAAGAGGGTCATGTCTTATAGCCTATGTACGGCTGTGGATATGCTCATGTTTACCTGCTGGGTATCACTCAATTTTAAATGTTTCTAAAACAGCCTTAGGCATGTACATGTATGCTCCCCCAAAACTTCAAACTGGCTCGAAAGTCAAGATTGTTTTTGAAGTAAAAGTTGGGAAACCACTACATAAGTATAAGGTACCACCATGTACGAGTATAAGGTTTTTTAATGTTGCATAACTTTCGTAGTCTTCTGCCCTCTACCCTCATATGTTCAGAAAAACCCAAAAATGCACAGCATTAAATGAAAGTGAAAATATATACCGAGTGTCACGGCTAATATTGAGCCATTATCATTAATAAATATCACATGTACAAGCTAGCCAAAGTACGTTTGCATGTTTGTAGAAAAAATATGTTATTAGATTACCAACCAGACTTTCAGACTTGATGAGCCACAACAATTCCTCGTTTTTAAAAGAAATCTGTATATAAATATTCGAGATACTTCCTTCTTCATTAAATGATGTGACGCAACATAATGACGTACTGTGACTGTTAATTAAACAGCCAATAAAAATGCACATACTATGATTTCGGCATCCAAAACCCCCAAAAGACTATGTAACAGAATCAGCGGAAATAAACTGGTATCCTTGGTGGCCTTTTTTGGAATGGCAGGAAAAAATGGTGCCATTTTAAAGCTAAATATGCATTAACCTAACCTAAGCCGAGTTGAATTATTTTTAAAAATCCATCTACCAACAAAACTCCACAGAATGGTGATTGGTTATGGGTTCGCATCTCTGGAAATATCCGTCTAATGGTCCAAATATTAAGACTTGGGTCCAGCATGTAAGCCTTACCGTGAAAGCAAAAAAGAAAGTTTTCCGTAATATCTACAAGTATCTCAAGGAATTCTCATTGTGGATGTGAGAAAAAGGAGGCGGCTCCCTGTCTTACGATATATTGGGCCTGCATTTACATTTATTAGATATATCGAATCGACTATTTCATGGAATGGATGTTTTTTTTTCTTGAACATGCTGCTTTATGGACAATGACGCCAGAGTTTGCACCTATCGCAATATAACGTAAAATGGTTGTTCTCTATTTTGCCGTGCATAATCGTGTCACAAAAGGCCACTGCATTAAATGCTATCTGTGTTAGCACCATGATACATAAAACATTTTCTGTGTCCAAATGTTTGCCCCGTAATACTATATCCTCGATCAAGAAAAAGATACTTAGCATTTTCACAGAAAATATTTGGTTATGTACTTGGGTATGTTTGTTTTCCAATATCACAATAATATTCTCTTTAAAGCTTTTCTTGAGGCACACCTTCCTTGCTATTTATGTTGGTACAGAAGCTTTAAAAATTCCCCCAAAGGCCAATAAATTACGCAGGTCTCTTTTTCCTGCTCCTGTGAATATTCAGACCATGTAGTCCATGTACCAGATACACCAGCAGTTTTTATGGCGATCCTGAGCTGTGAGTGCACTTAAATTACCATTTCCTAGAGTGCTACACGTATGTTTGAACAAGAACATGGGGCAAAAGTGATTTCGGAACCGGGGATATCTAATTATGCAGAATTGCCTGCAGCACTTCCGGTTCCTGGAAGGTGTAAGGTTAGTTTTACTTACCGTGAAATCTTGACCTTGGCAGAACTCAAAACGAACTAGATATAGCTCACTTCCATTTTACCACAAAAATATATATCGACAGTTTAGGTTTTCACGAGAAAAGTGATACTTTATTTTACTCGGTGTAGTCAGATGTCTCTCTTTCCGCGAATGCGACTGCCGACCAACTGGTGGCCTTTATGTTATAAAGGCCGCGAGCGGAGCGCTGCCATCGAGAGCTGCACCGGGGACGGAGTTGCCGCTGTGCCACGTTTTGAACAGCTCCCCAGCATCTATTAACTCTCTAATACATACTAGTGAAAAGTTGAAAAAAGCAGCCTTTATTTAGTTGGCCTTTGGCCAGAGAAATATCTCCCACTTGTTAACCCAGCCAGCAGCAAGGCCACAGAGAAAGAAGAGGAGACAGACTCGCAAATTTAAACCAATTTCCCTCCATTTCCGTTTTTACGTTGCTGCAATAGACCTTTCATAGGCCTTTTCATAGGTAAAACTAAAAGGCAGGTGCTTTTTCTTTCGTTCCTCTTGCTTGAAGGTTGTGCTGTAAAATATTCCCCTGTCTTCTGCATTCAACAAGACCAAATATTTCGTGAAAATATTTGTCGGCTTGGCGGCCTTTGCCTTGCAGACTTTGTGGCCTTTGACAAAGTCGAGAAGGGAAGGCTGGTTAATATTGTAACGTGAAGGGGCACCAGGAAAAATTACATCACGAGGAAAAAAATACCAAGAACTTTTACAAGTAATCTATATATAAGTAATAGAGGGGGTTATGAAATTAAAACCAGACCTTACTTAAGGTGACTGTCTTTCAAAACTTTGTTGTTTTTCTCCTGCGTCATAACAAACGACCTCGCGTTTGATCGAGGTCGGGAGGCCGGCGGTCGAGGCCAGAAAAAGTTTTTATGCACGCTAGCTAACCTTGAATGGTTACTTACAATTTTGCATTTTAGCTTTTATGATATAATATCTAGAACAGATCTGAAAATGTCAAGGCAGTTCTTACGTTGGGAAGCAAGAGTTTGGCTTTGCAAAATTCTTTTGTAAGGTCGGTTTTACAGCCAGGCGTTCCGGTGGCTCGGTTTTGGGATTCGGAACGAAAGTGCATTGTGAGCTTGTGCTTCAGAAGAAACCTTTCCATCTATGCTACGATAAATCTTGGTTAATAACGAGCAGATGGATTTTCCTTACCTTACCTACACACATCTACCTACAAGGTTAAACTTCTCTCTGTAGAACTAAAACTTTCAATTTCAATTTTGGTTTGAGTCTCAAAGTCTGCCAACTTGTTGTTTCCTACCAGTTTCATTATTTTAGTGGTGTTGGTTATCATCTTGGAAAAGGCGATGAAGCATACTAATCCTTAAAATTAGTCTATAAATAGATAAATAATGCCATCTAATTTTAAAAGTATCTACCTAAATAATCAAATATAACGAAGTCATTATTGCATCACCCATTTATAAAGTACAGTAGCTCGTCAGACATATTAGAAAATTACGCAAAATCGTAGATAAAATCACATTTAATGTCATAACAAAATTGACTCAAATAGATTTCCCAACAAAAAAAAATTGGGTGATTTTTTCGGGATTTTTTTTGGCCATAGAAAAGAAAGAAGACGTTGGTTATTAACTCTGAGTGACAAGACATATTTTTTTCGTAAAAATGATGACGACAACGCAGATGTTTGCCGTCTCTGGTAGAAACAAAAAGGCCAAAAAAGAAGGCTACGAGAAGCTGGCCTCCACTCACGTCACGAGTACGACGGCCACCATAGCACCAGTCACTGCAGCCTCTAAGAGGGGCAGCATCAGCTCGACGACAGCCTCGACGGCCTCGAAGGACTTGGCCTCGGACCTGATCAAGCTCGTGGAGGACGAGTTCACGTTCGTCGACGAGGACGGCGACGAGGAGCCAAACTGCGTGATCTGCATCGGCTCGACGGGGGCTGGCAAAAGCGCGACCATCAGCAGGTGCACCCGGAGGCCAGTGAGCTCCGGCAACGGCCGTGATCGCGTCACGGTAAGATGCGCGAAGTACGACATGAGGCCCGACGCCCGCGAGGACATGGGCAAGGCTGGGTTCGGCTCCAGCGTCCTCGACCTCACCTGGGTCGACACGGTGGGTTGGGACGACGCAGACCTCGTCGGTAAGTTCATGCCGGGGTTGTTCTTGATGATCACGGCCATCACTTTTGTCGCCATTTTCAGACGACCACACGTTCAAGGACATCCTGAGGTTCATCGGCGACAACCAGTTGCTCCGAGTCAAGGCCATCATTTGGAACATACTCCCCAACGTGAGGAAGGACGCGTTGTTGACCAAACAGGCGCGGCTGATCGATCTGTTCAAGCCGAAGGAGATCTGGAGCAACGTAGTCATCGTGTGCAAGCAATCGCGCAACCCCGAGGATGACTCGCAGGGGGCCCTGGCGGCTGCGAGACAGTTCTGCCCGAAGGCCGAGCCTCCGGTCCTTGGCTTTACCTTCATCGACGACGCCAGCCTGACAGCTAACCAGCGGAAGCGATTCGCTAAGGCCTCCAGTCTGAGGGAGGATTTCTTAGTTAAGAATGACGACGAGGTCAGGCGGTCCGTGTTCGAGGTCATTGCCGGCCTCCCGGAGCCCATTCAGGGTAAGCCAGCAACAACATTTTGTGTCGGTCTTACGCAACGACCCGTTTGCTCGGTATTAAGAAAGTTGGGCGAACCGGCTAAGATCGAAAATAACCGCCATTAATTTGTGCGTGTGGCAGAACGCGGACCGAAAGAAACTTTTCTCGGTGTACACCCAAGGCTTTGTTGTTGCCGTTTTTATCAAGATTAATGAGAGAACGAGTGCAAGGGTATAGTTACTACTAAAGTAGCAAGCTTAACTTTGTGCCCGCGTGCCGTACTATTTGCTTCTTTTTTTCTGGCCTTCATAATGCATCATTCTAGTGGTCTTCAAAAACCAAATGTGTCTCGATTGCGGGCTCACGGGGGACGTCAGATTGATGTCGACGTTTTGTCACATGGAGAAGGTCGATGTTCATCCTGGATCAATTGTTCAGTACCATCCAAAAAGAACAGAGCGGTATCACGACAGTGCCACGGTCCTCCGGGAGCACCCCGGCGGCCTCTACAGGCCTTGTTATTCGTTGGACTTTTTCCTCTGTAAAATGGGTGGCGAGAGGTAGATATAAAGTAAGATGTTTTGGCCTTGATGACATTCATGACCTTTGATTTCAGGTATCTCTGTTGCGGAGCCCTGAGTGGCCAACCTGGATGCAAGACGATAAGGTCATGCTGCAAAAAAGAGTATGTTGACGGAGACGATCCTGTCACCGGATGCAGGGAGCGATTCCAATGCTGCAAGGTTCAATTTCACGAAAAATATGTTGGTTACATTTAGCATTTATAATCTTTTTAAGGTCGCTGTGGACACCAAAGTCCAAGGATGCAAATCAAAGTTCGACTGCTGCGACGGCAAGGTCAAGTCCAAAGGCTGCCGCGAGCTGTGCAAGAAGTGCGACCGCCCATGGGGTACCCTCGCCGACGAGTGCTACGAGAAGGATCACAACATTGTCAGCTTCAACGACAAGAAGGCCATCATGGCCAGCCTGAACATGCTGGACAAGCCGGATGGCAAACAGAGCAAGAGGCACAAGTCTAAGAAACGAACTAAAGACGTTAATTTGATAGAGTTGTAAAGAGCTTTAAATATATTTAAAAATTGTCACACATATGGAATTAATTAAAGTTGCTGTTACGGTTCACTCCGCTCACACCTTCCATATTTTTGAGAATACAAAGGTAAGCCAGATCACGCACACGTGCATATTTTGAGGAGCTATAGCAAAAAATGTTGCTTTCGTTTTTGTCAAAGGCTAAAATCACAATCTTGGACGTTGGCCAAGAAGTATGCTAAGCCACGCGCACCAACTTCCATTGCAATTGGTGTGTTTTACAGTTTCACAAGTTATTTTTTCCGTGGAAAATTATGTGAAAACAAATTATTTATCGTTGAGCAGTAATTTTAAACAAAATGTCGGGCGACTTGCAGGCTCGCCGTGGGGGCGGAAGCAAGCTCAAGAACCGTAACAAGAAAAAGGCCATGCTTCAGGAGCTCGAGAAACAAGAATACCAACAGGAGCGATTGAGTCAATCCGGTGGCGATGACCAGCCGACATCGAAAGTAAGCAAAAATCTGTGAAACCAGTGAAAACTGCAATATTTTCACGAGAGAAAGCAAGCGCGATTCCCAAGGGCCAGGTAAAAATGTCGATCGGAGATAATGGGAATGAATGATTGATGATCACCATCAAGCGTCAGAGGAAAGAGGAGGATGCTGTGCTGTTATTATTGTGGCCTTTGGCCTTTAAGGCCATCGCAGTGTCATCTCCGTCAAAGGACGTGAATTAGTCAGCAAGTTTTTCTTTGCAGTTGCCCATCCAAATGTACTTTCTATCTATGTTCATTCTCATTGCACATATGGTGCCTTTTGGTGAGATAAATACAGGCAACAGAATGCGTGTATGTCCTTTTCTACAAGGAAATGTTGTTGACAACGCAAATCCACCATGTAATCCCGGCCTCACGGCCTCGGAGGCCAGAATGCAATCGGCATTATTCAATGCCAATATGTGCGTGTATCTAGTAGAAAGTTATCATCAACAAGAGATACGCTTATTTTTCCAGAAAGGAAAGAAGAACAAATCGTCTCCGAAACGGCGAAGACAAAATCAGAAACAACAGCAGTCGAATTATCAATACTACGGGGAGGTCTCGGACGACGACGATGGTAGCTATGATTACGATATTGCGGCTCCGAGGAGGTCGAGCTCCGTCCTCGGGTGGTGTATCAAGATCTTTCTGTTTGTTGTTGTCCTCGGTGGCCTCGGACTCACCGGCCTCTACTTCAAGTCTGAAGAGGACTTCAGGTACAATTGTGATTGCAATTATCATTCATTTATTTGCTTGCTTACATAAAAGATGCTTGATTTTTGCAGAGCAATCGTGAACATTGAACGGCTAGAAATGCTCAAACAGTTTGGAGCCAACTCGGTCATGCCCGACCTCCAGGGCATCCCGGAGATAAGCTTCAACCTCGCCGGCCTCGGCGACAGCGTCAAGCTCAACTTGAACACGGACGGCCTCATCAAAGCCTGGGAGTCGACAAGGGACTGCATCGGGGAGAACGTCGTCAAGCCCTGCCTCCAACTCAAGGAGGAACTGACCGAGCAAGTTCAAGATGGGATCCAGAAAATCAGAGACTTGATCGGAGGACAATGGCACGCACGATTCCAAAGCCAAGAAGAAGCTCCACTCCCGCCACCACCACCATCTCAACAACCAGAGCGACCTCAAGAACAGCCACAACTAGAACAACAACAGCGTCCTCCAGTAGTTCAACCATCTTTCACTGGCGAGGCCAAGACTCCAGAGGTCAAGGAACGGGAACCTGTGAAGGAGCCGCCCGTTGTTGAAAAGACGATGTACACTGTCGGCCAAGAGGGCGGCATCAAGCCATGAAAATAGCAACAAATAAAGTTTTTTCTCGACCGTCTGAACGTTCTTTTAATCTCTGTTTCATGTCTGGTTAGCAACAGACGGTCTCAAAATATCTGATGACTCAATAACATCTTTCACGAAGATGACACTTGTTAAAAATAGATAGAGGATAGCCCTTTTTACGACAGGTATTATATTTCGTAAACATGAACAAAGAGATGGCAATTTGAAAATAGCCCAATTTCACGAAAAAAATTGAAGTAAATCATGGAAAATCGCATTTTTAAGAAAACTGCCGGTTTCACGGTAAAAATAATTAAAATTGTGGTGGAAGGTTGCGTGATTTTGTTATTTTCGGAAAAACAGTCCACTTCCGTCTCAGTTTCATTTGTTTACCCTCGATTGAGTTTCCCCACTCGGATTGGCCGAAACGCTTTCCACCTGGAGCCTGATTGGTCGAGCCATTGTTCCAACTCAGCCCCACGCAACGCAACAACGCAGCCAGGCAAGCTGAGCTGAGCAGAGCAGAGCTGTAGGCAGCAAGAAAGGGAAGCAGACTGTCACGTCCATTTTTGCTGCTCTGTTTGTCAAAAATCCAAATTCTGCATTAACATTTTCCAAGATGACCAGTGGTGGCGACCCCAACAGATCGAGGCCCCGCAAGGCCGGCAACAAAAATGG
>JAAUYL010029801.1_pt1 | contig 30965 bp, 19 predicted proteins | sample 7278011 | NCBI WGS metagenome assembly JAAUYL01 (sample SAMN14350225, study PRJNA611818) | marine sediment metagenome | isolation source: surface marine sediment (1.8m) | place: French Polynesia: Moorea | collected 2018-08
GGAGGTGATGGATAGTGAGATTTTCCAACTATTGCGTATAGAGCAATAGTTAATACATTTTATGAAGCACCCCGCCAGAGGTGATGGATAGTGAAATTTTCCTTCTATTGCGGATAGAGCAATAGTTAATACATTTTATGAAGCACCCAAGCAGAGGTGATGAATAGTGAAAATTTCCAACTATTGCTTATAGAACCAGAGTCAATACATTTCATTCAAAGCGTTGTTCATTTCAAAAACTAAACGTTGAATTTTGATGTTAGTTGCCATAATTGACTCGGTTTTATTTCGCACAACTCTCATGGAAAAAAACTTGTCAAAGCCACACCACTAATTAACAGTAAAAGCACTCCTGAGGCTAAAGAAAATTTATGAGTAATTCTAGACTTCATCCAACCTCTGTCTAGGTGCTGTTTGAAGTTTGTTAAATTTAGATTAGTCACTATAATCTCCTCCTGAACCATATTTCCATTGTTCGATCCAACGGTGATAATAATACCTTTGCTCCTCTGACATTTTTGCCATCAAACCTTCCATTATTCCCCCAATGGAATATAACAAACTATAAACTCCCAAATTAAAATAATGCTTCATCCAATCTAATAAATTTTCCACACCAACTTGAGGAATAATTTTTATTACCAAACCTGGTTGCTTTAAAGAAGTAACAAATAAAGTTTGTGCCAAAGCAGGAAACTGTACCACATCTTGCAAAAAAGGTTTAAGCACAGGTTCACCGAGTTTTTCCATTACCTGAAATACCCCTGCCAATAGTTGATTAATTTGATGTGGTTCAACTTTTTGGTTTACCCCTATACTCATAGAACGTTGAAATAACCAAGTAACTGATACATTAGGTTGATAAGGTTGCAAAAGCGCCAGAGAATTTGCCGATAAATTTTCAGTTTCCAAAGCTTCATTAATACCCACGCTTAGACGTTTCAAATGACGTACCATTGCCCCAAACCCGCCAAAACTTAGAGGAGACTGACTCCCGCTACTATCTCCCACTGGTAAAATACGATTCCAAGGAGTTTGAAGAGGACTTTGACGATAACAAGGGAAAAAACCAAATAAGGCACGTTGGAATATCAGTTGACTAAGTTCGACTTTTTGATATTCAGGTAATAGACGTAGATATTCTTCAAAGAAAAATTCCAAAGAAAATCTATCTGGATGAGCATCTAAATAGGTAAATAAATAAGTAGTTCGCCCATCTCTAGCAGGAAATGCTTCCCAAAAATATTGACATTGATTTTGTATGGGAGTGAATGAGGCAAAAATATCACCCGTGTCATTTTTTGGGTATCCAGTAGCACAAGTACCAACCACTAAACAGACAGCATCAGGTTTTTTGCCTTCCCTTGCTTGTTTAACAATGGGAGAAAAATGTCCCATTGCATCGAGAAGCAGTCGAGTTTTGAAGGATTGACCATTGCTAGTCTGGATATTTACCCCATCTGAATGAATGGTTGCTGCTTCGTAAGCTGTATTTTCAAATAGTTGACCACCAGCTTTGAGGAAGCCATTTTTGAGAGTTTCTAACAGATAAACTGGGTCTACACCAATATTGAGGACATCTTTTACCCAGATGTCAGGACTATTTGGAAAGCTAATCCGAGCAGGATTATATTCGGTAGCGATCGCTCTTTTTAGTTCTTCTGGAGAGAGGAGGTTTAATTCTACAAATGTTTCTAGTTCTTTGCGGGAGATATTCCACTCTTGTGTTCTACCTTTGAGGATACCTCGTTCTAACAGGGCAACCCGCCAACCTTTCTTAGCTAAGGTTGTGCCAATAAGTATACCGAGAGTACCTCCACAAATTACTACATCCCAGTCGGACGTTTCTAATAATTGAGTTTCTGTCTTAACGGTGGTAGGAACAGGTATATTTTCAGCTCGAAGTTTTTGCCAAATCCGATCGACTCGTCGCAGACTTTCTAGGGGGTTTCCTGGAATTTGAGAGAGGATTTGTTCTGTTAAGGACATGATTTTTTTATTATTAATTTTTGTCGTAATTATTGCTTGTTTTTATATATTAATTTATCAGTTAATTATGATTATATAGCAATTCCCATGCTGGTGAGGTACAAAATTCGTTTGTTTTAGAGAATAGGGAACACTTAACTGGGAATAGGGAATAGAAAAGAAATAAAAATCCTTGAATGGCAATCCTTCTATTACAGACTATTACAGAAGAGGTAATAATTAATTATTAATTGTTGAACTACCTTCTCCAAATATTAAATTAATTATATCCAGATACCAGTTCAGCAGGTACACAAAAATAACTAAGCAGTTACACAAAATTAATTACCGAATAATTAAGGTTTAAAGCCTCTCCTAATTAGGAGAAACAAGTGGTCGTTTGCGGAGCATGACCTAGGATGGGATGGCGAGGAGACCTCGCCATATCCAATCGACCAAGAGAAGAAAAAATTTTCATGATTAGTCAATCCAATCCGTTTTAGGGAGAGGTAATTATCAATTATTCATTATCAATTATCAATTATTGAAACATCTATACAAGCTGAATTCTTTGCCTTTTAAAAATTGCAGATAATTAGAATAGGTAAATAATTTTGTAATGGTACTTATAAATTTTTCTTTACATTGAAACAATTTTACTACAAGAGTTATATCAAGTCTCATTAATCAGCTATTATAAATCAGCTACCTTTAGTCATCTAAAGATAACTTCTGATGTGAGTCAATAAATTTATTTCTTGGCAGATAAAAAAGCTACAAAACTTCAGAATTTATAATTTTAATTTCTGATGAAATAATGTCAGTGTAACTAATTTTCCAGTTTTATTGAGGTTAATTTAATCATCCAATTCTGTCAGTATTAATAATCTTAATTAAGAATTTAATTATTTTTTTATCTAAAAATCAACGGCAAATATTTAATATTTACTTCTCCAAATATCTGATTGTAATATTTTTTGAACCGAAATATTCTTCTATTTTGTACCAAGCTAATTTGTGTTCTTTAACCACAGGTGTAAAAATAAAACTATAGCATTTCCAAATCAAATATAAAATCCCAGACTAATTTCTGATAAAACAAAAAATACTCCTATCTCTTTCCTAGTATTCCCTGTTCTGACTTCAGCTTTCCCTTTCTGGATTAATCCTTATTTCACATTTCCAATGGAAGTAGTATAACTTGCCTTGTTTGCACAACTAGGATTGTTAATTCAGTTGATTTTGACAAAAATTTTCCCACCAGAACTTTCTTGGTCAAGGTGGATTAATCAAATATCCTTTTTTCTTCTCCTAGCATATCTTTAAAATTTTTCTCTCAAAATTTATTTGCTGCCAAAAACTAGGTTTCCCATACTGTAAATAACTCTAGTTTTTTGCAGCATTTTGAGATATTGAGATTAGTTCTACTTGGAGACTTATAGATAAGAGCTATCTCCTACCCCACCGATCTACTCTTCCTCATTATTTTCATCTTCTATTTCAACTTCAGTGTTAATCTGCCTCAGATGAATATGTTTATTTCCTAACTGAATGGAAAATTCATCTCCTGGTTTAAGTCCCATTTCCTCTGTATAATTAGCTCCTATTACTAACTGTCCATTTTTATGAACACAAGCACGATAAGTAGGAGCACGCCCTCTTCCATCTTTAGGATTCTTCTCATCTAATTGTACTCCCTTGGCCTGTAGAACTGCATCGTAGAACTTAGCAAGATTTACTCGTTTCTGCTGATCTTTTGTAGTTGTATAATATCCGCAAGCAATAGCAGTATCTTTCTTTGACTTGTTTGGAAGTTCTTTAACTTTTTTCAACAATGCTTTACCTGTCAGTGGAGCATCTAATAGTTCTGAAGTATTTGATTTTTCTGTTGTTGTTTTAGCCATCTTCTCCATCTATTTAAAACGTTCACTCATAAACTTTAACACTTACACCTTCTAATATCAAGCCTCTTTAATCTTTTCTTTTAAGATATTTTTTAATCTAAATGTCTTGAGAGCAATTACCCTTCATAGAGAGAGAGTTAAGATGTCAAAAAAGCTAATGATTAATACCTGATGTGCTAATTATTACAGCTTTACTTAATAGTTAACTGTTTGATGAATTTATCTTTGTGTAAATTTTGATTCAAATAATTTAAACTAATTTTTTCTCCAGCAATATATCCAAAGGAGAAACCTAAATCACTATTAACTCCAGTTGATTTCTGAGTTTTACATTTTACACCTTCTTGTTTTAAATATGCTTGAATAGCTAAAGTATGTTTTTCAAACATTGAGCGTACAACTATAGCAGATGTTGAATTATAATCAGCATTAGCAACTATACCTTTTGCCTCCATATTTTTTCGTCCCTGCTCTAATCTCTGCCTTAATCTAGTTGCACACCCCACCCTAAAGGCATTAATAAAAGCTCTTCCTTTACCTCTATGTTGTTTAACTAATTTATCAACTACAGCCGTTAAATATTTGTAAAGTGACTGAGAAACTGTGATATTAGTTTCTGTCCCTACCAATCTCATTTCACCACTGTAAGTAGAACGCATTGCTTGACATCCATTAGCATTAGCAATTCCTGCTAAAATCCACATTTTCCAGGTTACATAACGACCTGTTTTATCAACAATACCCTTGGTAATATCCTCGTCTTTGTCTTGTCCTAAGTCTGCTACAGATAAATTATGTTGAGCTAATAATTCTGCTGCTTTTTCTGCTGCTGATGCAGCTTCATGTTCATTAGGTGAATTAGCAAGAGCTAAGAGTTTACTAATTTTTTCCAGGAGATTCCTATCGACCATTTATCTGACCTTAGATACAGCATCTTATCCTAAATTTTTTTCTCTTGTAACTATACCTACTTAAGACACTAATTAATAGGTCTTAGCACTTGTTTGAAAATATTTTTTTTAAGTATACTTTCTACTATAGCAATCCTCAATAAGTTGTCAAAAATCCATGCAATAGATCAAAAGCCTGTAACTATTACTCCTGTTCCCTTTTCCCTTGATTCAGAATATTTTTTGCACAACGACAATAGGACTGCTATATCCTATAATTATCATATAGAAAGATATGGATAGATTTAGTCTTGACAAGATTAACTGATTCTTATAAATGATCGAGGATTGGTATATATTTTTTTGATAAAAATAAGTAAATTCACTATTGTTAATTAAGATATTTTTTTTTGAAATTAAATATAACTTTAATAACTAGAGGTAATTTATACAGTTATTTTTCAGAATTCAGGTATTGTTAGGGATGGCCGATAAACTATCAAAGCCTTGATATATCAAGGCTTTAGCATTTTTGGAGCGAAAAAAATCCTAGATTTTCCGTCCCTCAAGTTCAAAAAGTTAGCATTTTCAGCACAGAAGGGCGGAAAAATCAGGAAATCATTCTTCCTCCTACCTCCTCTATAACCTACATTCCGCACTTCAAAACGTAGTATAAAAAATCAGGAGTCAGAACTCAGGAGAAAATAATGGTCCTTAAATTGGCGGAATAAATTTAAGGTATAAATACTTAGGAGTTTCTTGGCGATCGGCGCGATTATCATCCGGAGGGTGCGGAGCACCATCGCGAAGGCTAATCAACTTAATTTGACGTACGGAATGTGAGCTATAATTTTCATTTTTCCTGACTCCTGTACGAGCGATTTCCGTTTGTCATGCTCCTAATTACGCGAATCGCCTCTTCTTGAGTTCTACCCTTACTCATAAGACTTTTTCAGGAAACCATAGTTAAAGTTTTTTCGCCCCAGAACAACTCATGGAGTTAGCTAGTTTCATAGTTGTGAACTATCAAGTTTTCCGAAAGATGTTTGAAGACAACTTATGGCGTTTTTCACTTTGAAATAGCAGTCAGCGGTCAGCGGTCAGCTATCAGCTTCTAGCAGCTTGTATAATGGGGGATACTCAATAGAAGCCGCTCCGCGTCTTATAACCCCTACGCAAAGGGCACCACGAGCTTTTTCGCTTAGCATGTGGGGGACTTAAACCCTTGGATTTGAGGGCTGATAGCTAAATGCGCTCAAGCTAATAGCTAGTTAAAATAGTACATAACTTCAGTCTAGCTGCACTCAGCAAAACTGCCTTTAAATCAGTGGTATGTAATTTTATATAGAGAAAAGCTGGAAGGGAAATTACTTCCAACTTTTTACTATGTCAATTGATGATAATAAAACCTCTACCTTTAAATTTTATCAGCATTTTCCCGATACCAATCAATTGTATTCTTCAACCCTTGCTTAAAATCTACCTCAGCAACAAAGCCAAATTTTTCCTTAGCTTTTTCTGTATCCAAACATCGCCTAGGTTGACCATTAGGTTTATCAGTTTCCCAAACTAATTCTCCCTGGAAATCCATTAAATCACAAATTAACTCTACTAAATCACGAATCTTTACTTCATAATTAGTTCCTAAATTAATAGGATCGGATTCATTGTAAAATTGAGTTGCCATAACAATTGCTCTAGCAGCATCTGTAGAGTATAAAAATTCACGACTCGGACTACCGTCACCCCAAACAGGCAATTTTTTATCCCCTCTTAGTTGAGCTTCATGTACTTTCCGAATTAAAGCAGGAATTACATGAGAACTCTTCGGATCAAAATTATCTTCAGGTCCGTACAAGTTAACAGGTAATAGATAAACACCATTAAAACCATACTGTTGACGATAAGCATCCAGTTGAACTAAAAGAGCTTTCTTAGCAATACCATAAGGAGCATTAGTTTCTTCTGGATAACCATTCCAAAGGTCTTCTTCTTTAAAAGGAACCGGAGTAAACTTGGGATAAGCACATATTGAACCAACACAAACAAATTTTTCTAAATTTGCTTTATAAGCACAATCAATTAATTGCACTCCCATCATCAAATTATCGTAAAATAACTCACCAGGTTTTTCCTTATTCAGACCAATACCCCCTACATGAGCAGCAAGGTGAATTATAATATCCTGTTCTTGAACAGCTTTTTGGCAAGCTTCCAGAGTCCGAAGGTCATAATCACGCGATCGTGGTATAGTAATCTTATTAAGATTGGCTCCTGCTTTATGAAGTTGATCTACAACTTGACGTCCAAGAAAACCAGATCCACCTGTTACCAAAATTCTTTTGTTTTCTAACTCTAATTTACTCATTAAAAACCTCCAAGCAAGATTGATACTAACTAAGACTTTAGTTCAGGGTTATTGTGGATTCAAATTAGCCAGATAAAAAAACGGTAGTCCCGTGGAGTTGAGAATAAAATCTCTGATTTTCTATTATTAGTATTTAATGGCTACTCAAGATTTTTTCCAGCTTTAGGGTGTGGCATAATTTTTGGTTTTGCTGAGATGATGATTTATATAGAAAGAAGTAAAATTTTCCCAATCAAATTTTACTAATAATTTAGGAGCTGTATGCAGGATTTGTACCCTGATCATCTCAGATACTTTAACTGTTAATTTTTAGTTTAACTAAAGTTCTCACATTCTACATAAGTAAACAACTATTTATGATTACAGCAGCATCTCAAAAAATCAATTGCTAGTAGGACTGTAGCTAAAGATAATCCTAATATTTTTTTTAGCCTTCTACTTCATACTTATTCTGCCACTAGGGATATTTTTATTCAATTTATCCCTAAGTTGACTAATTTATTTATATATTATCTTGACCAGAAAATCAGGTCTCAAGTCTCCCCTTTTTAAGGAAACGAAAAAAAATCAAATTCAGTATTTCAAGCTTCCTTATACCATGAGGGACTGATAACTGATAACTGAAATGATACACCCGATAATTATCTTGATTTTGAGCTACTTTTTAATCATAAACTTTGTTAATTTTGATAGTGCAAAAAAACCATTAAAAAAACTATCACCTCAAAAAAGTTAAATCCTTCTAACCAATTAGTTAGCCCCCAAAATCTAATCAAAACCATTGCCAATAATAGCAGCTTTTTCCAAAGCCTTAATATCAGAATCAACCATCAAATGTACCAACTCTGTAAATGTAACTGATGGTTTCCAACCTAACTTTTCTTGTGCTTTTGTACAGTCACCAATTAACAAATCAACCTCCGCAGGACGTAGATAACGGGGGTCAAACTCCACATAATCTTGCCAATTTAGATTTACATAAGTAAATGCTATTTCTAGAAATTCTTTAATAGAATGAGTTTCATTTGTAGCAATCACATAATCATCTGGTTGCTCCTGTTGTAGCATCATCCACATAGCTCGAACATAATCCTTTGCATATCCCCAATCTCGTTTAGCATCCAAATTGCCAAGATAGAGTTTTTTCTGTTTACCCGCTACAATTCTAGCTACAGCCCGAGTAATTTTACGAGTTACAAAAGTCTCACCTCGACGGGGACTTTCATGGTTGAATAATATACCATTACAAGCAAAGAGATCGTATGATTCTCGATAATTTATTGTTTGCCAGTGGGCATAAACTTTAGCACAAGAATAGGGACTACGGGGATAAAAAGGTGTAGTTTCTTTCTGAGGTACTTCTTGAACTTTGCCAAACATTTCCGAAGAACCAGCTTGATAAAAACGAACTTCAATTCCAGTACGTTGTTGATAGTCTCGAATTGCTTCGAGTAAACGTAAAGCGCCCATTCCCACTGCATCTACTGTATATTCTGGAGAATCAAAGCTAACCCTCACATGGGACTGGGCACCTAAATTGTATATTTCTACTGGCTTAACTTCTTCCAGAATTCGACGTAGAGTAGTCCCATCAGTTAAGTCTCCATAATGTAGAAATAATTTAGCATTAGGATTATGGGAATCTTGATATATATGGTCTATTCTATCTGTATTAAAGCTAGAACTACGTCTGATAATACCATGAACCTCATAGTCTTTCTCAAGTAAAAGTTCACTTAAGTATGAACCGTCTTGACCAGTAATACCAGTAATTAGCGCTCGTTTTCTTTCACTCATTGCAGTTAATATTTACAACGTATTGACATACTCTCGGCCTTAAAGACACCGAGTTTCGTGACATACTCCCACACTAAGCTGAGGCTATAGTGTGGTCTTCTCGCTTCCCAGTCCCGGTATCCCGTCGGACAAGAGCGAGCTTTAAGAACGGAATGCCCTACCGCCCTATGTTTTATATCTGCTTTACCATTTTAGTCATGACAGAGCCTGCCAAAATCAGGGCAAGAATGAATCTTGTCTGACAACTTTTTTTGGGACTTTTTCCCCACAGTGTGAGCAATCAGTTGTTGTGCCGTTCGGATTCATAGCTATAGTTAACTGCCCAGCATTCTCAGCTTTGGCAGAAAGAATAGCAAGGAATTTTCCCCAACCAGCATCACAGATAAAAGTGATAGCTGTTCGCCTGGTCTTGCAAAGCTCGCAACACAATATTGCGACCAAGGAAACACTATGTCTTTAGAGCTTTTTACTGTAACATTTACTGCCAATCGGGCTGGTTTTGATAAATAAGCAGGGGAATATTCACCAGAATCAGATTAATATCTATACTACAAAAGCAATAAATATTTTTTGATTTTTTGCCCAATAGCAGAGTTTTACTTTATATCGTCCCCAGATTTCTAGATTAACCTAAAACGATCCTTATAACCAATAATTGTTTAGTTAAAATTTATCAACTTGACTCCTTTACAAGTAGTTATCCTCCCAAATAAAATGTGTATTATTTAGACTTATAAATTTGGGTTAGAGGTGCAATATTTGTCAAAATACTACCAACCTCTAACCCTAGGATAGCTTCAACTAATTTTAAATCTCTCACTCATAATTACAAGGATTAATAAGCACCGTTATTTTTGGGAAAAATAACAATGCCAATTGTTTTAAACATAATCCATAAATCTATCCAAAAATTTCTGAAGTTTACATAGTAAAGGTCTATTTGAACCCTCTTAGGATAAGGAATATCATTGCGACCAGAAACTTGCCACAAACCAGTAATTCCAGGTTTAATGGTAAGAATTTTATCCATGTGATGACCGTATTTTGGTAGTTCTTCAACCACTAATGGTCTCGGCCCTACTACACTCATATCACCTTTCAATACATTCCAAAATTGAGGAAATTCATCTAAACTTGTAACTCTCAGAAATCTACCAATCCATGTAATTCGGGGGTCATGTTTTAATTTAAAACTTTCCTGAAATTCTTGGCGCAGATGAGGATATGTTTCCATAATCTCTCCCAACATCTCATCTGCATTTTCCACCATAGTTCTAAATTTTAAACAACGAAATAGCTTTCTATTTTTACCCACTCTTTGTTGAACATAAAAAACCGAGCCTGGTGAGCTAAATATAATTAGTAAACCTATCAGCAAGTAAAGAGGGGCAAACAATATCAGAACCGATAGAGAAAATAGGATATCAAATAATCGTTTAGAAAATCCTACCTCTAGGCCCTCTAGAAACAGACTTTTTTGTTTATCTCTGGGGAGGAAAGGCTGAAAAGCTCGTCCTGTAAATCCTCTAATTACCTTGCCAGAGATGAATTGGCTATCGGCAGTCATCTTACTCCTTCACTTCACACCACACACAGTCCTGATCATAAAGCCTATAGCGAAATAGAGGGCAACTTTGGTTGTGAAAAAGATGACTAATTTTGGACAAGGACGATTTTTTGCCTCTTACTTGGGTGTTTCTGTGCCTATATGTAGAAATTTTATAAAAATGTTTTAATTAAAAAATCAAACATTTTTATCACAATAGCCCCATTCATTGCCTATTTTCTCAGTAGTCTGAATTAGACAGTTACAACTACAGAGTTAGCAGTCTCAACAATTATATTTTCAATGGCCTCAACAGATAAACTTGGATTAGCTTGTTTAATTAAAGCTACTACACCTGCAACATGGGGTGATGCCATAGAAGTACCTGCAAAGAAACTATATAAATTACCTGTTATGGAAGGAGGTACAGGGGCATAAATATCTCCTGCATCTTCACGAATACCATCTCCTCCTGGAGCAACGACATAATTTAAAGGTTGGTTTCCAGCTTCATTAGAGAAAGAAGAAAATTTCCCATTTCGCTCCACGGACCCAACTGCTATTCCCTGTTGATTGGCTAATCTTGCTGGATAATCAGGACTGCTTAAACCATCATTACCTGCAGCAGAAACAAATACAACGCCTCTCTCAGCAGCATAACGAATAGCTTCAATTTCACCCGTAACTAAGTTTCTCCCACCAGAACTAAGGTTAATTACATCTGCTCCATTATCAACAGCATAACGAATGGCCTCTATGCCATCACTAACCCGGCCCACACCTTCATCGTTTAATACTCTGAGAGACATAATTTTGGCATTTGGAGCAATTCCAGTTGTTCCTATTCCATCTCTCTTGGCAGCGACCGTACCTGCAATATGAGTTCCATGACCTTCTTCATCTATTGGGTCATTATCATCATTGACAAAATCCCAACCTTGGACATCATCTACATAGCCATTACCATCATCATCAATATTATTGTTGGGAATTTCATCGCTATTAATCCACATTTGGCCTGTTAATTCAGGATGGGTATAGTCCACACCACTATCAATGACGGCTACTACAATACCATCTCCCTGAATTCCCTGATTCCAAACTTCGGGTGCTTTGACTAAATCTAGTCCCCATTGATTTCCTCCTACATCAGGAACATCTGGGAAAGAGCCAGCTCCAATTGCTCTAGCTACTGCTGTTGAGGCATCAACTAAACCATATCCAAAAATATTATTAAAGATTGGGGTTACAGAGCTAGCAGTTTGGGACAGTTCATTAACATTTGAGGTATTTCCAAAAATCAAGCGACTTTCAAGAAGGTTTGTGTCAGATATTTCTCTAACTCTTGCTAATATTGAACCGTTGATCTGAACTTGAATTAATGTATCTCCTGTGAAGGAATCTTGTGTGAATACGATGTCATTTTCTGTTAAGTTGTCTGGGATTTTAATTCTGTCAAAATTAGGATTAAAATCATCAATAATATCTGCTGTATTTAGGTTGTTATTATTTTGTGAATCTCGCAAAACAAATGTATCATTCCCTGCTCCTCCAATTAATGTATCTATTCCTAAGTCGCCAGAAATTATATCGTTACCATCTCCTCCTAATAAAATATCATTTTCTTTCCCTCCATAAATTGTATCGTTACCTAAATCTCCATAAATTGTATCGTTACCTAAATCTCCATAAATTTGATCGTTACCTTGGTTAGCTTGAATCAAATCATTATCTCTACCACCTCGTAAAGTATCAGAACCGTCTCCACCAAAAATGTTGTCGTTACCTTGATTACCATTAATTAGTTCAGGATTTGATGAGCCTATTACTGTATCATTTCCAACTAGAGCTTGTAAACCTTCTGGATATGAATTTAGTAAATTAAAAGGCACAGTAAAGTTATTAGAGTTGTTATCCAATAAATAGGAGCGACCATCAGGGCTAGGACCAATCATCGTTTTTTTTCTGAACGTTAATTTTCAGTATAAACCTGCTATATTTATTTGCTATTAAAGAATAAAAAATTAATCAATTTTTCCCAAGACTAATCCCACATATTTAATAGTTTTTGGATTGTCATACGATTTCTCTGTAACAATGCACTTAATAATTATTGCCCAAACCTGAATTTTACTAATAGTTGTTATCTTTTATTCAGCGCAACTTCATGGATAAATGGTATAAGCAGATAATAGAATACTTGAATAAACAGGCGATAATTAAAGACAATAGAGACATAATAAATCGTATTTCCAAGTTATGAAATTGATATAAATTCAAAAAATATTACCCCTTATCAGAAATGTTGAATGTCTTGAAAAAAGTTTACATATCAAGTTACAGTAATTTTATCAAGGGTAAAAATGTCAACATTTCATAATATCTTCTATCCAGTGAACATAACTGATTTGTTGAAACCTACAAGCTTGAATATCGGGAAATGTATCTAACATTTTATTACCCCATTCTTTGGGAATGGATACAAGTTGTAAAATTAGGTAAGCGATGAGACTAGACATTATTTGCATGCTAATACCATTGACATTTTTGGTAATTAATCTACCTAGTTTTAGGTGCATCTTTAAAAATTTCTATGATAATTCAACTCGCCACCGTTTTCGATAAATATCTCTAATTTCATCTGAAGTAACTGCTGCACATTCAAAACTTCTGCCTCTTATACTAAAGAAGCTGTTGTTTTTTTAGTTAATTTTATAAATAACTAAAATAGAATTATTATGGTATCAATTTGCAGTATATTTTTCACAAATATAGTTATTTAACTTAAGAATGAAACACTTTTTCGGCTGAAATCCTTTCATAGGAAGAAAAGCTTGTCTAAATCTAAACTTAAACGACTATATATCCTACATTCCCCATGACAATTTGTAAGATACTAAAGTAGAAAACAATTTTTTATCTCCCTCAGTATTTATACTCTGCAAATTAGGTTAATAGGGTTTGCTGATTAAATCTAAAAGCAATGACTATATATCCTACATTCCCCATGACAATTTGTAAGATACTAAAGTAGAAAACAATTTCCTATCTCCCTCAGTATTTATACTCCGTAAATTAGGTTAATTAGGGTTTGCTGATTAAATCTAAAAGTATTGATATTCTAAAGCTTCAGCGTTTAAGGATCGAAAAAAAGTGCAACTTTTTTAGCTTGAACTACCAAAAAGTTAGGACAAAAGGCAGACAAGGGTAGAAAAATCACTCTTACAATTATTCCGACTACTTCCTCTATAATACTATTTCTCAAAAAGAATGCTATACCCGATCGGGTGGGGAAGTGTGGGAAGTAGTAGGGACGTTGCATGCAACGTCCGTACGGGAGAGGTTAAAAGTAGGAAAAATATATACTAACCGACTAATAATTGTCAAAAAAAGACTTGGAATCTTGGTAATTATTTAAGTGTTGAAGTATAGCTGAAGTATAGTATTACTTTTGGTAATTGGTATAATTCCCATCTATTCTGTAGTGGCGAATGGCTATTCGCCACTACGAATCCTGACTCCTAACTCCTACCCTTACCAAAAGACTTCCATCAGCAAGCCCTAATTAGGCTCCTCGATCGCTTTGTACTACTTTTTGAACACGGAATGTAGGATATAACATTAGTAATGTTAAACTCTCATCAGAGTAAAATTGATAAAGGAGTTCTTATATCAATGAGCTAAAGTTTTTTTCTATTCCCTATTCCCTATTCCCTGTTCCCTATTTATACATAAGTAATACCTGCATCTTTCATTCTTTGTAATGCTTCATAAATCCGTTCTTCTTCTACTGTTAATGTAATGCGAAAAAAACCTTCTCCAGATGCACCATATCCATTTCCCGGAGCTACGACAATACCGCATTTTTCTAGTAAAAGAGTGACAAATTCTTGAGATGTATAATTTTGAGGAACTGGAACCCATACATATAAACTTGCTAAAGTTGGTTGAATCCGACAACCTAAAGATTGCAAACCTTTGATCAGAATATCTCTTCGTTTTTGGTAAACTGCTACTAAACTTTGCAAGTCTTCTTCAGTAGTAGAAAAAGCAGCGAGCGCTGCTTTTTGAATTGCTTTAAATACTCCAGAATCTACATTAGACTTTACTTGACTTAATCCCTTTATTCCCAAACTATTTCCTACTACAAAACCAATGCGCCATCCTGTCATATTGTAAGATTTAGATAAACTATGAAATTCAATTGCTATATCTTTTGCACCAGGAATTTGTAATATGCTAGGAGGTTGATAACCATCATAAGCCATTTCAGAATAAGCATTATCGTGACATAGTAATATGTCATAATGCCGACAAAAGTATACTAATTCTTGAAAAAACTTTAAACTAGCTGTGGCACCTGTAGGATTATTAGGATAGTTAATCCACAATAATTTAGCTTTTTCAGCTACTTCTTGAGGAATAGTCTTTAAATTTGGTAAAAATCCATTTTCCTGCCTAAGTTGCATTGGATAAGGTTGACCCTCAGCAAAAATTGTTGAGGTTCGATAAACTGGATAACCAGGGTCAGGAATTAGAGTATAGTCCCCTGGGTCTACAAAGGCTAAAAAAGTATTGTGAATTGACTCTTTAGAACCTATTGAGGAAATTACTTCTGTTTCTGGGTTTAAATCTTCAATGGCAAACCTACGTTTCATCCAAGCTGCTGCGGCTTGCCTATATTCTTTTATACCTTTGTAGGGGGGATAATGGTGATTTCTTGAGTCTTGAATTGCCTCATGCATTGCCTGAACAATATGATTTGGTGTAGGTTGATCTGGATCTCCTACCCCCAAATTGATAATGTCAACTCCTCTTTCGACTAATTCATTCCGTTTACGGTCAATTTCAGTAAAGAGATAAGGTGGTATTTTTTCTAGCCTTTTGGCAAGCTGCATGATAACTTTTATTAACTCCTGAACTGATTAATGCACATATAGCAAAGTTTATCTTGAAAAGTAGTCAGAGGGGTTTTAAGTCAAAAGTCTAAAGTTATAAGTCAAAAGTTATAAGTGGTCAAATCAATTCAAAATTAATAATTTTTAATTCGCTCATTATCAGCTCTACCCGAAGTCAGAGGCTGGAAATATGGAAAATATTTTTGATTTTTTCGTATTTGTACGAACGAGGCTTGAATCCTTAATTAAACAACTATTGAAATTAAGGAATGAACCAAAATTTTTGAACGAAAGAATGCGGGAATTTTGAATTCAAAAAATCGTCAAATTTTCTGTTCTAGATTTTGTTTAAGTAGGTTATAACAATTTGAAAAAAGAATGTTACGAATAATAAGGGCGATAAAAAGAGTTTATAGGAGATGTCCATTCGACTAAAATATTGGTTATAAAGTAAAATATCGGTTATGAAGTAAGAAATGGTATTGAAACTATTCCCATGCGACTCCTGAGGACTGAGGACTGAGGACTAAAAAATCCTCTACATATTTGTAGCAAACATTTATCAATCTGGTATTAAGTGAGAAAATTTATGAGTCTAAGAAAGTAAAATATTTGGGAAGTATTTCACAGAATACTCCTCAGTATTTCCACAACTTTATGGTTATTATGCTAGTTGAAATGTTCGGTAGACGGATGTAGGTAGGAAATTTTTCCTCTCTTTTCTAGGCATTACAGAGAATAGAGGTGTGCAATTAATTATTTTTAGGTACTTACACAGTAGAGTCTAGAAACAACAATTAAGTAATTTGTTTTTCATTTTAAGTACCTATGGCAAATTAATTGAAAATTTGTCACTAGGAAACATGGAACAAAAAATACGCTGTATATACTTGAGCAGTAGATATAAAAATAATTTTGCCTACCTACTTAACTTGAGCATCAAATATAAAATTGCAGCAGTTTTGAAATTGATGAGGTAAAAAGTTTTAGGACTTTAGGGAATAGGGAAAAAATTAATATTAAACTACACCTTTCCATACTAAACAGTTTGAAAATTACCAAATAATTAAGATTTAAAGGCTCTCCTTTAAAGGAGAAACAAGAAAACTTTTCACGCGGATCGTCAATCCAATCCGTTTTAGGGAGAGGTAATTATCAATTATCAATTATCAATTATTGAATATACACCCTGAAAAATTAGATCGTCAAACTAGCTCTACATAGAGAAATTGGTAGTCCTAAAATGGTAAGGAACAAGGAACAAGGAAAAAGGAAAAAGGATCTTATACTAAAATCAGCTAACGATAGTATCTTGATAACGGGAGTAAGGCAGAGGGTATAAAGCACTCATGCTGAAAGATTGGAGGGGATTTGACAAAAGTACCTAATTTAGTATCAAAACTATTCGGTGATTCCACTCTTTCCTATTCCTTACTGCTTATCATTACTTCTTTATCTCTACCGCAAAACTTAACTTAGCAACTTAGAATTATATCTATCTCAGTTCATGTTTTATTTTATTTGATAGCCCTGCTAAATATTTATTTTCTAATAACTGATATGCCAAAAAAAGATTATTTTTGCTGTCAAAATATTTTTCCATATTAGGAAATTTTAAACTACAAAAAATTCAGATTATTTACATAGTAGGAACGAGCTGAATTCGCCCTGCATCCATTTCCTCCATTAATAACTCTAATGCTTCATAATCTACATCGGAAATATACCCAAGTCGTGTCAACTCTGAGTTGATTTGATTTTCGATTTCAGGGGTTAATTGCCGAAAATAGAGAGCTTTAGATACGAGTTTCCGAATCACACAGTTTGGTTCCATGGCTAATCTAAATAAAAACTCTACATAGTTAAATTCTCTGCTAGATATTTACCCTGATAGGTGATCCAATACTATATGAGAAAGTGATATTCATCATTGAGACCCTGAGGCCATAATAAGTGAAATCTTTGAGTTATAGTTCCACACCATAAGTTTTTGGTGCTATCTTGAAATATATCTAACCATAAAATACACCTTAAGTAGTAATAGTGGCAGTAGCAGTAGAGAATTTACTTACACCCGATATCCACAAACCCGCTCGTTACCTTGGTAATGAGTTTGGTGCTTTTCATAAACCTTGGGACAACTCTCAAGTCCGCTGGGTGTTGACCTACCCAGAAGTTTATGAAGTAGGAGCTTCTAATCTAGGACATATAATTCTTTACAATATCTTAAATTCTCAGCCACAGCAATTATGCGATCGCGCATATTTACCAGCTCCAGATTTAGCACAAAAATTGCGGGCCACAAATACGACCCTATTTGCTGTTGAATCTAGGCGATCGCTGATTGATTTTGATATTCTTGGCTTTAGTCTCAGCTATGAGTTAGGAGCGACAAATGTTCTAGAAATGCTCAGTTTGGCAGGCATACCTTTGACTTGGCAAGAAAGACTTGAACAAGGAAATAGAGACAAAAACAGAGAAACAACCACCCCATCTCCCCATCTCCCCATCTCCCCATCTCCCCATCCCCCCATCTCCCCCTTCCCTCTAATCTTCGCCGGGGGTCAAACAGCAACTTCAAACCCCGAACCTTATGCAGACTTTTTTGACTTTATTGCTTTAGGGGATGGAGAAGAGTTACTTCCAGAAATTGGACTAATAGTTCAAGAGGGGAAGAGGGATGGGTTAACTAGAGAAGAATTACTTTTAGATTTAGCCCAAGTTCCCGGTGTTTATGTGCCACAATTTTATCGCATGGCTGAAGATGGCTCTGTTTTCCCCATTCGCGACGATGTGCCAGAAAGAGTACTGCGTCGAGTCGCAACTCCTATGCCAGCTTATTCTATAGGTTTAGTTCCTTATGTAGAAACAGTCCATGACCGATTGGTAATAGAAGTACGACGTGGATGTACCAGAGGTTGCCGCTTTTGTCAACCAGGTATGTTAACTCGACCAGCACGAGATGTGGAACCAGAACAAATAGTGGATACTATTGAAAAGGGTATAAGGGCAACTGGACATAATGAGTTTTCTTTGCTTTCTTTGAGTTGTTCTGATTATCTGGCTTTACCAGCAGTGGGAACTGAAATTAGAAACCGTTTTAAGGATGAAAATATTTCTCTATCTCTACCTAGTCAGCGAGTAGATAGATTTGATGAAAATATTGCCAATATTATTGGTGGTACTCGCCAAAGTAGTTTGACATTTGCTCCAGAAGCTGGTACGCAACGAATGCGGGATATTGTGAATAAGGGATTGACAAATGAGGAACTTTTGCGGGGGGTTAAAACTGCTTATGACCAAGGTTGGGATAAGGTAAAGCTCTATTTTATGATTGGTTTGCCTGGGGAAACTGATGCTGATGTGTTGGGTATTGCGGAAACTGTTAATTGGTTACAGCAAGAATGCCGAGCAAAAGGTCGCAAAAAGCTACAGGTTACTTTGACAATTTCTAATTTTACTCCGAAGCCTCATACTCCTTTTCAATGGCATTCGGTTTCTGTGGCTGAATTTGAACGTAAGCAAGAATTACTAAAAACAGAATTTCGGAAAATGAAAGGCGTAAAGGCAAATTATACAGATGTCCGTCTCTCAGCAATAGAAGATTTTTTGGGTAGAGGCGATCGCCGTTTGGCATCTGTAGTTCGCCGTGCTTGGGAAAAGGGCGCTGGAATGGATTCTTGGTGGGAAAGTTTAGACCGAGCTTTTGCTGCTTGGAGTGATGCTATTGCAGAATCAGATTTGGGTTGGAAATACCGTCAGGTAGAAAATGGTGAGTGGAATGTATTTGAAAATACGGAAAATCATCCCGATATATGTAAAGAGGAAATCAATTCGCTGCTTGACCAACCTTTACCTTGGGACCATATAGATACGGGAATTGATAAAAATTGGCTGAAGGAAGATTTGCAGAAAGCTTTGGTAGAAGCAATTGTTCCTGACTGTTCTTTTGCAGCTTGTTCCCATTGTGGTATTTGTGGTCCGGATTTGGGTCATAATATTGTTATTCCACCACCGCCAATTCCAGAATTTGTCGGTCAGTTTGTGCCTAATCAAAATCGGGTACAACGTCTACGAGTCTGGTTTGGGAAGTTGGGAGAGATGGCTTTAGTTAGTCATCTGGATTTAGCTAGGTTATTTGCTCGTGCTGTTCGCCGGAGTAATATACCTATTGCCTTTACCGGAGGATATCATCCAAGTCCACGGATTATTCCAGCTAGTGCTTTATCTCTGGGGGTGACTAGCACGGGAGAAGTTGTGGATTTTGAGTTGACAGAAGTAATGGATGTGGTAACATTTCAGAATAAACTGGAGAATCAATTGCCAGTTGGTATACCTATATATAAGGTAGAAGAAGTAGAAGTTAAGAGTCCTTCTTTATCTCAGATATTGCAGAAAGCAGAGTATATTTTGAGGGTCAGGAAAACTGATGATTCTGCCTCTTATGTGGTACAGGAGTGCAATATCACGAGAGATATTGAGGGTAACGACTGTCCATCACTCTATCCCCCCATCACTCCATCCCCCCATCACCCCATCCCCCCTAATCTAAATTGGCAAGGATGGGTAGAGGCAATTAAAAATAGCGAATCAATTCTGTGGGAACAAACAACAAAGTCGGGTAAGGTAAAGGTTGTTAACTTACGCGATCGCTTATTTGAGTTGGAGTTCTTAGAGTATTCAACAGCTTTAAATTCTTACTGTACGGACGTTGCATGCAACGTCCGTACAAGGTCTTATGAGTCAAATTGGAATTATGAAACTGATGGTATTATTCGTTATGTAGGAAGCTATCAGAATGATGGAACTTTACTAAGACCACAAAATATAATTTATATGCTGGAAGAAGTCAGCAAGTTAGAATTTGAATTGCTGTATACTCATCGGCAAAAGTTGTTCTTGGGGTAATAAAAATTTCAGGAAAATCTATTAAGAAGTTTCGGTTTTATCAGTGTGGAAATTGAAAAGATGACTCTAGTTGAAAAAAGCAGAAGGTATAATCTAAGTAATTGAAGCTGAAATAGTTTTGAGCAAGGAAATGCTCTGTTTTTAGGGAGGTTACACAACTAAAGTGGTATAATTTATGTTCGGGAAAGCCTTGGTTGACAAAAGATTAAGGATTTTTCCTAATTTAGTGTTTGAGCAGTGTTATTTTAGTAGCCTTATTTTTCGGCGATCGCCGATATGAAATCTTACAGGATTTATACAAGGCCAATATTACATACAATCATGCTCAAGGTGGATGATGGCCTTGTAAGTCAATAAATATAACTTATAGCTTGTTATGGCAATTAGGTAAAATAATGTTATAAATAATGGTCTAGGATTTGAGAGCCTGAGAAGTTTGATTCAGTCATAGTGATAAAATTAAGATTTACCTAGGACTTATTGGCTACTACAATTAATTAGTTTATTTGTAACAATCTTTTTTGCATAAGGTATTATGGCTTGCTATTCCAAAATCTACGAGGGTGTCTATGCTAAAATTATGGGTAGAGATCATCTTATAGTTTGAGTTAATAGGCTTTTTCAGGATTGCTTGACCGACAAAATAATGCTTGAGGCGCTATTAATTTCAAAGGCTGAAGACTAAAAATTTACTTTATTAAAAGCAAGAAAATTAGCTTTGTTTGATATGGTCTCTGACTTCAAGGGGCGGAGATTATCCTAAAACTAGGATGCTTAGTTCCTTAGAGTCTACTTAAATTAATTACTTTGCGATATTTAATCCAGAGATAATTCTCTCCCCAAGGGTTGGCTCTATTCCAAGAGCTTGTTTTTTGTAAGCATTCATCTATTAGCGGTTAAATCTCAGCTTTTTAATGAACGATGGCTCAATAGACTTTTAAGCTTAACTAATGGACTTTTACCAATACTTTTAATTCTTTGAAATATCTAAATTGCTTTTTCCTCTTTTAAAGGTAATGAAGCTGTTAACGTAGTTCCTCCGCAGGAGGCTAGCTAACCGTTAAATGCTTACTGTTTTTTTCTGCCCTAGGGTACAGTTCAAAGCTAAAAAAAACTTTGGTTTTCTGGTACTTGTTGCTTAGATATTTTCCATGGATAAGTGTTCCTATGCAAAACCCTATAAGTCTAGTTTTGAAGGTGGTAGTCCGCTAAGATTAGTAACTAGGTTTTTAGAGCGTTTGAATACCTTTAAGATTTTTGAAGTGTAGCAGAAAGTCCCCTTTTAGGACTATGCTTGATCAATATCTTTCTTAACATAAAACGTAGATACTTAGAGAGAAGTTATGTATTTGCCATTTAACGGATATTTCGGGAGAGTAAACGTATTTTGTATTTAGGCTTTTCTGTCCCTATCCCCCCATCTCCCTATCTCCCCACCCCCCCTCCAAAGAGATTTTTAGGAGTTCCTTATCAGGGATAGCTTTTAGGGGGAGGCTTTAAACCCAATTTTTCAGTAACAATGTGTATGATTTGATATTGATATGGATTTAATAAATTAAGCTTTGACAAAAAAAACTCTAAAGTTGTAGTGCAGATAATTGGGGATTGTCCCTAATAAATTGATCGATTCCAGTACAGAGTCATTACAGAAATTGTCCGTTTATTTATTGATTACGTTGCATATTATGAATGAAAAAATTAGTCAGAGAATTTCAACTAAAACAATGCTAAAATTAGACTGTCTGCAAATTATACAGTGAATCATTGATAGATTAATTTAATGAAAACTGAAACTAGATGTTAATTAGCCTGAATGCTAAGGTTTTATAGCAGCAAGAAAGGTATGAAAATTATAAATAATCAGATGGGAATTAAAACTTACAATTTAAACCCCGCTCTTAAGGGCGAGGACTTATTAAATTGAGAGGATTTCACCCTGATGATAAATTATATTAATTGCTCTAGTTATAAATTCCTGTTTGCGGAGCATTCCGGAACGGAAAGGAGTGTATCATTCTAAAAACTTAGAATTGATGCCAAATATCAAGATTTGTAAAAAAGGTTGGATTAGTTTTGTTGTTGATAATTTTAGTAGTTGCTCAGTAACCAGGTCTGCACAAGTTGATGGAAATATTCACCTTGGTAAGGGTGAAGTGAAAGGGAAAAAACTCAACACCAGACTAAGTATTATCCAAAAAACAGAAATCAGGACTTACGCAGAGACACTACATACGGCGTTCAAAAACTATAACGTTATAGATATGTAGTGTTTACAACTCAAAAATGCGTAAGTCCTGAGAAATTTAAAGTTCACACAGCAAAGCAGTTAACATCGAAAATTACGAGTAACCTACATAACACTAAGGGTGACTTAATTAATTGACAACGCCACATTTTTATTAAAGTAGGGGCTTGGTTAGCAAGTCTGTACAGGAGGAAATTGAATGCCGAAGCAAATAATTATCACAGAGCAGCAAAGAATAGCTGCTGTATTTTCTGAAGACCAAATACAAGAACTTGTCGTTGCGAAAGGCAGCCATCAAGTTAGTGATATCTATCTAGGAATTGTAGAAAACGTATTACCTGGAATAGATGCAGCTTTTGTAAATATTGGAGATCCTGAACGTAATGGATTTATTCATGTCAGCGATTTAGGGCCATTACGATTGAAGCGCTCCTCTGGTGCGATTACAGAATTACTTACACCCCAACAAAAAGTCCTAGTGCAAGTGATGAAGGAACCCACTGGTACAAAAGGGCCACGTTTAACAGGAAATGTAACTCTACCAGGCCGTTATTTGGTCCTAATGCCTTATGGACGGGGTGTAAATTTATCCCGACGTATTCGTTCTGAGGGTGAGCGAAGTCGCCTGAGAGCTTTGGCAATTTTAATCAAACCAGCGGGTATGGGTTTATTAGTCCGTACTGAAGCAGAAGGAATGGAAGAAGAAGCGGTTATAGAAGATTTAGAGGTTTTGCAGCAACAGTGGGAAACTATCCAAATTGAGGCTAATTCAAACAGAGCTCCTGCACTACTAAATCGTGATAATGATTTTATTCAACGGGTACTACGGGATATGTATAGTACTGATGTGAATCGGATTGTCGTGGACTCTAGTGAGGGAGTGAAGCGAGTCAAGCAACATTTGTTGAACTGGAGTGGGGGCAAACCATTACAAGTTTTGATTGACCATCATAGCGATCGGATTCCTGTCCTAGAATACTTCCGAGTTAATGCAGCGATTAGAGAAGCTCTTAGACCAAGAGTAGACCTGCCTTCTGGGGGTTACATTATTATCCAACCTACTGAGGCACTAACTGTTATAGATGTCAACTCTGGTTCCTTTACACGCTCTGCTACAGCGCGCGAAACTGTACTTTGGACAAATTGTGAAGCAGCTACGGAAATAGCTCGTCAATTACGTTTGCGTAATATTGCGGGGGTTATTATTGTTGACTTTATTGATATGGACTCACGGCGAGACCAATTGCAGGTTCTGGAACATTTTAATCAAGTTCTCAGGGCTGACAAAGCTAGACCTCAGATAGCTCAGTTGTCAGAATTGGGCTTAGTTGAGTTGACTCGTAAACGTCAAGGTCAAAATATATATGAGTTGTTTGGTCGTACTTGTCCTACTTGTAATGGATTAGGACATTTAGTTCATTTACCAGGTGAATCGGAGGCTTCTATTGGGGAAGTTAATTTGCCTGTGGTTACTCGGACTCCAGATGTTGAGGAACCAACTAGACCTGTGAGTGTTGCTCCTCCAACTTTGGTTAGTGCTCCCCAAAACCAATCTTGGGAGGCAACACAGAGATATCAAGAAGTTGAACCGGCTAATAATGGCTCAGATTTAGAATTGTTGAATCATCCTAGTTATCAGGAATCTACCCGTCGCCGTCGTCGCCGTCGGGTAGGGGTGGGCGAAACTATGCAGGATGAAGCTTTGGAGTTGCAGGAAAGAGAGTTGGGGTCGGGAATGGAGTATCCTATCCTTTCAGAAGGATATTCGCTTACAAGTCCTAATCGACGTTCGGGAAGAGAGATAATTAGACCTGTTACTGAACCTCCAGAGATAGTAACGGTAGAGATGACGTCTGATGAGCAGGATGTATATGCTTTGATGGGTATTTCTCCATTAACACTTTTAGAGGAGGGAACTGTAAAAAATCCCAAGTCAGCAATTATCTCTATTAAGAAACCCGGGGAGGGTAATCTGAGAAAAACAACGGCAGAAAAGGAAGAAGATGTAGAAGTTGAATCGGTAGTAGATTACGAAGAAGAAGATGACGCTCAGGAATTAGATACGTTTGATTCATCGGTGTCTTTGGGGCAAGATGATGATTTTGATGGTGATGAGGAAAATGATAACTACGAGTCAGAATTGAGTGATTCAGATGTTGATCTAAACTCAGATAGCAATGACTCTGATGATTCAGGGCCAATTCGTCGTCGTCGCCGTCGTTCTTCCGCAGTTACAGAAGAATAAGCGGAAAATTTTCCGATAATGTCGGCTTTGTAGTTGCTCTAATTACTTATCCCCTAAGGGTAACAATTTACTTTTGAGATTTGGCAGTTATAACAAGCCTGATAAATGTTTGCTACAAATAGTTAGGCTTTTGTCAAGAGTTATGAGGAATAGTTCAGCAATTAACAATGAACAATTAATAATTAATAATTACCCCTTCTTTTAAGAAGGGGATTGACTCAAAGGAAAATTTTTGATTTATCCCCTTAAAAGGGGAGGCTTTAAACCGGAATTGTTGAATGAATAATTAATTGACTATTAATTATTAATTATTAATTATTAACTATTAATTATTAATTATTCGGTAAGCCTTCATTTTGATATGTATTGGACTTCTGAAAAGAGGGAGTAGGGAGTAGGGGAAAGAATTGATAATTTTGGCGCATGGGATTGATTTGATTTTTGATTATCATCAGATGTCTATTGGGCTAAAAACCAATATTCACTTTTCTTGCCAAGAAACTGAAATAGCAAGCAATAGACAAAAAAATAAATAATAAAAGTCTATGGTGCCAGACCAACAATTATCAATTCTGACTCCTGACTCCTGATATAAAATCCGGTTATATAATATATGTTGATAATTCTATAATTAGGGTTTGCTGATTAACTATCAAAGCATTTACAGATAAAGGTAACTGCTTTTTTAGGTCGAAAAAAGTGCCAGATTTTTGGTGGCTGGAGCTGCAAAAAGTTAGCATTTTGGGGAGACAAGGGCCGAAAAATCAAGGGAGAAAATATCTGACTACCTCCTAATTAATTCTCTGTTCCTCCTGACTATTCTCTACTCCCCCACTCCCCTACTCCGTTACTCCCTAAAAGGACTTTTTCAGCAAACCCTAATTACTTCAATATTTAATCCCCCCACCTCCCCATCTCCCCATCTCCCCCAACCATATAATAAGTATTCAACCGGATTTGATATGAGTGCTAATAATTTGTGGCAAACTTTTTTAAATGGTAATGATGAATTCTCCTGAGTTGATTGATTATCCATCTTCACTTATCACTGCTGGTGTGGATGAAGTGGGGCGTGGGGCATTATTTGGACCTGTAGTAGCAGCAGCGGTAATTTTGCCAGAAGAGGTTTTAGATGATTTGGTTAGTAGTGGGGTGACGGATAGTAAAAAGCTCACAGAAAAGCGTCGGTGTAAGTTGGCAACTCAAATTTTGGTCGCGGCTTTGGATTGTAAAATTGGTATGGCTTCTGTTCGGGAGATTGACCGCTTGAATATTCTACAAGCTTCTTTATTGGCGATGAAGCGGTCTGTTTTAAAGTTAAAGTTGAAGCCAGATTTGGTTTTGGTTGATGGGAATCAAGAGATTAGAGATTTATTTATACCTCAAAGGACTATTGTTAAGGGGGATAGTAAGTGTTTGGCGATCGCTGCTGCCAGTATTGTGGCTAAGGTTTGGCGCGATGCTTTGATTATGCGTTTGGCGAAAAAGTATCCTGTTTATGACTTGACTAATAACAAGGGTTATGGTACTAAAAAGCATAAGCAAGGAATAGTAAGTTATGGGGTGTCGTCTCAACATCGTCTTTCGTTTAGTCCTTGTCAACTCTCCCTATTTCCTTTTTAGCTCTAGAAATTATAGAGAAACAACAACTGCCCCAGGATTTTTGCTTGAGTTAAATTAATTATACTTTTATGATTGAATAATTAATCAACTATTGCACAACAGTTGAATATAAAGTCAATTAAAAATTTACTAAGTAGGTGGGCTTAATTATCGGTACAATCGCAATGGAAATTTAAAACGGTGAAAAGCTATTGGAAACTGGATTATAGGTTCTTTTTCATATTTTTTGTTTTAACCTTTATTTATGCCTACCTATTTACTAAATTTTGTGATAAATGTTTGCGATAAATCAAGCAGCTTGATTATAAATGTGATTTTAACGAAAGCGGACACCCACTCCTCCACCATTGTTTGGGATAGTGGGCAACAGTTTATCCTCTGTTGGAAAAGTACAGTTGGCGCTATGTTAATTGTAATATTTGGAATAAAGGAAAAGGAGATATAGATGGTAACGTTAATACCCAAAAAATTAAACGATTTCCTGTTGTAACAGAAGTTTGTGTTCAATATATATTTGAGCCTAAGATTAATGGAATGTTATTGAAGGAGTGGTTATTATATGAATGGAAACGTACAGGTCTTCCTAGAAAAAAAGCAAATGAAGCTTGTGGTGTAAAAGATGTAGCTACTAGAAAATATTTCGATCGAGGTCATCTGTGGTATTTTCCTCCACCAGAAATGTTTGAAAAGTTGTCGAAATATGCCAATTTTTATGGTAACTCAGAGGGTAAACCATACTTTTCAAATGATGGAAAAGTTTCTATGACTAAAGAGGAATGGGCAAGAATGCGAGCCAAGTTTTATTGTCTTCACGGTTATACAAATGTATGGGATAGAAATTCTCTTCGTGGAAAAGAAAGAATAGGACTTACGCATAGACCATATATGTAGAGTTCAAAAACTATAACGTTATAGTTTTTTGCGCTATATGTAGTACCAATGCGTAAGTCCTGAAGAATTACTATTGATTGTCATAAAGCTATTCATTTAAATCAAAAGCCTTTGGATTTAATGACTCTAATTATAGAAGCTTCCAGTGATTTTAAAGATGTTATATGGGAACCTTTTGGGGTATTATTTACTGCTTCTATTGCTGCTAAAAATTTAGGTCGTAAGGCATTTGGTTCAGAGATAGATTGGACTTACTTCTTTTATGGCGTTCAGAGAGCTAAAGAATTAATAAATAACTTTTCTTGAAGAGTTAACTTGATTTTTTCTGTGTTTTTACTACCAGGCAATTTTTTCCATTGGCGAATAGATATACGCTTGATATCTGCTTCTACAATTTTTTCTTTAAAATTCTCTATTTCAGAGTGAACTATCCTATCTATTTTGGTAAAATTAGTATCTAATCTATATGGAAAAAGATTAATTAGCTATCGTAATAATTGTTGATACTCTCTTGTAGGTTGATAATATTTACCTTCATTTCCCAAACTTTTGACAATTTATTGAGCTGCTTTAAATTGAGAATTATTACTATGTCATTTGTAATCATTAGTGTTAGTTTGTTGTAAATTTTGTGTCCGTTTTTGAGTATCTTCTGATTTTAAAACTAGATAGTCTTGCGAGTTATGATAATGGCTGTCACGAGTTTCTCCTACAGACCTAGCAGAGACTATACAAAGTTCGAAAATATAGTGTTTTCTATATATTAAATTACTAGGAAGCCAAGGGAGCAAAAGAACATATATATTGTCATATTGAAAATAGTTTTGACTATCTTTAAAACGAGCAGTTATTTCTGTAGCTAGAGGAAACCAAGTCTTAATTTCAAAATTTCAAATCCAGGAATAGGAGTTACTTTACCTTCAAAAATAGTATCAGGAAAAGGAGGGTATTGATTTTTCCATTTCCCAAATTTATGAAATTAATTCTGAGCATTTAAAAAAACAGTTATGTTAAACTCAATTAAGTTTCCTAGCAGTAGACCACTCCGAAAAATAAATAAATCGTGATATAACAATAAAAATCTTAATTTTGGTCTAGAAATTATGATTCAGTATATTAGAACATATCCACAGTCATCCTCAAGAAGCACAACGTTTATTGGGAATCAATTATGAACAACTAGAAAAATTATTAAAACAAGCAATAAAACTATACGAAGGACGGCAGGAGTTAGCATCAAAAAAAAAGGTAAGAATTATTGCATCAGGTGGAGATAGATCGCCATTATTATCACCATCAGAGCAAATCATTTTAACTTTAACTTATTTGAGACATCTGACAATATTTAATTAGATTGCTAAAAATCTGCGCGAGTAGCCCAAGAAAGATTTAGGCTAAATTATGATAAATATACGCCAATAATAATGACTATTTGTGGTCTTGTTAGATTACGAATAGGTGGATTGATTTTGTAGTAGTAATTCCTGCTTAATATCCAGATAAATCAGTTAACTTTCATGGTTAATTACTGGGATGGTTTTTAATAGTAAGTATCTATAATACTGATTTTACCGTAAAAATTAACTATCTTAAGGGAGTGGCGTTGGCGGAGCCTAGCGGCAGCTACATCATTGACTAAAAGATAGTTAGAGTAAGTGTTTGACTATTTTAGGAGATGTCTAGTGGAGAAAGTTTAGAGATTACTGTTGCAAGATTCAGAGCAGCATCGGGCGAAATTGCTTTGGAAATTGTTAATAAATCGAATTCATCTCCTGGTAATATTTTTAGCTTATCCTGCTAATTTAATAATTTCCTCTGTATCCATTAGTCGTATTCTATTTCAGATCATAAAAATTAAACTTTCTAATTCAATTAGATGAGTTACTCATAAGAATACCACCTATACCAATGTCGAACTACTAACCAAATAACAGAAAGTAATCCAGCAATACTTAATGTTAATCCACTGTAGGAAACTAATAATGCAAAAATAGGTAAAATTCCCCCAGCAATAGTAGAAATAATTACTGCTAAAGAAGCTTGACGATTTGAGCCTAAACCCCAAACTAAAAATATAAATATTGGAGAAATTAAACTCCAGGCAAATTTAGCATCAATTAAGCGACTACAGTAAGTTAAAGTCAATAAACAAGCAAAGAAAATCCCGCCTAATATTGCCACATCTCGTAAATTCAAAGGTAGGGAAAAATATAAGAGAATTAACCACCATAAAAATAATAGGGGAGCTAATATTAAGAGGCGAGGTAAAATACCTGTATTTTTTATTGAGTCTGTGGCAGTAAAAACTCCAAAAGGATTCTTGACAGAAACATTATCATCAAATACCCAAGTAAATTTTCGACCTGAATTTGATTCGATAGTTTCGGTAGGAACAATACCACTTGCAAAGTCTGCTTTGGGAAAGTTTGCTAATGCTATTAATTGGAAATTTGATAATAGTTGATTATTGGCATTATAAATCCAACGTGGTCCGCCTTGAGCTTGATAATTTACTTTGAAATTGACAGTTTCTCCAGGGGATAAACTGAAAGGAAAAGTATAATTTCCAGGGTTAGTAGGAATTAATCTTTTATTGTTTTGTTCGACGCGAAAGTTTTGGAGTAAAGAATAACTATAGGGAGGACGAATATCAAAGAAAAATTCTTGAATATCTTGAAGTTGGTTAGTAACTTGATATTCTGCGGAAAAATCTACAACATAAACAGCTTTGAGATTTTGAACGTCTTTAGCTTGGTTAATATTTACCTGAATTTTTGAAGCATTTATATTCAAATATTTATCTACATTTCTCGTACTTTCAACTTCAACCTGTTTATTATCAACCCACTGATAATATGTATAGGGTTCTGCAATTACATAACGAATTTTTGGAGCTATTTGTTCGAGGCGATTGCCTGCGACACCCGCAGCAATTTGGGCAATTTTTGCTTGTTCCCAATTATGGTAACGATTACTCAGGGTTGAACAAAGAAAAAATCCTCCCACTAGCAATATTAAAACTAAAATTAGATGTGGTAATTTTTTAAGTAAACTCGAATATCTAGACACCAACTCATTAATCAAAATATTTGCTTCTGATTCTTGCTGATGACGGAAAGAAGAATTTATAATTGCTATAAATAAACCAAGGAAACCAATGAGAATAATCAATGTGAGAGATACTTTCAGAATTTGATTGCCAAGTTCAATCAGTTCTTGGGGATGGGTAATATCGGGTATATTGGGAATGCCTTGAGTAGATTGCCACATATTTTGAATATATACAAGGTTTTAAGTATTAAATTATAGGTCTTACTACGGGGTAATTATCCAAAAATTAACGCCAGTAGATCGTTGATTAACTATATAGATGTGGAAAAGCTTGACTATATTAAGATTTTGAAATTAATTCCAGTTTCTGTCAGGGTAGTCATACCGTTTCACGGAAGTTAAAAGTCAAGTTAAGATTTTATAGGCTTAAAACTTTGATGCTACGGTAATTTCAGGAAATTATTTCACATTTCACTATAAGATAAGTAGTGTAGCCTAGGTTGATGAAATTAGTATTAGTTAGGTAGATTTACATTTAGTTATATAGTTGAGAATTTTAACACCTATTTACTTAAGCCAACATTATTATTAATTGCCCGTATAGAAAGACTGAGGTGGAAAGGTACATATA
>JAAUYL010104754.1_pt1 | contig 30765 bp, 18 predicted proteins | sample 7278011 | NCBI WGS metagenome assembly JAAUYL01 (sample SAMN14350225, study PRJNA611818) | marine sediment metagenome | isolation source: surface marine sediment (1.8m) | place: French Polynesia: Moorea | collected 2018-08
GCCGCGGCAGCTGCATCCGGAAGTTCTAGTTCCGGAGCGACCGGATCGACCGGAACTTCCGGTGCGTCCGGTTCCGGAGCGTCCGGATCTTACCAGTCCTCTTCGTCGGCTGACATGTCGGGTATGCACCAAGGAGGACAGCAGCACCATTAAGAATACCAATATTAGAGATTGATTCTCTAATATAAATAGTAGAGCATGCGGACTCTGATGTTGTGTTACGGAAACCAAGGAAAAAGCTTAAAAATTCTATTCACCCCGAAATTGTATCCAACCTAACTCTTTTGGACAATGTGTTCTGTCTTTGGCGTGATTTTCGAATCAGAAACGAAGAAATCTGAAATTCTACAATGCGGCGCAGTTGAGCTGCAAACTGTTGTCGAATTCAATTTTAACTTACTTAGTAAAAATTAACCTCAACTCTCGAGACTCTACCCCCGAGAAAACTTTATGCTTGTTGTTGCTAATATTTGTGAATTTTACCAATTTTAATCTCAAGTCACTTTTAAGAATAATATCTATATAGAGGAAAATGTTTAACCAAACCAGGCAAATGGACAATTTTGCCAAAAACAAACAAACAGCTAACTTAGTCAAAAATCTTGTCGATTGATGATAACACTGAAGTGAACGCGGTTTTAGAACGGAATCCATCTTTCAAATTCAAACCAGAAAATCATATTTTGAGGCTGGTTAAAAGTATTTTTAAACAGACTACATAAGAGGGTGCTTTTTAGTATTAACGAAAAATAGTGTTGTACGCAATCTGCAATCAGCGGAGCAAAAGCGTCAACATAATGAAATACCGATAAGACCTGAAAACTAAACAAAATTAAATCTATATTTTTAATAACAAAAAAACCATTCCGATTTCTTGCTCCACTTCTCACAAAAAAAGTGTCAAACCTCAAACAACCAAGTCTCCCCCCCAAAAAAATATTTTGTTTCATGGAATTTTCACAGTGCTAGATATTTATGTAAAAAAACCCGCTAAAAAGTTGCTTGAAAAACTGAAAATTGTGCTTTCCCAACATGGCTATTTTACGTTTTTAACATTCCCACTGAATAAAAATAATCTAATGCTCATATTGATTGTTAACAAAGTTTTATCCCCCCTCCCCAATAAAAACCAATAATTGTCAAAAAAGTCCCGATTTTTTCGAAGAATTTCGTACAATCATGGATGGCGAAAAAGTGAAAAAAAAATAATTGTGACTGTGGTATGGAAAAATAAAACCGTGAAAATGTTAACGACAACATTGTTTTTGTCTGAAAAATAACTAAAAAAATATTCCCTAGTTGGAATAAATAATATCTAAAAATATATCTATGTTATACCAAACAATGTTAACAAAACAAATTGTGAACGAATAAAAATCTATGTTTTATCGAAAAAAATCTTGAAAAACTAATATTTTCCTAACGGTATTTTAAGAATTAATCGCGTTTCCGATTTTTTTAAAAAAATGTATTGCATGCTGCCAGTTTTAAAGTAAGCCTGTAATCTCTTGAAGAGTTATTGGAATTAGCTAAGTCCTTTAGTGATCGATTTTAAATATTTTAAAATGCATCCCCTTACAAAACAGATTCCCATTCATTCTATTGGCATCAGGTAGGTGTTAACATTAAAAATAACTTTTTTTTTGTTTACTGTCTTACTTTTCCTGTAAAAACTTTTCTGATGATAATTTTAACTTTTGATAATCACTCCTTACCTGCATGAAGAACTGAGAGCTGTATTGTATATTTAGTTAGGTAAGCATCTAAGTATTCCCTTCATGATATCTTTTAAAAGCCAAACAATATTAGTAGTGGGCCTATTTTTATAACATTGCTTCCTTTCACAATTTGCTTTTTTAAAGGTCAAAATACCATGCTTAACCAGTTAAATGTAATGGGTATTATTCAAAACAAGCGTAAATAATATGCTTTTACTGTTATAAAATTATTATACAGTATTTTCAACAGATTAGAAAATACGTCACTAGCTTAACAATTTGCGTAAAAATACTTGTTTGATGTTAAGATTTAATCTCATTATTATCCAATTTTTTATGTAAGAAAATCACAAGCATTTTTTACATTTTTTTTGAAACATAATAGCCAAACCGATTGACGTCATAAGATGTTCGGTACTGAGTGACCCCAACCCACAATACATGTCTATCAAAATTGTTTTCATTATTTGTTTACAATTCTACATCATCTCCTGTCTTAAAAATCAAACAACCTCACCAATAACCATGTTAAACCTACTTTCTTATGCAAGTTTGGATGGTTTCATTGAATGAAATTATTCCTAGAAACGTGATTCATTTTTTGTGGGCGAAAACATACTTGCTTAGTTACAAATTGCTTTTGGTATCTCGCGTTTCAATTTTTATCCAGAAAAGTGTAATTGAATTTAAAAATGGGTACATTTAAAATTGTATCCTGCAACCCAACGTTTCAGTACTTTTTTAATAAATTAGACATGATATTGTTAACTTTTATTCATTTATTTTAACCTACATGTTTGGAAATTGCGACAGAGAAAGACATCAATGTGATTTTGCTTTATTAGTTACATTAATTAGTTTTTACATTTATTTTTTGGGAGACTAGATTGATGCAACACTATAAATGCAAGAATGACGATATGTTAGTTTTCAAAAAATCTACTTCTATGGGTGTTGCCAGATATGGATTTATTCAACCGTCTTCTAAAAGCGTGTTGGTGACTTCGGAAAACGCCAAAAGTGGCGATTTTTGGTGGCCATCTGGTACCACTATTGGTGTTGCTGTTGTTGTTACCGTTGCGGAAGAGTTGGGTTCATTCTGAAATAATAAAATCAAAATTATTTTTGCATAATTTATTTTGGCAAATCCATTTACAACTAAAGCTACATAAACAACGTTATTTTGCAAGTGAAAGCCCTAATTTAATAGCGTGTCGATTTTAGCGCGATCTGGGATGCTGTGCTGAGCTAAAATATTAAGCACTCTAACTACTAAATATTTCATATATTTTTTAAAGCGTGTGTGTAGTGGTAAAAGGCTCTTTTGTATTTACAATTGCAGATTTTTTTTTAAAAAATCTGTGAAATTCCATAGAATAACACCAACTACACACACCTACCAACATAGCTGTTGCTGTTGTTGTTGTAGGTGGCACTGCTGTTGCAACAACAACAAAGTTAGGCTGCTGTTGCTCAGCTTGGGGTTGACCTAAATCAGCGGATGGTTGCACTTCAAATACAACACTGCTGACCGGCTCATGCTTGACAGCCTGCTCAGCGCTCGGCTCTGCCTGCTGAGCGCAGGCGTCAGCTGACTTCTGCTGTGCGCGCTCTTGACCAGCACCGTTCTTACCGGAAGGCGGTGGTGGGGGCTGTTGGAGAGGTTGCGTGACCACAGTGGGCTGGAATTCCGACTTGGCCTCGGGCGGGGGGTTGTACTTGCAGTCTGAGGATTTCTCGGCCTCCAGATAGCGGTTAAACTGAGAGGCTGCGTCGTAGGGAAGCGCGCTCAGCGTGCGCGTGCCGGTCACGTCGAAGTAGCTGTTGGCGCCAATATAACCGGCGGCATGAGCAGATGCTGCATATTCCGGATAGTAGGTAGCGGTTAGCGAGCGGTAGCTAGCCAGATATTCCGTTGAAAAATATCTGAAATAAACGTAAACAAGTTATTTTTAGGGTGTTGGAACGGATGGTAACGAATATTTTAAAATATTTGAACGACATTTTAACGTACGTTTCATTACAAAACTTGCAAATGCTTGCAGGCTTTTTCCTTAGATTATTACAAAAAATGAATCTCTTTTGGATAGCCAAGCAAAATGTTATCATGGCTGTAAATAATATGTAACCTTTTCATTTTAGATTAAGTGTGTTTATGTCTAAAAGAGGGGAAAATTCCTTTGCTTTCGTCACGGCGTAAATATCTTCTATTTTTAACGAGGCACTAAAAATATAATACACAACACACTACCTATTGTCAACAGGATAAATCGTTTGGTATGGCGAAGAGGCTATGTTTTGCTGCATATAAAGAGGAGAATCTGCTCCGTAGGTGGGCGTGGCCGATGTGGGGGCGGGGTAGACAGTTGCATAGGGGAGGGCCGAAGCGGCAGCCGCGGCTGCATGATCTGCATAAATATCAGATGCAGTTACTGAGGGGGCGTGGCTCTTCGAACGTTTGGTTCTGCATGACGACAGGAAGTCTCTCAGATGAGCCTTGTATCTTTTAGGCACCTTGCCACTCCCCCCACTTCCGGTCCCACCCCCTCCTCCACTTCCGGTTTGGGCCCCGCCCCCTCCGCTTCCGGTTTGAGACGACCCATTTCCGGTCCCATTGACTGGCGTGTCGCCGTCAAAGTAAGCTGACGTCAGCCCGGCATCCAGGTAGGTCACCTTGAAGTCCATCGTACGCTTGCCAAGGAGGTCACGCCCCTCCTCCTCCCTGCAAAACGTAAACAAAACTCCTCTTTGAACAGATATTTTTGAAAGAGCTTATTAAGCGCAAGGTAAACGGAGGCGTCACGCAACCTTTCTGCAGTTTCTTAACGCAACGTAGTAGAGTATAAATTTAAGAGCCGCTCACATGAGGGGACGATGGGTGGATATGATAAAGTCGGGCTTGGAGTTTTTGTACACCAGTCGAGATGAAGTCTGGAGCCACTGCCATTTTTGGTCTTTTGTTTGCAGGCGGTAGGCAATCATTCCACTAGCGCCCGTTTTTAGCACTGCAAAAATAAAATATATTTAGGTTAGGCTGAGCAAAAACGTGCCGGTCAACGGCTGGCAAGTAAGCTTACGCTCTTGGTGTGCGCTGGCTACATAGGCGAGGTCATCATGGTGGACAAGATCGTAGCCTCCCAAATCGCTCATTTCTTCGTCCTCAAAACCGAGCATCTCTTTGCCTCGAGCATCCAAGGAAACAAATCCGAAATCAAGCTTATGCTTGGACTTGAACATGACTTCTTTGTGGGGAATTTCCAGCAAAGAGGGTGGACCAAACGGTGTGCAAAGGCAGAACAAAGCCAGTGGAGCCTCTTCGGATTTTTTGTTTTGACCATGCAAAACCTTAATTCTGCCCCTGATATCCAGTCTCTGAAAACGCGCCAAAGTAAAGATATTTGTCTGGTAACGCTCAGTTTTGGATTAACCCACCAGGAAACCGGAAGTATTGTCCAGCAAACAGCGGAAGCGGACGGTGAAAGAGCGGTCTAGCAAGTGGTTTTGTTCTGACGCAATCAGCTCTTGCAGGCTGAGGCCCTGCTCCTCTTGACCTGAAATAAGTAATAACGAACCGGAAGTTACTGAATGTCATTGACATCGATGGTGGATTAACAATTAACTTACCCAAGAATGAGTCCCATCCTAACTGTCGCTGCAGCTCCTCTCGGTCTTCTGAATGGACTAGCTCGTACACAGACTGGTTGATGACATCGGACTGGAATCAGAGTTTGCTCTTGGGTAATGACATTGCCAGACGCTAAACAAACACAATCGCTTTACCTGGTGGAATCCCAGATAGGTTTCAATCGTATGGGTGGCAAAAAACAGGACGCCATTGCAGTCCAGAATCATGAGGAACCCGTTCAATGCCTGCAGAAAAAATCGTGAGATTATATGAGAAAAATGCATAAAATGCACTGTCACACCATTATGGACAACCACAAGAGGGTGTCACTAAAATGAAAATAAGGTTGTTTTTTTCATTATTTACCTGCAGGAAAATGTCTCCGTCAAGCAAATGATTGTCATAAGTTAGGAAGTCTCTGCGGTAAGGGCTGTCCACCGCCAGCTCATCCCGTTCCAGTTGCATGGCCACTGCAAGGAAAACGTAAACAAAAAGTGTAAACAAACAGCACCCAGTCTAGCTCTCTTTGTGAAGAAATTAAACAAGACGGGTTCCTGGCGGCGCCTGAGGCAATTTATATTCAAATCTGTTTCGTTTTTTTCCCAAGCTGAAGGAAGCCTTTTTGGCGGTGATGTGGGAAAAAAATCTTTGAATTTGGTGGTGGTGAAAATTAAAAACCGCCATAGCTTATAGCAACATAGCATTGTTGGTGCATTTTTTTGCCAGGCTAGAGGGAGAAAAATGAAATTGCCCTTTATATTTTGACAGCCAGTTTTTCTTCACCGCTTTTACACGTTGAGGGCTTGCCCTCGGGTAAGCAACTATTTAGTTACCTTGGAAGTATGATTTTGTTCGTAGGAAGGCGACTGCCAATCTTAGTATTGACAGGCGGTCGAGTTTTGACAAGATGTTCTGCTCAAAAGGGAGCAGGGAAGCCAGGTGATCCAGTTCTCCATTGAGTCTTTCTCTGTGCCTTTTTGAAGGATTGCTTTTGGCCTGTGAATTCGTGTCCTTGGCTGGGGCAGGTCTCAAGCTGCAAAAAACCAAAACCATCCCTCATTTTCAGTCATGTATAATACTTTTTTTCTGAAAAAGAAGGTACCACAATATGAGAGTACAAACTGGAGAGCAGTTTTATCGATAAATCGTTTTCTTTCTCTCTCCCCTTTTGCTGCTGCTGCAGTTCTCTAGTCCCAGCACAATTTACGAGGGTAGGTAGTAAAGGTGTACCATTTTTAACAAGAGCCCTAGCCATGTGTGTGCATTTTTTCGAGTTTCACAGAATTTTTTGAATCTGGTTTTTCAACCTATTAAATGTGATTACAAGATAAGCCAAGCTACTGGCTTTTAGCATTGTCAGATAAGGGTGAAAATTCTGGTTTTTCTTTGAAACCAAAATGAATGGAAATAAAGGTTTGACAGATGTCACCTAGGAGTTAATTAGCGTGAATTAAATAGCTCTCTTTCAAATTAGGCAAAAATGGCAGGTGAAATGGGGCTGTATTACAGTATTACCCTCCTATACTTCATAACGCATCGTATAGAAATAATAGAGCAAAGGGTCCCGAGTTGGAGCGTGTGGCATGAGTAATGCTCACTGACTCCCGAGGTAATTCCTTTTCCAGCCCTAGGGTCTCAACCGGAATTTCCGGCTAAACCCGACCGGAATTCCGGTTATACCTAAATAAAGGTCCGGAACTCATGGATAAACCCTAGCAGATGGAGTGTGTGGTGCACCTTTCTAGTTTTTCTGACGGCATCGATCGACTGCGAGGCTCTCCCAGGTTTTTGGTAATGTCAGCCATATGTGCTAATTTACCACATTATTTTTGCTTTTGCTCTCTTTTCAGTCCCCTCGTGAAAACAAATTGCTGCCAGTTGGTTACTTTGTAATGCAATACCTCTGAGGGCTTTTTCAAGGTTTGTATCTATGAAATTCCTGGCTGGAAAACGAGATGCACAAATTACTATTTTGTGGCCAACCTAGAGCTGTTCTTCTCATTTGTAGGCTGTTACATTTTCATTAAGCGGGACCCCCTGAAGTGAGGAGAGGATTATTTTCAGATACGCTTTTTAACCCGTGAGTTTCAGGTCAATAAAGTACTTTTCTGCCCGAGGTCTATAAAAGGGTTGAAGAGCGAAGCAAGCTTAGACTTGTCCCAATCTATATTTCACGTTTTTACGGGATCGCTTTTACGCGCTCGCTTTTAAATGGCTTGCTAGCCTACCTAGATATGCTGGTCAATTTTAAAAAGGCATATTTTATAGGTTTTGGAGCTGAGTGTCTAGAACATTTTTAAGTATGTTAGAAAAGAGTTTATCTATTAGGTTAGAAGCACTCTAATTTCTGTTAGATTCCTACAATTATCCACTGGCTTTGTTTGAAATAACCAAGGGATTCTCTAGCTTTGAAACCGATCAGCAGGAAAATTAGTCAAACTCAAACCATTTTTTGAAGGGGAAGGGCGAGCTCTAACTTGGACTCAGTTTCATTTTAAAAATACATTTCCAATATATTTACAATATTGAAAATTAGATTATGCAACCTTCTTCTATTCTTAGTCCAATTCTATTCTTTGCAATATAACCGAATTACATAACTTATTTTATCGAATTTAAAATTGAATTGAGGCAGAGCGTTTACTTAATACATTTTTACTTTTTCGTAGCAACTAAAGCAGAAGCTTGTGGTCGGTTTGCGTGTGGAAATAGGGACTCTCCATGTAGATAAAATGCCGTGATCATCTATGTTACAAAAATTACAGGGTGTTCCAAAAGATGCGTAGAATTTGCTAGGAACATCTGTCCAACCAAAAGCACACACCAATTTTGCCAAAAATGTTTTTTAGCAGATGAAAATGGCTTTAGTAATGGTTACCAAAGCTTTGACTGACAGCTAGGCTCTCCTGATGAAACCTGCTGCTGGATGTAGGTATTTTACATTTTGTACAATCACGTAAAAATAACAAAGCATAATAATATGCACTTTTCTAGTACAGATAATAGCAAGTCTAAACTACAGGGAGTGTTCAGAATTGCCTAAAAAATTGTAATTTTGTAATTGAGAATCGAGATTTTTTGAGGCAGCAGCTGAAACAAAAAATACACTTTTTATGAAACACCCTGTACGTTTATCAGAAAATATAAGCTTTAATGTCTGGCATTATACTCGTATTTTTGGCGGTTGGTGCTTGTGTGTTCATATTTTTTGGGAGATTTTTTCCAGAGCTTGACCGTTGGTAACTTTTTATTTAGGTCGTGACAGCCAGAACAAGACTGAAAACTTCAATTTTGACCACATTTTTTAGATGCACGTACACCTGCTCAAAAATGTTTAATGGTAGGAAAAACAACAACAACAACAACAAACGATTAGATCTTGCTTGATGATATGTACGTAAAGGTTGGCGGTTAAAAATGGACCAAATTTCGGCGGTGGTGCTGACACCGAGACTTCCTAATTTTATTTCGGGAAAATCCAATTTTGTTTACATTAACTGTGGTGGATGGCAAAGGTAAACAAAACAGCTGCTCGTCATTTGGAACACTACACCCGTGGGACTAAATCGGACTGGTTAATTTCGCAGACTTTTTTCTTGTATTTTTCATGATTTTTTTCGATTGAAACGCTCGAGTGCGAATCAAGATTTATGGCGTCTTTGATACCTTATCACGGTTTTGCGGTCGATTTAAAATATCTCTCCTCCTCCTTCGAAAAACAATAAAATTCGTGAAATTCCCATTTTATTAAGCGATTTTTGACGTTTTCCCATTTTTTTAAATTGCCACTTTTCTCTTGCAAAGTGATCAAAATACCATTTTCAAAAAAAAATAGCCAATATGTGATTCCATTACTGGCTTGTCACATACAAGTTTTGTGGCTTAAATTGAAAGGCTAGTAGGTAGTAAGTATTTTACCAATAAAATGGTATAAAATTCCAGCTGAGAATTGAGATTGATTGCAGACCATAGCAGTACCCCGACAGCGAGTTTCAAGAAATGCAGCAGCTGCCCGTTAGATGGCGCTGATGGTCACAGCTGATTCTTATGTTATGCTGTTACGCAACTGTCTGTTTAAAAACCACAGCAGCTGAGACCCTCAGCGCCATCTAGCGGGCAGCAATCACAACTCGAAAATTTCTGTCGGGATACTGCTATTATGAGGGCACGAGTGCTTTTTCAAAAAAAATCTCTGAATTTTTGGTAATCCGGTAGCAGCCAATAGGAGGCTAGGGATTGAGATGTTTTAAACTGAGAGACCATATGTAACTCAGCATGGGGGTGACAAATTTTATGGGGCGCAGCTTCTTTACTGAAAGTTGGGAGAGAAGCTCCGCCATGTGCGTTACTGTCAAAAGGATGCTTTCAAATTCCCTTTTCTGCTTTGCAATAAAAAGCAAAACAAACTCTAGGAAAAAGTTCTGTCATGTTTGATTGATACTTTTTTGCTCTTTTTCTGTGGCAGAAAACGGTGCCAAAAATGCAATCGATATAATTAGGGGTTTCACCTGCAAAGTATATGTTTAGTGCTGTTGTTGTTGTTGTTATTAAATGTCGAGAAACAACAAAATGGTATCAAAAATAAGCCAAAAGCTCAAAATTATCTCCCGGCCCTCGGGGGGAATTCACACCTTTAATAGCCCCATTTTACATTTCCAAATTGACTCTGTGCATTCGGGTTTATAACCCGCAATTTGACTACCGGTTTTTCCCGAAGAAATATTTTTAATTTTTACCCTCGGGAGAACAGAATTTCTCCTGGCGAAAAGTCTAAAAACTAAAATAACTATTTTTATAGGCCAAGGATTTGCGCGGAATGAAAAGTTGTGCCTTTGATAGAGACGTTAAAATTAATAATTAATTTGCTAAACAGCTGTCAAAACGAGACACATTAATTTAGACGAGGACGAGGGGGACCTGATTTTTGTTTTTCTAGAAATGAAACCATTTTTTCCGCCTTTTTTGCTTATCTTTTAATGATAAAACAAACCGGTTTTGACAATTTTTTCCTAATCATTTTTTCTTGTGGTGGAAAAAGTGTCAAAAAATGGCCCAACCCTGGAATCGAGTTTTTAAAAGACAATTAAAATGCCAGAGTTCAAACTAATTTTTTTTATAAAAAATATTCCCAATAACCACTGTAAATATCTAATTTTCCCAATAAATTAATTCTTTTTATTTTAATGGTTTTGATATGTCACCAAGATTTTACCTCTTATTGGACCTTCGCCGCCTTTTAGTGGCGTACACTGTGCTGAGGGGATTCGGGGAATTATTCATATTTCCCCCGTGAAATGCGCTGATTTGTAGGTTGCAATTGCAATTTTCACAGATTTTTTAAACTTCTTGCAAAGCAAGCACGACAATTCTCGGTTTTCACAGACGAAACCGTGAGTAGGTAATGCACTTCTTTGATTTTTTCACGACTTTTTTTGATAATGGTTATAATAGAGTCATTCAGGTCAGCAATTTCAGCACTGGCAAGAGGTGAGCTTTTTCCCGATTTTTTCGCTCTCCGGCCGAGAAAAACCAACAAAAACAAAGAATGCAGGCAATTTTTCCATGCATAATAGACATGATTCTTAATATATGATGACTATGATATTAAATGCAAGGTTTGATTGCGTGCACCTTTTGCTTACAAAAGTGGCGGCGGCGGGGGCTCTCCGTTAAGACCGACGGCGCTGATTCGCCAGGTTCGAACAAAAGAAACTCGCTCCTCCCCCGAGCGAGTTTAACCGCCAATGGCGAACTAAAAGACCGCCCCCTTTATAAGGCTTTTAAAAACGGGCTACCAGATTGATGCCGGTCAATTATATAAATAAAATCGCTCAAAATAATCATTTTTAAAATTTAACGAAAAGCCGATTAAAACATATTTTTACTAGCAATCGATAATTCTATTTACAAAATGCTATTAATATTTCATAGGTACAAAACAGTAAACAATTTTTGAAAGTCAAACTCTGTCATTGATTTTTGTTTTCTGTTCTGGTTTTGCTGATCGTGAGAAAATGATTAAATATTCACGATTCTCAAAGACTTTCGATTTTTAATTGGCGAGATTTCATTTTAAACGTTCGGCCTTATTTGAACTTTGAATCGTTGAACTATTGGGCACCCCCAAAGGGTTTGATTGCTTTAATTATTGACCTCAAGGCATTTCACGAATAAAATATTTCCACAGAAAAAATTCTATGTCAAAACATATCCGATAAAATCCTAATCAGATTAGAATTAAATGAGATTATCTGGATAAAATAATTATTTTTAAATGAAAACATTAATTAAAATTGCAAAAAATGTTGAAAAGATACCGGGCTCTTGCATTATCTCGAATGAGAAACAAGTAGTTGCAATATAAAAGTTGGCGCTTGCGTGCAGCCAGAATGTGTAATAACATTTGATCTAGATTAACTTGGTCTTTGTTTTTGTTTTAAAAGAGTTCCCGGATTTTTTGGCTCAGCATATTATGCCTATAAAATAATTTCCGGAAATGCACTAAACCCTGTTTTTATGGCAGTTTTAGACCCCGGCTACTTTATGAAATAAGGCTATCTCAAGCTCTTACCCTTACATTTTTAGAAATATCTGGCATTTTATATTTTTTCCTAGAAAAATTCTGTGAAATGAATGGAAACATCATAAAAATGCAAAGCATTAAGCAATTTGGTCTGATTTGTTCTGCTTAGTTGCTTATAGGGAAACAACGGAAAATTAGGCAAAAATTCAATTGCCAACTTCCTCAGTCATTAACGACATTTTCATTCACCATTGTATTTTTTCAGCGAACTTCAAGTACCAAAATTGTGTAACATAAGTATTCGAGCGAAGCGATCAATGACCAATTTTCGGTTCGTCGGCTGGCGAGTCTTCGGATCGATATTTTGGACTGCTACCTAGTTTTATTTGTAAGTAGGGGTTCAAAGACACTCACCTTAAAGGTCTCGAGCGGAGCTTCAAAATTGGCTTGAGACAGAGAGAGTCAATTTTATTAGGAGTAGATTAAAGCTCAAAAAGGCAGTTGGGACTTTGGAGAGAAAAAATAACAATGGCCAAAGCAATTATTCTGTCATGATTTTGTATTTTACCTGAGCTTCAAAAAAACACAAAAGCATTTTTGATAATTTTGACTTTTTCACAACAAACGGAGAGAGAAGAAAAATTGAAGTTCAAATACAGGAACCAAGATTTGGTATGATTAGCACCTAGCCGCCCACCCAATTTTGGTAAAAATGCTGCTCTTTTTCAGGGGTCACTGGAAGCAAAAAATACAAATAAAATAGGGCCCCCTCCCCCTTTCTAGATCTAGCCCCCATATAACATAAATTTGGACTGAGTTGTCTCTTTTTTTAAATATATTTGGATGGCTTGACAGGTGAGGTTCCCACTGCTTCAAATGGTAAAGCAGGTATTTCTAACCAAGACCATCTGGGTCAGATTCGCCCCGGGGGGTCCCCCTTATTAAAATCCCCCTCCCCCTTTTAATTTGATTTTTTTGCAGGCTTTTTCCAACCTTTTGACAGTTTCTGGCTTTTCTAGTTGGAGAAAAAGGTTTCCATTTAAAATTCTGTCAAATTGGTTAATATTGTAATCAACCCTCTGGGGCCACTTTTTCCGCAGTTTTGCCGAAAAGAGGGTGCTGGAAACCAAGTCAACCACATTTTGCACACTCCATCGACCCCTTGTCAAAACTGACAGTTTAGGTTAGAAGCACCCCATGTATCGAACGGCAGTGGCGCCATGAAAACCGTCGGCAAGGCAATGATGGGAGATCCCCTTCGGTGGTGGTGGGGGTAGCTAAAATGCTATACACTCTCTTCTTAATTACCTCTACAATCCAGCATTTGAGCTATACAAAACATTGTGGTAAAGTATAGGCAGATGAGAGTGGTGAGCCTTTTAGTTTTAACTAAGGTAACAGTAGCACCCGGCAAATTACCAGTCTCCTCCCTACCTATAGTCTATAGATCCGAGCATAGATTCTATGAAGACTAGTTGTGTCATCTGTTATGAAAATAGAGGGTTGGTATAACCAGTTCTCACTCTTATCTGTGTCTATGCAGAAAAAAAACTGCTAAATAGGTAGGTACAGAAATCTAACCTACAGGAGCTATAATGCATTTCAGATCACCTGTATTTGTCACAAAAAGAAAAATATTCTGTATTTTGAATAAAATTGTTAAAAGCATATTTTTCCGTGAAATGGTAATCTAAGTGTATTCAGACAAGATTATGATGGATTTTCTTTTATATCTGACCTTTTTTAAGTGGTTACCCATCAAAGAAAGAACATATTCCTCATGTCATGTCATTTTCATAGTAGATATCAAAGAGAATGTCTATAACCTAATTAAATATTAATAAGGTTTTATACAGGGCTACCAGACTCGGTATTGATTTTACCGTGAAACTGGCTTTTTATCTACGTAGAAGGCCCTTTGTTGGAGAGCCCCTCTAGGCTCGGTTTGTTTTGATCAGGGTATGTTTTTAAATTCTAAGGCAAACCGCACCAAACATCTTATAAAATACACCCTCAAACTAATTAAAAAGTTAATTTTAAGCTAATTTTCAAGTGTTATATGACTTTAAACACTATATATTATCTGCTTTTACGGGCTGGTTTAGGGCAAAATGTTTTATATGGCAAGTCAAATGTTGGGCTTGACTCGCGCTCGAACTCCAAATCAGCTGTTTTTCTAAGCAGAAAAGAGGCCACGAATGAAACGAAACGCAAAAGGGAGCTGAGGTCGCTCGAGGTCGTTTTTCTAGCTCTGGCCTCGCCTAAAACCGTACTTATAACTCGTATGTGAACACATACACCACACAAAGGAAGAGGGTTCCTACTTTCTTACCTGCCAAAAAACAGCTTGCTCGAAATTCAGACGTCATTCCATTCCGCAAAGAGAGAGAAGTGCATTCAGTTTTCGCTCTAAACTCGGCGAGGACTCTTTTGACTCGGTTTTGTGATCCCAGAATCATCGACAATATGCTCCTGACTAGTCAAAATGGGCAGTTTTTCGTCGAAAACGAGTAACTCAGCAGGTTCAGGTTCAGGATCGGGAACGCAGAGAGAAGTGAATTCGCCATGTCTGGGGCCCGGCGGGCTCCAATTTGGTTTGATTAATAGTTCGTCCAGCTTGAGCGTGACTCAAGGATTGACTCAAATCCAGTCGGAAGTCTGGCGACAGACAAGGACTTTGCAGCAGGTAAGACAGCAAAACCAACCAAGATTTGAAAGACTAAAATTGGCTAAATTCAGGTCTCCGGACTAACCTACGAAGCGTTTTTGGCTACGATATCGGAGTTGAACGACATCTCCGGACATTTTCTTGACTCGAACGGAAAACAGTTGGTGTTCGCCGTCAAAAAAGGAACGGATTCAAGCTTCTTGTGGAAGGCAACCGTAAGAATTGCCTGCGTAAAAGTCGACTCGGCAACCAAGGCCGTTGAATCGTTCCGCTGCCTGAATCTAAAGCAATATTTGAAGGTAATACAGCAGATTTTATTGCCTTTTATACGTAAATTCCCACCGTTTTGAAGCGGAAAACACTTGTTCAAGAATGAAGCTATTGACAACACAGCTGATACATTGTTACAGGTCTACAACTCGCTCCGAACTCAATCGGCGGCTGTTGGGGCAGCTTTTGGCGACCAAGATCCGAAAAACCAAGCCATTTTGAACGAATCTTCGTCGAGGGAAGAGTTGGAGGGAGCTGCAGCTTCCAAAAACGAATTTGTGAATGCGAGACTGATTCTGGACGAACTTTGTGAGGCTGACGCCGATCCTAATAGTCTTGACGAGTGCTGCATTTGCTTGGAAAGGAAGCCGGATGTAATCTTGCCTTGCACTCACTCGTATTGTCTACCCTGCATCGAACAGTGGAACGTCGATCATAAAACTTGTCCGGTTTGCCGAGAAACTCTCAGTTCTACGGACGACGGCTGGGTGATTTCTGAAGGTCCGGACAGTCTTGACGTAGCTACGGAAATCCAAAAAAGCCTAATGGACTTGGCTCACTGATTTGATTTCACATGAAATATACAGCCAGAAACCTAGTTCTTGTCAATCGAAACACTAACAAACGACTAAGCTACTAACCCAATCTCCGGATCCGGATCGTAAAAAGGTAACGTCCGATTTCATGAGTTTTTATCAAATCAGAACAAATATTTAATATTTTTTTCAGAGAATCTGTGAAAACTGAAAATGAGCACGGCTGCTGTTTTTGAGTACGAGCGAGACGCGATTCGCGTCAAGGCCCGGTATTATGGAAACAACCGGAAGGAAGTGGCTGCCGATAAACCGGAAGTGGAAGAAGAAACCCGGAAGTTCAGCGTCGATCCCAACCTGACCTCGTACGACACGCTAAAAAACCTGCTCGCGAGGTAAACAAACAAATTAAATGATGTCATTTCAGTGAGTGAAGTCATCAAATTGCAAAATGCTGATTGCTGATTTTCACAACGTTTTCAGAGCGTTCGACTTACCTGAGGACACATTCCGGATTTCGTATTATTGTGCTAACGAATGGTTACCAATGCTGTCGGATTGGGATTTGGATGCAGCGGTGATATCAGCCTCAGATCCTTGCCTGCAACTGGCTCTCCTGGAGGCCAGCAACCGGGACAACAAGATCAACCTGATTGCCGACGAGGACAAGAAGAGTAATATACCATATCTTTTCGATTATGCTTTGACTAATGGATTTTGTTCCAGATGAAACCACGGAAGACCCAAATTCAGGATCGGCTGCCCAAGATGCATTGCAACAGCTTGTCATCACTTCTAAGAGGGATGGAGCAAACTTTTTAAAGAGCACCTTGCCAGCTTTGACAATTAGACTCCAGAAGGCCTTAAACATGCCACTGGAAGAAGTCCATGGATCCGCCACAACCTCATCCAGTCATTCGAGTCGTCAAGCATTGTCAGACAGAGAATTCAGATCATTTCTTGACAATGTCGGTGAGCTAGTCCGGCCTCGGGAGTTCAGGTAATCAACTTTGACACAGGTTCTGGCACTTTTTGAAGGTATTTGACTCTTTTTCTATGATGCAGGTTGACCATTTATCACGGTGGATGCGAGCCACAATTGAGAAAAGTGGTCTGGAAACACTTATTGGGTGTATATCCGAATGGTCTTGATGGAAGGAAAAGGTTGGATTATATGAGACAGAAATCATTGGAATATGACAGCCTCAAGTCTTCCTGGCTTGATTTAGTCGCTAATGGCAAAGTCACCGAAGATATCAAGGCTGTAACCAACATGGTCAGGTAATAAAAATCAAGTCATTAAGTAATTAAACAAAATTAACACAATTACAATCACAGGAAAGACGTCCTCAGAACGGATCGGCAGCACAAATTCTACGCTGGAGAAGCAAATGAAAATGTTACAGCTCTCTACAATATCCTGACAACTTTTGCCTTACATCACCCTTCGGTTGGCTACTGCCAGGTAAAAAAAAATATTTGAAAATTCATGAATTGGTTAGCTTGTTGGTTTTTAAAGTGGCTGGATTTGATTGATTTTATAGGCTCACATTACAGAAACGATTTGGTGGGGGTCTAGCTCCATTTTTGGTGTTGCAGTGCTATGAAGCATTTTATTGATTCTCTTCTTCGGCCCACAACTTTTTGGGCCTGAATTTGATTCTCCCAGGTTTTTTGGCATTTCTGTAGATGTACCATTTTCTAAATGCCACAGCATTCTCTAATGCTGTTGCAAGCAAAAAATCGCCGAATTTTCATGTAATTTTCTGGCTTTAAAATGCCAACGACTTGGCTTATTTATCGACGAAAAGTGTAGCAAAATTAAATTGAGATATTGACAAAACTGCATCCCCAGATTTTTTTCCAATGCCCAAAATTATCGGAAAATCATGAAGCCAATGAATGTAAGCTTAAACGAAAACAAACGACTTTTTATCACGACAATTCTTGACCAAAATTCGGATCCGAATTTTATTGCAAAATTCATGAAAAAGAAGAAGAAGAAGAAAAGTCAGTCTAAGGAGACTTGGAAATGTCAAGCGGCTCTGGCAGACATCTTTCAAGTTTTTTTGGTGGTCTAGTTGTAGTTGCTAGGGCATAAAAAGGTCTTTGTTTCAACTCCACTCGAGCGGAGCGTGACCATTTGCCAGCATTTTTTTGGATGGTAACTTTGGACGTCTAAATTTACATGCAGTACAAGCTGTAAAAAGTGGAGGCTTGCAACTCAACTCGTCCTTCCCGGGGGGCAAAAATGAAAATGACCATAAAACTGGATTTTCTGCATCAATGGCGCCAATTTTCCAATTAGCACATCTTGTCAGCTGTTTGTTTACATTTACATTGTCAGCTGTTTGTTTACGTTTACATTTGTCAGCTGTTTGTTTACTTTTTCAGGGCATGTCCGACCTCCTCTCTCCGATCCTGATGACAATGATGGACGAGGCTCACGCCTATGTTTGTTTTTGCGCTTTAATGCAACGGTTAAAAAAGAATTTCATGGCAGACGGGGTGGCAATGACCAAAATGTTCCAGCACCTTAGCGAGGGCCTGACCTACTACGATCCCGAATTTTTCGCCTATCTCAAAATGAACCAAGCTGACGACCTGCTCTTCTGCTACAGGTACACATCCACCTCCCTCTTTGTCACCATGCCATTCCTACATATTTTGATATTTACAGGTGGTTGCTGTTGGAAATGAAGCGTGAGTTTGCATTTGAAGATAGCCTGCAAGTTCTGGAGACCCTGTGGGCGTCTCTGCCCCCGACCCATGCCGATCGCGATGGCCTCAAGCTATACGAAGTAATTCCATTGAATGTCATTCTTGGATCGGACCTTGATGAGATTATGATTGTTTTTTCAGGTCAAATACGCGGCAGCCTCCAACCAGAACGAAACGGAAAAGGGAAAGAATAATGCTGACACGCCCAAAAAACGAGCCGGTTCCGAATCTGTCTATGCGAAAATGGTCAGCCTTCGTCGACGAACCACTTCTAGCGACCTCAAGAAAGCATTGAAGCCCCTGTTGAAAAATGCCAAAGGTGGATCTCCTGAAAGACCTCGGGTCCATTCTGCCAATGCTGCACTGGATAAAGATGAGGAAGCTACAGAAGCTCTGATTGAAGAGAAATCCAGTGTTGCCAAAACCATCAGCCTGGAAAATAATGCTGCTGCCTCTACAAAGAAAATCACAAATCTCAAGGATTTCAATCGCTTGGCATCCACAACTTCGTCCGCACTGACAACATCCATAGATGAGGACAAAGAAATTGACGATCCATTTGACCATGATATCAGCTATGTCAACGGCGGAGGCTCCAATGGAGGTAATCCATCGAATGTCATTCATGGACCGGACCTTTGGTCATCTTGTGATTGTTTTCTTGCAGGCAACAACAATGTCACCCTGGTTTGTGACAGACTTCCAGAACCTACTGAGTTTGGTGACGGCAATCCCTTCTTGGTTTTTGTCTGCATTTCGTGCCTGTTGCAGCACCGGAATCAGATCATGAACTCCAGATTTGATTATCAGGAGATTGCAATGTACTTTGACAAGATGGTTCGGAAGCATGACGTTGAGAAAACATTGGCTTTGGCTCGAAAACTGTTTGCGGAATATCTGAACGATGATTGGGCGAAAACTGCCGAGGACAACAATGGCTGCACCAATCCAATCACGGCCTCGGAGGCCACGAATGACCGGCCTAGCTGCTAAACTAAAGCTGTGACCTCTCTTTACTGACCTTGACATTGTGCATGAACAATTGGTGTGCTAAACATTACTGACAGCTTTAATTACCGAATACCTTGGTGCATTTTACGAGGGGGAGGGGGCGGGAAGGCAGTGTTAATTTATGTCGCCAGTAAATTCACAGCAAGAACAAAAAACAGAGAGAGACTGTCTTAACGAAAGAGGTGCATAAAGATGAAGACATCCACGCATTTCAAGGTTGACATTCTAGTGCTTATACATTTCCCGGAAATTATTGAGTAAAAGGTGAATTTCCGGAGAAAAAGTAATATGTGACTGGTTTTATGGCGTAAAAAAATCGACACAAATTGCCGTGCCCCTAATTTAAATCGACTTTAAAAAAGAAGAACAAGAAACAACGACAACTAATTTTAGCTCTGTGGGAGACTCATCCAAAGGCAAAATATTTAGTGAAAATATCAATACAGTTTGTGTTCGAAAATTACACAATTTTTTTCGTAAAATACTTACCAAAGAAAACGTCTTCCCAACATACAAAAAAAATATAATTTCAGCTTAAAAATTCAACTAAATTGTGATAAATAATTTGACTTATTTTGGTCATTAAAACATTTACCGAACGTAACATTTTCTTGTCATTAAAAGGAATATTAATTTTTAAAACATGTTTTAAATAAATACCACATTATTAACATTGTATCGCACAATTAAATTGAGCAAAGAAACACATTAATATTCGAACTTAGTAAGAACGTTTGTAAGATTTAGTGAATAAATCACCAATTCTGACGGCTCTAAACATGTAAACATAATGAATGAAAAATACCCCCACACATGTGTCTGTAACAAGTAAATAAATAATATATTAAAAATACCTAAAAGTACCGCTTTATACTTTTTAATTTAAAAATCGTGTCAATTAAAAGGTTAATTTTGAGACAGCAAGGAATTTTGCTATGCAAATTGTGCATCAATTAAGAGACCGTGGGTAGCCGTCCAAAGTCGGTATGGTTTTAAAGTCTCCAGCGGAGCAAAATTGCCAAGAATTTCGGTGCTACTCCGCTACGCTAAAAATATGTTTATGCCAGTCAAAACAGGCTGAAGCATCTTTTTAGTGCCTAGTGTTGCAAAGATTAAAGGCCAGGGACCTATTAAAATATTTCGGGAATTTTTGCAAAGAAAGAAAACCCAAAAACAAATTGTACAAAATATGGCCCATCTTTTGGCGCCATTTCTTGAAAAGCTATATTTAGAACAGTATTTTCTAGCAAATGATGCAGAATTTTAACCTTTTTTCTACGGTTAATCGGTCGAAAATATTATCCAAAAGCTTCGCTCGAAAAGGATTGCGCTCCAAACATTCACCCAAACCTGCAAAAATCCTTTTAAAATTATTATGAAAAAGATTTTGGTGACCGCCGTCAGTCGTGAGTCAATTCACCGAAACGTATGAAAAATATAAAATATTAAAACATATTTTGCCCATCTGCTCATTGTTCTTTTAAATGTCATAGACGTCTATGAAATGAGGTAGAAGTCAACTTACTTGGCTTGCGGCTAAACAGACAAACTTTTCATAACAACAGCAACCATTTCGGCGCCATCCACGTTTTTCAAAAAGTTAATTACAAGTTTATAAAGGAATCCCCAGACAGCAGTTCGTGCCATTTTATGGTACGTTTTGACCCCCTTGTCAGCATGTCATAATAACAACAAAGTATACAACACTATACATGGGTGGTTGTGATAGCTTAATATCTGCTGTCAAAATTCGCATGATGGTCTGGAAGGTAACCACGTGTTTTTGATGACATGGCCAATGTAGAATTCTTGGCTATTTTTAAAATGTCATACTCGAATCTGTGGACAGACTCGAAAAATGAAGAGTTGGGTGCGCGCCAAAAAATTCAAAATTTGACTGATTGCACGTCTTTCTGTAATCTCCCTATAGAGTTTATTTATTTGTTTACTATTTCTTTTGTCTGTGTGTCCTTAAAAGTGTTAATTACTATTGTCCTATCTCCATTTATAGATTAGGCTTATGTTGACTCAAAAACCAGTTCAAAAATGCACAAATACTCGGGCACAACAAAGTGCATCTTTTTTGACAAAAAATCCCTACCTACATGAATATTCATAGTTATATATGACTATATGACAGCCTCTCACAGTTTAATGCAATTTTAAAGACACCTATGACACAATTTCGTAAAATGGACAATTTAAAACGGTCTGCCTTATTGTGTTTAAGCAGCAAGATGGTTGTCTGGCATTGTCCTTTTTTTTCTTGAAGCCCAGACACCCCCGGGTAGAGCTCACGGTCAAAATTTTGTCCATTGAGGCTAGATTTTCCGCGTGTCTTGGTTTGAATTAATGGTGGTTGTCCTGAAATGGAATCTCTGTTGAGTTTAAATTGCCTTAAAAAATAACCAAGGATGTAAAAAAGAACATCGAATCTAGTGAGACAAGCGATTTTTTAATGTTTTATTCTGGAAAAGGTGTTTTTGCTTAATCAAACACATATAAATTAAAACCAGACGGACCTCTTGCTATGTCAATTAAAGTCATCAGGGACTTAAAGTGTCATTTGTCTTGTCATTGTCGTTGTCAACTTTTTGCCAATGGCAGACTTTTTTCAGTCTTGTTTTGAGTGATGGCATCATCTTGGAATGCGGGCGAAATAAAAGAAGAAACGTGAAACCGTCTGACCATGCTCGTAAAAAACTGTAATATGGGCTTTTTGTAGAGCAGTGACCACTAGTAGGATTGCTTTGACAGGCTCGAAGAAGCACCCTGCCGCCTTTTTGGGCGTTCCCGCTAAATATTTAAACTTGAAAACACTTATTTTTTGCCAAATTATTTTCCTGATAACACACGAATTTGAAAAAGTTACAGGACTCTGTCAAGAGATTGTGCTACCCCCTTAAAATGAAGCGTTGAGCGTTCTTTATATGCTGCAATACTAATCTATCTCATTTGCAGAAAAACAATGTGATTAATATAATTCAGAATGAAATATTTCTGTTCCCCGCCCTAAATTCGAAAAGCAAACATACTTAACCAATTTTTATTAAAGCGTAACTGGATCCTTACTAAACGAGCATATAACCAATCTGGCGTTTTTCAATTTACATTTCATATTAAACATAAAAATGTTTAAATGTTTTTATAGGGAGATTTTATCGCGATTCGTATTCAGGGGGCAATTTTAAAAACCATTTCTCAAAAAGTTAAACTCGGGCCTGACATAATCTGCTAGTTTTGATCTCACCCTCGCAACACTTGTATGATACTGCAATTTCAATTTTCAATATTGAACTAACTAAATAGTCTCGAGCGGAGCGAATCCACGAAATGTAAAGCACTTGTCTTTGGACACCTAAATAATATCTAATCTCAAAACTGTACATTTTCCATTAATTCAGACCATGTTATGGTTCCTAATTCCTAGATTTATAAAAATCATTAAAAGTGACCAAAATTCCTGGAATTCCTGAAGACACGGATTTTAGGATTTTGCATTTTCTATTGAGCACAATGAAAACGGATGCTCTCAAAAGGCAGACAGTTATGAAACAACAGCGACAAAACCTAAACTTGAATTTTGACATACACTATAAAGGTATAGATAGACTTTTCGCGCTCGCACAAACTTTGATGCTCTTGCTTAAAAGTCTTTTTAAGAAACGGCCGATCGCTCGGCGTCGCCGGTTTACTTGCTAACCTTGGCCAAGGGTGTGGTACTATAGTTGTTCCTGACGCTGGCTTACGCTAACCAAACCATGCATCAATGTCAACTGGACATTTTCAGCATTGATGCTCTCGCCAGATGTAGATGTTTAGGTTTCCAGCAGCCTCCTGAAAGAAGGAGCTAAAATAGTATCTCAAGAAACAGTGACACCCTGCATGCCCATGGCGCGAGAGGGTGATCATCTTGAAGAGTAAATACAGTAGTGAATACATACATTACAGCATTAATAGTAGTGACCAGTAGTGGGCTCAACATTACGTACACCCAAAAATAGAACCTCTCTTGGCAAGAGAAATGCTGGTTCAGTTGCGATAGACTCAGAGCGAGGCATAGCCATGTCTCGCTGGAAAAACTTGAACAGGGAGCTCACCACTTCTACGGTAAGAAGAAAGCCTGCTGCTTTCACTCTTATTTAATAAGGACAGTAAAAACTCAAAACCGTTAGATCAAAACTGTTTGCAATCAGCTTCCCGCTAACCTTAAAAAACCTAGATAGTTGGCTTTTCAAAAAGGGGAATTTAGTTAGAGTTTTGTAACAGGATAAATATTTAAAACCCTAACCCCTAAGGTAACAAAACTGGCCACTGCTCATCAGACAGTCTGTAAAAACGATTTAATTTAAGAATTCAAAGATGCTGACTTAATTTGCCCAGGGCATCTATTAACCTATAAAAAGTGTCTGGCCAATTTTAAGCACGGAGGGTGAAAACTCATCAGTGTCTGAAAATTCTCGACAGGGGTCCGTCTTCATTTTTAAAAAAAAGGTTTTTTTGTGTTGTACCTTTTTTCACGTTGACATTTTAAAATCAACAACAGCAACAACAAGGCCCTCTCGTTTTTAGGGCAAAAATAATCTTTACGTGTAATCTTGTAACTTGTTTATGTTTATTGTTGTTGCTGCTGAAATGCTGATGCTTTTGTTTACAAACGAGAAATGGTTTTATTGGAGACTCTAACGCTACATAGAGCGGTATCGTAAAACCGTAAATCTTACTTACAATTTATTTCGTTTTCCAATTTACTTTTTTCTTTTTGCCAGGATGAAATTGCAAATAAATCTATTATGAAAAATGTGCTGGCACTTTAAAATAATCATTGGGTTTGCTCAGCATCACAGAACATTTTGGCGCAAAATGCAGCGATTTTGGCTATTTACGGCAAATTACCCTATTAGATTAAAGTGGGATTAGATTACAGACTGCTCTGGTAACTCCTTAGTACCATTTTTATTTTTACATGAAGGCGGCCTGCGATTTTTGAAATTGCATTAGAATTCGCCTTTGTACTATTTAGTTTACTACGGATTTTTTGACATAAAATGCTGCGCGTTTTTTAGGCAACCAAAAGTAATTTGTTTACTTTGAAAACATGCGTGTTTTTTCAACGCATGCTCACATTGTATGTAGACTTCAATTGACATAGGGCAACGATTTGCATTTAGATGAGGTTTAAACTGTGAAAAAATGTGTTTTGAAAATCTAACAGACAAACAAGATTCAAAAATCATTTGGACTCTTTTTAGCAAATTGGAAGCACTCACAAGTTTAATGGAAAGAGGGTTTCAAGATAAGCAAAAAAAAATGCATTAAACTAAGTACTTAGCAAAAATCCGCAAATTATTTATTACCTTTAAGACAAATTGTACAGCAACACTTTGCTTCAGTTTTTGCTCACATTTTTTTACGAATATGCCTGACTTTTGATTTGCAGGCCCTCATTTCGTATTTACGTTGCGATTCCGACAGATGAATATTTTAACGATTTTTTTAATAAAATCCACCGCCACCATCCCCATTTTTCGCGCGTAGGAGGAAAATATATTGCAAGAAATGAAAATGACAAGCTGGTGTGGGTTTTTTCGACTACTACATATTTCAAACTTTAACGACAAGACTTGGGAACAATAATAAATAAGTATTTTTTGACATCAAAACAATTAGCTGGCTAGCCTAATTGGCTTTTTAATGCTTAATAGTTGTTACTCGTTCGCTTTTAAAATGTCTACAAAAAACTTGCCGAAAACGACAGATTTTTTGTCTCTTTAGAGAGTAATTAGCAAAGCCATCCCCTCCATTCTTAACCTATCTACAATTGCCAGCATTAACTGACTCTATGCTTTTAATTCTCAATTACGATTGCCATGTACTCCTTTGTTTATATTTATAATATCTAGTAGATGGCATCGTTTTAGAATAGACGATGATTCTGTGATTTTTTGGCTATTTTGCAAACATATCTATAGGGTTGACAAAATTGAAAATTCACTCCCCATTCTCAAGCATCATTGTCTGGCTTTGAAAATACGAGTTTAACAAAAGCAAACTTATGTACTTCTTTGACATCAAATACGACTTTTAGCACGAGAATTCCTGGCAAAAAAATATGGGCCAAAAAAAAACTTGTGAAGAGAGGTACGTGCGATAGAGTTAGTTTTATTTGCTCTAAAACTGTAACAAAATGGTGACCACAAAAAATTGCGCGAGCATTGGATTTTTATGAAACTTGTAAATCACTGAGCCTAAGTAGCTCAGTATCTTTTAACTTCAAAGTCCTTCTCAATCTCTATTGCATTTTTGTACTGCTTTGTTCTAGCTGATCGAGTTTGAGTTTTTAGACGAGAGCATCAACCAACAAAGGAACACAAAATTGGAGCAAGTCTTTTTGGTAGAAGATTCTGAAACTGAAAAATGAAATTGCACTTGCTTTTTCTCAAATATTTAATGAATGATTTATTACTATTGCCTGTTAAACGTGATGCGCGTAGGTTTCCCCAATTTTACGGTGCATTTCTCAATAGACAGAATGTGCTATAAATTGTCCATGAAAATTCCTAAACTTTGTCATTTCACAGAAATAAATATGTATTTTTTACTCCTTAATCACGTACAATTTTTTGAAGAAGACACAAGAATGAGTTATCCAACAATATGACTTCAGAAGATTTGAGATAAAACATTCTGGTTTTTCCCGGACTTTAGAAAAAAGCCGAAAATTCCCAGGTTATCGATTATTCTAGATAAATATGGCTAAAACTAGTTTCCAATACTAAGTATCAAAAAAATGTAAAACAACAACAACTTCATTATTCTCGACTTGTTTACAAAATTAATGTGCTCATAGCTGGTATATTTCACGTAAAAAATGCCTCGTCATTGTAGTTTTTAGAAACACATTTCAAATCGCGCTTGATGAAGACATTCAAAAGGTTAAAAATGTCCCCTCTGGTAGCTCAAATGCTGTTCATGTAAAAATAGGCTTCTTCTGAAAAAAAGGGATGGTGTCACAGCATTTGACATTAATTTAAACGCTTTGGATCGCAGCCAAAACGGTGTAGATTTGACCTCAAGTGACCTGCATACGCGCGAAAAAACACACCTAAAAATCTCTTTTGTTTTGCTTTTAGCACCCTTACAATATAAGATGAGCATTAGGTTAGCAATCGATCTTAATCATCAAAGACAGTAATGTCCTGTCATTGGAAGTGCATCCAAAAAATGGCCCCTGGCTGCGAAGAATATAGTTTGACATATGATTGCAATCTAAATTGTTTATGTCATGTAAACTGCATTTGTTTATCATTTTGTTTACTTTTTCATTCCAGGTGAAGGCCCTCGCACTGACCTTATTTTTGGCATTAACCAGTCTTCAACTCGTTGAGTCGCAACAGCAGCAACAGCAACAACAACAGCCTAACCATTCTTCTTTGATTAACCATCCGTTATGGCTTCGATGGCTACGCGAGCAGCGAGTTGATTCCAATCAAAATGGACCCACAGTCTCCGTCTTTGACTTAGATTCAAACGGAAAGGTGGTTACCCACAACAGCAACAATAACAATAACAACCAGAAGAAAGTGCAGCCCAGACGCGTGACCGGCTTCGCCTTCTTCAACGAGCTGGCGGCGCTGGTGACCTCTACAACAACAACAACAACAACAACAGCTAGGCCGGTCAGCACTACGCTCAGCACGCCCGACTTTTTTAAGGGCGTAACATTTGGCAACCTCCTCGAGCGAGCCCGAACTAGGGAGGATACGACATTGCCCCCGTGGTTTAGCACTACCCCTCTCACACCGGAAGTGACCTCTACGACAACAACAACAACAACAACAACACCAAGAACAACAACCACAACAACCACAACAACCGCCAGGAGGTATATCACGAGTCAGAACCGGTTTCTGTCGAGGTCGTCCAGCCGCTACCGGCCTCGAGCGGTTGACGGCAATTCTTCCGCGAGGTCACCGTTGCTAGTGCAGAGGCTGAACCGGAAGTCGCGGATTTCATTGAGCAAACGGCGCCAGGCGCTAAAGAGGCGAGGTCGGCTAACATCAACGACGACAACAACAACAACCACAACAACTACAACAACCACAACAACCACAACAACCACAACTACGACAACAACTACAACACGGCCTCCTACAAGACCGGATTTCTCTCCATTTTGGGGACCTCCGCTCGAGCTCGAAGTAGCGGAATCTAATTCGAACCCGGTGGCTGCCAGTTTAATTGACGAGAGGCCCAAATCTTCCTTTGCTGCTATTTCCGCTCCGAAGATTCCAAATTTCTGGAATAGCAATAACAACAACAACAGAGTGCCAACCACAACAACCACAACAACAACAACAACTGCGTGGCCTCCAGTAGCCTCGACGACCTCGGCTGTGTTTACCAATGTGAGGACATCGTCAGCACTGGTTGTGACTAGAAACGTAACCTCCACCGAAGAGGCCATCCGGTATCCGCCAACAACACCAAGAACAACAACTGCAACAACAACCACGACAACAACCACGACGACGACAACAACAACAACAACAGCTTCTACAACCACAACCTCCCCACTCCTCCGTGCTTTCGAGGTGGCCACAACAAATCCGATATTTTCCGGGCAATATCTGGAACAGAATCCGGGACAGTATCACGAGGTCAACCCGGGACAGTACTACGAACAGAATCCCGGGCAATATCACGAACAGAATCCCGGGCAGTATCACGAACAGAATCCCGGGCAATATCACGAACAGAATCCGGGTCAATATACGGAGAAGAACCCGGGACAGTATCTGGGCGAGGTCAAGGTGGAGGTGGAGCACACCAAGGATGCGCAGATTTACAACGTGCAAAGCAAAGTGGACGAGTTCATTATTGGAGAATACGGGACGATCAGCAAGAAATCCGGGCAAACTTTGCAAGGAGTCCGGTATACCGCCATTGACGATTCCATCGATCCGGATTTAATTTACGAGACTCTGATCAAGTTCTTTCCCATGCAAGCCGATGCAGCGGGAAGAGGAGGCCCTCAAAAAAGCTGATAATCTCATGAAATTGTCCACTATTTATTGTACCTACCCAACTATATTTTGTAAACAGAAATCTCTATATCTCTGCCAACCTTATGCACTATAATATCGCGATCTAAGCATTAGACTATAAATATACCCCAGCGGAACCGGAAACTGCCATGACTTAAAATAAAAGCAATCACAGTGGCACATGATCAGAAGAAATGATGCTGTAAAATTCAAGTTTTTTTGTGCTCATTAAGTGTCCATCTTCAATATTCCTACTGAAAAGAATAAATAAAGCAAAACAGAAACTGGTGTTATGACAAATGAAAGAATCTAAAAATATTGACGTTCTTGGCTTACCTTTTGTTAATGTTGTCAAAATCAATAAAACATGATCCAGAAAGGAAATAAAAACGGCCACGTGACGTGAGATATTTTAAAAGCTCATATCTTGAAAAAAACGTGCCTTTAATGTGCCCATATACAAGGCAATTGTTTTAGATATTTCAAAGGTTTATATGTAAAGACTGTTTAAATTGTCTAATCCAAGAATGTTGGCATAGTGCAAAATGTCAGCAAGCAATCAATTCGCAAAACACTCGTCCATTCATGGTGTTCATTGGGTGTTTAGCGGACACTTTCATCCAGGCAAGCAATTTCTATTTAGCAGTGTAATTACGTTTAAAATTGAGCGCAAGTTCTACTCATATAGGTCACAGAGTTATCTGGTCTATTGTCTTAGTCTGCTGCATTATATCAACCCTCTTTTGGTGCTCATCTGCTTACTTGGATTGGATTGAAAATCCAGTCATCACAACCCTAGACAATGCAAACTTGCCGATTGAGCAAATCAAGTTTCCAGCAATCACATTTTGCAATGAAGGAATGCCAAAGCTCTTTGTAAGGAACACCCAAAACATTGTTACTTTTTATATATTGATATTTTTAATGTTATCTCTTCATTTTTAAGGGGCCAGTTGCTGAGCAACTGTTTGAGTATTTGGAGATGCCAGAAAATATTAACTGGCTTGACTATAACAAGGAGGAGCTAGATAGTAGATATCATGATTGAAAATCACTTTTTCGACTACTTGGAGAGCTTTTTCGGTCTGGATGAGGCAAGCATTGGCAACTTTCCAATGCAGACCTTGTTTGACCAGTTTGACAAGGAAGCTATTCGGTTTATGGCAGTAAATGAAGCCTATATTGGCAATGACCCTTGCAATAGAGAAGCCGCCGCTTTTGCTTTCTTACTGATACCTTATTATGTAAAAAATCAAAGGTCAAAACGTTCTGCAACTTTGACCGAAACATTGGACCCTTGCTTGGAAGGTTTTGAGCTCGATGAATCCACAGGATATTGCTACAAGATCGACTCATATGGACAAAGTCCCTATGAGGGAAGAATGATTTGTCGTGGAAAGTACCCTGGGGCTGAATTTCTGCAATTCAACACAAATCAGGAAGCTGAAGGATTTATTGACTTGGCACTGACACAATGGAAAAACACGGCAAACTTGGAATTTTACATCAGTGCTTGGAAAAACAAGAAAGGTTATTTTGCCATGAACGGAAAGTATTTTGCCATCAAGGATCAGTTGAACAATCAAACATTGACTATCGCTCGGGAAGCTGGGTTTTCTCATGGCGGCAATAAGGAGGACAATGGTAATAAGAATAAAAATGCTTGACCACCATATTTATTGCATGCTACCAAAATTACTAATTGTAGAACACTGTCTAAGCGGAATAGTTGACAAGAGATCCAAATCCATAAAGGCTAGAGCAAGAAATTGTCACCGCACAGATGTTGCTCTGATCTGCCGTCATTATAAGAAAGTAACCAGGGATAGATGCTCAGAACAATCATCCCAATCGACTGATCAAAATGCTGATCATCATCAGCAATTTGGCCATGCCAATGGGCAGCTACCTCCTCCCCCTTCAGAAAGTGGACACGGTGGTTTTCCATTTGGTCAAGGTGGAAAACGAAGAAGAAGGAAACGTCAATCCCAAATTTCAGAAGTCTTTGAATACACTCTCAGCCCAGACAAATGGGGAGTCTTAGATTCTAGAATGTCCATCAGCAAGTTCTATAAACAGAAAGTTTTCCAACAGGTGAGTATATAAGTCATAGATACTTATGTAGATAACTTAGCAATATACTTATTGCCTACATGTCAATTCATCTAAAGCTAAACACAACTAAAAGCTATGAGAGAATCTTGGAGTTAATGTGGTATCGAAAAATGCCTTGTTTTGATGTCAATGGTACAACATCCAGTTACAAAGGGGAAATGGGAGTCCTAAAATACTGTGCATGGAAAGGCATCACAATACCTTGCGCTGCAATTTTTGATTCTTTCCCGACAGACTCAGGAATATGCTGCAGCTTCAATATGAAGTCTGCAGAGGAGATCTTTCACAAAAGTCGGTACACAGATATTGTGACCAAACTTTCCGAGAGAGATAAATCCAAAGCATTTCAAGACACTCGAAAGCCCAGATGGTTTGTGGGGGCAAATGAGCCACAGTCAAGAGCAGGGATTTTTTCTGAGAGAAAACTTAGCAAGACCGATATAGATTAAATGTTTTTTTCCCTTGTAGGCAAGAACAAAGGTCTCACTGTCATGCTTGATACACATCTTGATTTATCTGACACAAACTCAGTGA
>JAAUYL010011974.1_pt1 | contig 30399 bp, 36 predicted proteins | sample 7278011 | NCBI WGS metagenome assembly JAAUYL01 (sample SAMN14350225, study PRJNA611818) | marine sediment metagenome | isolation source: surface marine sediment (1.8m) | place: French Polynesia: Moorea | collected 2018-08
CATGAGATTGCATGCACATGGGTGTTGGAACACTGACAGTCACTGTGTGTTCTCTGTTCAATGTATGCTATCACTAAGCACAAGCAGCACCAGCAGCAAGCTCTGAACTGCTACCCAAAGAGCTATAAGATATCGCGCTGTGTGTTTTCACTATAATATGGTGGCAGACAGAGGCGCATGCAGTCTATGTAGCAAATAGTTTAGTTTTTCCATAGCTATTTAACACGGTCGTCGACTGACTGAAAGAGACTCGACTACAGGAGAGTACAATAATGCCGCTACGTACGCTTGTACTTAGTTCCATACAAAACTACCTGCACTTAGCGACAAGTCTAAAACTCTAGTATACAGAAATGTAGAGAAGAAATGTGGTGTGTATTTAGCTTAGACGTTCTCGTACAGGAACTAAAATGAAACACACAGAGGAGCAGCTCTACTACGACTAGGACATAGAGGTTTACTGCTACACAAGATAGAAAGAAGAAGTAAGTGAGTCGAGATAGAGTCAAACGAAGAAAGAAGGGTCGACGTAGTAGTAAAATATATATTTACATCGTAGATAGCTCAGTTTGTTTGTGATCGTCTTGCTCTAGTGGCCTATAAAATGGTGGTTCCTCAAAAAGGAAATGAATTCTGAGCATGACAGAAGAACTTGGGAGCAGTGACGATGCTGCCGAAAAAGCGAAAGTTCACCCCCACCGAGTATGAGACATGGGTGCCCGAAGCCTCCTCCTCGGCCACGGAGTCGAGGACGCACGCGGGCTCCAACCCCGAGGCCGTGAACAACTTCAGGTCGGTGACGAGTGATCAGGGGGTGCAACCACCCCACAAGCAGCCTCCAGAAGCTCATCAGCATCGGAGTGAGAGCGCCCACAGGCTCCATGCTACTCCGACACAGGAGGTGGCCCACCAACACAGCCACCCCCAGGTGGGATCTCACCCTCATCATCATTCGATCCAAGATGCCGGCGAAGATGAGGAGGTCGCGATCAATCTCGTCAGATCCGAGGTCGAGGGTTCCGCGACCTCACGGCCTCAGCTTGACCTCACCGAATGGGTTGGCCAACGCGTTCTCGCTCGACGTGATCAGGTAAAACGCTGGTCCAATTCCCCTTCCTTGAGTGGCATTCAATGTCACCATTTATTTTCAGTACTTTTGTCCCGGGATCATCAAGGCCGGCTACAACAAGGACAACAGCGTGGCCGTCGACTTTGAGAACGAAGAGACCCCGTTGATTTACAGCAACGTCCTGTCCAAGGCCGACTTCGACACGATCGTCGCCGACAACACACCCAACACCAGCCAGATCACCGCCGGCAGCAAGGTGTGTCTCAGAATCAGCTCCTCCGACAGCAAGCCGCTGTATGTCGAGGCCCTAGTCTACGAAATCCGATCAAAGGAGGTAAGCATCTTTTTCCTAAAGGCTTGCAAACTTATGACTCATTCTGCCACAAATATAGATGCCGCATACGAGAGTTATTCTCTATGCTTAAAAAATCACCACTTGTGATCAATTATTTACACAAGGGAAATCTTTGAAAGCAAATATAAGTCCAACAAAGTACTTACGCTAAATATCTTTGCAAAAAATAGGTTTATGTTTTCCTATTTGATACATATATTTTCTATTTTTTTTTAGGGAAATTGGAACCTCCCGTCACAATTTCTAGTCAAAGCTGACAGCTCGACTGAAAAACAATGGGTAAAGAGGACTCAACTAAGGCTCCTGCTTCCACCATGGTGGGAAGAACTCCAACATCTGGGGTTCCTCGAAACCAGCCCGATAATGTTGGCCTCCGCGTCCGGGAGCAATGCGTGCACCCCCGTGGGCGGCATGAGCGTTACCCCGACCGCGGCCTCGGCCAAGTTGAGGCCGGCCTCGTCGGCCTTCGTCGATCACGACGAGTCCGAGGACGACGACCTCAAAAAGGAGGACATATCCTTCACTCACGCTCACCCCGGTGGCACTTCCGGTTTGACCGGAAACGCGGCCTCGACACACCACAGCCACATGGCGCATGGTGGCCAGCAGCACAACTTCCGATCGATTTCATTGACGCCCGGTGTGTCTCTGGCTCACGGAGGAAGTGTTAGCGGCAAACGGTCCGAAATGTCCCAATCTCGTGCGAGCAATTCTTCGACCAGTTACGAGGCCAGTCTTCTGGTGAGGCCACGATCGACCCCGACCTCGCCAAGGTCACTTCCGGCCACGCCGCACAAGTACAAGAAGGGCGACGTCGTCTCGACGCCGAACGGGATCAGGAAGAAGTTCAACGGCAAACAGTGGCGACGTCTATGCTCCAAGCCCGGGTGCTCCAAGGAGTCACAGCGACGAGGATTTTGCTCGCGCCATCTCAGTCTCAAAGGCCGGCCATATTCTACTTTGGCCGGCAGCGGAAGTAGTCATGGCATCACAAGCTCCAACACGTCTTTCATCACTAACAGGAGGCACACAGCATCGGCTTCCGGAACGCCGACGGCGGCGGCGGCGGCGACGATTGCCACGCCGACCGAGCTGGTCTTGGAGCGGGAGAAGGAGGCGAAGATGGAGGCAGCCAACCTCCTGGTCTCGTTGAGCTCGTCCTCGGAATCAGGCTCAGGGACGGCGACGGGGTCGTCCTCGACCCTGGAGGCGGCAAAGGTCAAGCAGAACGTCTTCGTGCCGATCGGCCAGAATCAGCAGGCTCAACTTCTGGTAGCTTCTAATGCTGCCGCCAATGGAGGGGCGAGCTCCTCGCCGATCCCGACGCCAAGGTTCATCAGCAAGCCCATGATGCACTCGGGGGTGATCAGGCCAGAGCTGGTGAGGCCAGCCGTGACGACGACGACGACCTCGAACATCTACAAGACGGAAGTGGTTGGTGGCAAGTCAATGATCATGATTCCCGCGGGTCAGAGCACTTCTTCTTCTGGGGGTAGTGGCGGTAATAGCACCCGAGCGGTGGCAATACAGCCCGCTCCGCCGCCGGCCTCCCAGCAACGATTCACCCTCATCTCATCCGATCAAGGGCAAAGCCAAGGTCAAACTTCAGCCGGAAGTAGTTCGGGGGCGGGGAGTGGAAAGGCCGTATACTACGTCATCCCGGCAGCTAAAGGCCAGCCCCATCAGCATACTCAAGGCCAACCGGGACAGCAAAAGTCTGTGCCGCTAATCTTGGGAAGTCCGGCGCAGTCCTCGACGACCTCGACGGCCTCGAATGCCAAGACGGTGCCGGTGATCTTGAGCACGTCCGGCTCCTCGCAACCCATCGTCGTTCTAGCCAACGGATCCTCCAACGCTCACCCAAACCCCATGCAGCTGTTACCGGTTTTGTCATCAGCAACGCCAACAACGTCAGCGTCAACAACACCGAATCACCAACCGCATCGTCAGGCTTCAACAAGTTCAAGCCTGTCATGCCAGCCTCGAGCCGCCGCGGCCTCGGTGGCAGCTGCTAAACCCTTGGCCTTGAAGGCCGCGGTCGGCAAGAACAACAACCACAGGATGACGGCCACCTTCGTGGAGGGCGAGTCCAACAACAACATCACCATCGTGAGCAACGTCAGCAACGGCGGGAACAACGCCGGCGGCCCAATCAACACGAACGGACGGATGGTCTACCCCTGGCACTCGTTGGTGCCCTTCCTTGTCACCCAAGACAAGAACCCTGGGGGCGGCGGCGATCAAGCCGATCGCAAGAACAACTCAAGCACTCCGACTGGAGGAAGCGGTGGCGGTGGATTGAATAAAAGTGGTCAAGATAATCTCGGATCATCGACGAGAACTTCAGCCTTTACCAAGTCTGGAGGAGGAGGTCAGTACAATGGCAATAACAATAGTGGAGGAGCAGTGGATAGAGACGACGAGGACGCTTTTGAGGAGGCAACCACCCCCTCGTCGACGACCTCAGGATCCGGCAAGAAGTCCAAGGATACCGCCAAGGACAAGATCCGTCGACCGATGAACGCCTTCATGATCTTTAGCAAACGGCATCGGCCTCTCGTACACCAACAGCACCCGAATCAAGATAATCGAACGGTGTCTAAAATCCTCGGAGAGTGGTGGTATTCTCTGGAGCCGGAAGGCAAGAAACAGTACCAGGACTTGGCCAACCAGGTAAAAAATATTTTGTTGAACGTAGGTATCTTTTTTTGGTTGGTATACAAGCTCGTATTTTTAAGGTGAAAGAGGCTCACTTTAAAGCCCACCCGGAATGGAAGTGGTGCTCGAAGGAGCGGCGAAAATCTTCGACAAGCTCAACCGGATCCAGGAACGACGCCAATCCTGCGGCTCCCAATGCTGGAGGAGGACAAGACCAACAGATGCAAACACCTCCCACTATCAACGACCTCAAGTGCAAGGAGAAGTTCTCGTCCGACACAGAGACGGAGGCCGAGAGCGAGAACGAGGTAAGAATTAAAAGTAAGAAAAAAAAACTGTGAAAAGTATCAACATAAGAAATGTATACAGGTTTTCGAGGCTAAAGTATTTCCTACGGTGAAGGCTTCGGACACGAGGCCGAAGTTCGTTCTCGGACCAACTCCAGCTCAAAAGAGATCGACCTCGAGCATCACGGGTGACGACATCAAGAAGCCCCTTGATCAGTACATCCTCCAACAGCCATGTCTCACACCACGGTTGAGCCCGGACGAGATGGACAAAGTCCTTGAGCAGGTCAACTTCAGGGAGAAGTTCAGCAGCCTGCCAGAGTTCAAGCCCGGCACCGACTCGCCCACCGTCGGGACGGCGACGGCCTCGCCGCAGGTCTTCGCGGCTGCGGCCTCGAACTTCCGGAAGCGTGCGTCCTCCGCCGGGCGAAACCGGAAATTGTCAACCTCGACTGACGGATTGGGATCGGACGCTGACACTCCCGTGACATCGTGCACCCCGACATCTTCTGGCAACCAGAAGTTCTTCGGACCGGACTTCAATCCCTCCGATTACCAGCATGGAGGAGGGGCAGGTCAAGATGGGGACAACGGAGTCCAAGGAGGTGCTCAAGGCCTGGCTTCTCCCGGGTCCGGATCGTCCGCGATGACTTCAAGTTTGAGAAAGACGTTGGATCATCGGCGCCATCTTGTCATGGCGCTGTTTCAAGAGCACGGCCTTTTTCCAACGAATCAGGCGACCTCGCTCTTCCAGGCCAAGCATCCTGACGTCTTCCCGACAAAGGTTTGCCTCCAGCTAAAAATCCGAGAAGTGAGGCAGAAGATGATGAGCGCAGCTTCGCCATCGCCGTCCTCCTCACAACCGGCAACTCCCAATGCTGACAATCACCATGCCCCACCATCATCCAAGACTGGACCACCCCCAGCCTCCGGCCTCGCAGCCTCGAATTAAGAACCGGATATTTGGTTAAATTTATCCGAGGTCGCAAGATTTCTTTTTTCTTCTTTTTCGATGACTGATCTGCAGCAGGTATCTATGTAATCGCAAAAACTGTATTCTAAGTCTGCTCCTCCCCACTCTCTTGAAGTCATCTCTAAAAAATAGTTTTAGCATAGATACAATGTTATTAGAAAAGAGTAGATATTAAGCGAAAGAAATAGTTCAATACAATATATTGTCCAGTATTTTTGATGCTCATGAAACGACAAAATAATATATCTAAATATCTATCTAGGAAATAATAGTGTGTACGTACCTTTGATGAAGCTAACTTAAAATAAGCAATGACTCCTAGAATATTTTGATGGAGAGATTAACGAACGAAAAAAACAGAAATTAAGGAAGCGTTTTTCAATTCAACTGAAAATCTTAATGTGCTACTTTTTGCCTGCACGAAAAGCTTGGAAAACATCTTGAAATTACATTCAAAGAAAGTGAAATAAAATACTTACAATATACTTTTGGAGAAAAATTGCAAAATATGCCTTAAAGTAAAGCTCCACAAAAAGCGACCATGGCCCGGTGAAAGGATTTTTTAAAAAAAAGTAGTTAGAAAGAAAGCTAAAATATCCATGTTTTCAATGTCACATATTTTTTGCCGATCATACGTTATCATACATTCTACAAACTATTCCTTCAAAAAAATCATAGTTTAGGTGCCCTCGTGGCTAACTTTTTTGGCTACTCTTAACATTAATCATTTGACGAGCAAAAATGGCAATTTTCGAAAATAGGGAGTTGTATATTATTACTTGAAAATGTGTGCCAATCTGTTTGACTTCATGAAAACACATAATGTAAAGACGAGAAAACAATAATTGATTATTATCTTCTGTAGCTGCTAAATATTTTAGTGATGGTAAAAGTGAAATATAGTCAAAATATGTTTTTCAAATAATTCTCGTGAAATCGTTTGCACTCATTTCGGCAACTTCATGATGGTGATTCTCGCGTAGTCGCTCCAGGATGTCGGGAGGAGTTTCAACAGTCCAAAAAAGCCCCTGGTGACCAGGTCAGAGTTGACGTAAAAATATCCGGGATTCTGATCAAAGGCGATACGATCGAATTCCTTGTAAAAGCCCGGGCTCTCCAGCTTCTTGAGTGTCGGCGATGGCGGGAACAAGTTGGCAAATTTCTCTTGATACTTGCCAAAGTTGCTGAGGACGTCGGGATGGTCTTTGAATCTGGCCACGACCTCGGCCTTCATTGCATCGTAGTGGGCCTCTTGGCCTTTGCAGAGGGGCGTCTCTCCGGGGTGGTCCCCGGGGTTGAACAGGATCACGGAGATCCCGTACTTGGCGAGCTCCATCCTCATCCCGTTGGACAAGGACATGAGCGCGGCCTTGGTGGCCGTGTAGATGGAGAGGGTCGGCAAGGGGCACTCGGTACAGAAGCTGACCATGTTGACAAGACGGCCATTGGATTCCATTAGATGCGGGGTAAAGGCTTGGGCTATAGACCAGCATCCTATGACGTTGACATCAAACTGCTGCTTCACCATACCCCTACGTAGAGATTTTATTATTTTCTTCGTGAAAAAACTCGTGAAACTTTTTACCTGGTTTGCCAAACGGCATCGGCAAATACGAGGGTGGCAGCGTTGTTCACGACGCTCCACAGCATGGCGTTCTCTTCTTTCAAGGTGGCCTCTACGTTGACCACCAACTCTGCAATGGATCCCTCGTCCGTGACGTCCAGCTTGAGCACCTTGACATTGGGCATAGAGTCCAGGATGTTAGCTCCCTTGGACACGCCGCCCGGAAAGTAGCAGCAGGCGATTGTCAAGATGTCGGGCTTGGTCTCCGAGAGGTGCGAGGCCAGAGAGAACCCGAATCCAGAGTCGCAGCCCGTGATCAGGATCGCTTTTTTCTTTTCGATGGCAGCCATATTTTTCACTCAGATTTTGTGGTTTTGTCTTTTCCACTTTTGTTTTTGAAATTCTGGTTGGTTATGGTAGGAAAATAAGTGGTCAACTGTAACTGAGAAGATTCCAATCAATCTAACGACGCATCTGGAATGCCTTATCTTTGTTTCATAAGCCCGTTCAAGAGACTATTGAAAAAACCGTGAAAAAATGGACAACTTCTAGGAAAGATCTTATTAATTATGAATTAATAAAAAATACTTCAATAAAGGATTTTATTTATCACTTGAGGGGAGACTCTACGTCTGTGTACGATATATTAGAGCGGTCCTTGCAAGATTCCGTATTTAGGTTGCTAAATTGCAATGGAATATCACAGTCTTCTGAGAAAATGCTAGGATAATACTGTCTGTAGACTGTGAATGCCAAAGAGAGTCCAAGAAAAGAACCCATTGTTACATCCTGCCAGTGGTGATGATAGTCACAAGTCCTTGAAATCGCCAGCGTCATTGGAACTGAAAACAAATCAATATAGTATTTAAAAGCAATAAAATCATTAAAGCTTGGGTAAGAACAAACTGATGACAAGGCTCAGGCTAAAGATGAATCTGAAGATCCAGTTTGCATCCCGATTCGCGTTTTGCGTAGACTGGGATCTGGAAAATGTCTTCAGTTTTGCAGACAGATAGAAGAATAGAAATCCAAAAGACGCGAACGAAAATGAAGAGTGCCCACTTGGAAAGCTCTTTCTGCCCTCGATGATGGTTGCTAAGTTTCCCGAGCAATGCAGATCTTGTTGTCGAAACGTAGAAAATATCACCTGGAACAGGAAATGGCATTTCAGATGCACAGGACTGAGAGTTTGGCTTTGTCAGACTCTACATACATCTTCAAATTCTGACGGAGGGAAACCGGTTTTTGGCCAGCATCTGAAGGCAAAGTCCGGCCGTGGCCGACCGACCGAAAGCTTGATCAAGTCTGTCACGATGCCATTGAGAGGCAGAAGTAATGTTGAGGCCAAAATAGAGGCCGCGAGGTCGGCTTTTGGCAGGGGCTGTCCAAGCCCGGATCTTCTGTGATTCAACAGGTTGTATAGGATTGGTAAAAGCGGCAAAGGAACTACAATAATCCACCACAAAACTAAGATTAAAATGGACAGCTGTTTGACTCTTAAACGTAGAATGGGTTAGAGCAGTTGTCGAACCTGTTGTTGGAACGTATGACCCAGTCATGGGATTTTGATACAGCCACAGCTCTTCTTTGTGAATCACTCTCTGAAATGGTCTTCTCGTTTCCAAGTACAGGAATAACACGATTAGAGAAAGTCTGGCCACTGCTTCTGACACCCATCTTAGACTGTGTCTCAATGGTTTTATTACCAATCTCATTGTTAAATGATGCCGAATTCAAAATTAATCTGTTTGAAAAGTTAACTTTTTCAGATTTTATTTAGTTTTTGTTTTGATTTTGATTTTGACACGTAAAAGGGCGGAAATAAATTCAGGAGAACCGCGCAACCTTTTTTAAAATGATTTTTATGACGTTAAAGTTCAAATGACGTTATGTAACTACCAGATAACAGCTCTCCTGATCCTGGCTGTAACAACTAACTTTGAAAAAAAAACCCGATTCAATTGTCAGCTGTCCCTAAAGGCTAGATATTCAATTAAAATGCCTTTCATTAAAATCTTCACCAATCTCTCCAAGGACAAGTTTCCGCCCAGTCTGGTCGTGGCCTTCATTGGGAAAATGGCGCCGATTTTGGGTAAGGATCCGTCCATATGCAACTGGTCATTGGAGACTGACAGGACAATGTCAAAGGTGATGGATTAAATTTACTTTTAAAATCGTATCATGATTATCAATGATTCAATGTCGATATTTAGGGTGCCACTAACGCCCATTTACCTTACACCCTGGTGGAGATTCATTCGCTGAAAGTGTTTGACGACAGAGAATCCTGCCAAAAGTATGCTCCCCAACTGTTCAAGGCCTTTGAAGAGACCACAGGACAACCGGAAGACAGGGTCCATTTCCTGTTCCAAAAGTTGGAATCATACCAAATCGGAGTGGATGGAAATATCAAGGGTTGAAGCTGAACAAAAAGTTTTTTAATGTTTCATTCCTGGTAAGAACACACAAGATAAATAACAATGTGTGAAATTCGAAGATATGATTAACAATCATCCATTATTTCAAAACAATATATAGAAATATTATCTTCATATATATTTCATTTTCATATTTTTTGTGCCTAACATGTTTGAGTATCTGGACTAAATCACTAAATAGGGAGGAAATATAGCTAGATATCTAGAAAGTTAGATCATTTTGAATTGGAAACAATCAGGATTCAGTATTCACTAGTGTGCATTAGACGTTGCTCGCCGTGGAGTCCTTCTTGATGAGGTTGGAGGAGGACGACGACACGAGGCTGCTGGCCTTCGAGGTCGTGAACGAGTTGGCCATGGCACTGTAACACTGCTTGAGAGCTTCCTGGCAGTCGTTGTAGTCGCGAATCGGCCGCTTGACATTGTTGTCCAAGTAAGACAAGTACTCTCGGAGGACGGGAACGGCCTCGTCATAATGGCCTTGTAAAACATTTTCGAAAGCCTTCCTGTACTGCTTCGTCATCTTGTGGAACTCGTTCATGACCACCTTCTGCTCGACCGTCGACGTGGCTAAGGGCACCACGGAACTCGGGAGATTGGCGTACAGAGGCCAGTTTTTCATGCATGCGTTACAGTCGCACTTAAAGAAGTACTGATTGTGCCTACAGATCATAAGGAAAACTCGAGTGAAAATGGGCCAAACCGTAATATTTTTATTTATCGCTTACAATTTTCGTTGCCGCTCCTCGCGTTGCATCACAGCATAATGGTAACCGTAGTTGTCCAGGATCTCTTCCCCTTTTCTGATTGTCCTCACCGTTCTTACGACGGCATTTGCTCTGAAGTGAAAATGCGAAAAAGTCAGTTCTCTGGAAAAAGAAGTAGATGGTATTTCTTTTAACTTACGAGTAATAGTGGCGGACAACATTGGGATCACAGGAGTGGTTGATCAAGCTCAAGGTGGAGAAGGCCGCGGCTCCGATTTCGTGAATCGTCGTGTCCCTCCCCGCCCCCGGGATGCCACCCGACGACATCGACCCCGTCGACGGGCTCATCTCGAGCTCGGTGATTTCGTGTGCATTGCAGGGCAAGTTCTGGAGATGCTTGAGCAAGATGGCGCCCATGGCGCCCTTGTCGACCATCTTGACATTGTGCGGATCCGAGCCTCCGTTGTAGAAAAAGGGGGTCTTCTCCAGAACCTTGAGCAGGTAGCACGCCATGAGTGCCCTTTTGAACAGGTCGCCGACGCCCCTCTGTTTCGTGTTCGAGATCAGGGTGAAGATGGTGCGGTAGTCTGCAGAGTCGTAGATGCTCTCCTCGTTGAAGCCGAGCAGTCGTGGACCATCGGGGTTGCCCCTGCGGGCATCGGCTTCTTCTCTCAGCTTGGAAATCACGTACTCTAGGTAAATTTTGCCCGACGAGGTCAGGATTCGCATCGCCAACATGCCCATCTTCCCGACCGATGGGTCAAGGATGAGATCAAGCTGTTGACATTCCACCTTGTGAAACCTCTCCCATGCCTCCGTCCGACACTCGTCTGAGCAAAATCTGACCTGAAAAGCCCGAGAAAAAAATATTGATTCATCATTGCTTCAGGCAAAATTTCCTATAGGACTCTCTTACTCTTGAACAGCACCAACAAGGAATAGGAGCCATTGTTCGGTGTAGACATTGCTGACAATGGGTGGCGTAGTATTCGGGCAGCAGTATCGACGAATATGGTGTTTCTTGCACGAGGAGTTCACCTATTTACAAAAAAACTCGTGAAAATGAATAGGAAAAATCTTTTCAAAACAAGAAAGCTTGACAGGGTTGACAAAAGAGACCGCAGAAAGGACAAAAAACGGCTTTCTCTACTTACCAGGAGGAATATCGTCTGTCGCCACCAAATACCGGCCTCGGCCTTCCGAATAGCACAACTTTACGTCATCCCGAACGCAGGGCACCTCTTTCGACAAGGACCCCTTGACCTCCGGCATGATCAAGACTTTGACCGGCGCCAACATGGTCTTCCTGTGATCGTCCTTGGCGGCGAAGTCGCTGATGTGCAAGGCCGCCACCTTCTCCTCCAAGAATTCGACCTGCTTCGTGATGTCCTTCTTGAAGCTCGACGACTTGGTCTCGGACAGGGTCGAGTATTTCATCCACATCTCCGCCGACTTCATGGCCTCCAAGGCTCTCGCCCATTCCTTCAGCGCTTTCAAACACCGAGCCTTCCGCTCGAAGAGCTTGTACATGAGGTTGTTCGGGTAGCAGTTATCGAAGGCGCGAGTGATGTCACGAATGCAAAGCTCGTATTCCTTGAGCTGGAACAGCACGGCCGACCGATTGGCGTAGCCCAACGCCAACTCTTCGTGGGTGAACCCGTCCTCGTGGACTCCAGGATCTGCGGGGTGCATCAGGAACGAGTTCGGGGGTGGCGGATGGGGAGCAAGACATATGCTCTGGTTGTAAAAGTCCAAGGCCTCGTTGAGCTTGTTTTTCTGGTACACTTGGTTGCCGAGATTTCTCAGCCTTTGCGACTCGGACCGGTCTTTCTGTGCAAAATTGTAATCTTTCCACCAGTGGAACGTCATCGCACCAGTCAAGTGTCGATTTTCCAGGACGAATCTTACTCGCTCCTCGTCAGTCGCGAGCTGTCCAAACACCTTGGATATCGAGTGAACCTCGCCCTTGTTCTGGACGGAGGCGACGATGTTGTGGTAGTAGCTTTCGAAGTTGGTGTTCCCCGAGCCACCGGCGTCGTCGACCATGGCGTGGTTGCCCGAAATCACCGAGTTCGGGTTGGACTTCATGATTATCGAGAGATTTTCACTGATTTTTTTCGTGGTCAAGTCGAGTTTTTTTTCGATTTTGCGCTTTCACAGCAGATAACACTGCAGTTCCTTTCCTTCAACGACGGCACTTGAGAGAAACACGAGGCCGTCGCGCGATCACTGAAATGCAATATAAACTTTCAGCCTCTCGGTTTCGCCGACGGCGGTCTTTTCTTTCTGTTTTATCTATCGGGGGCTGTTTTGGCACCCACACAACTTGCTGGCAAAGATCCAGAAGCTCCTTGCCTTTGAAGTTATACGAAACAGATATTTGAAGTGACGTAGGAATCCGGTCAAACTTGGGCTTGATAAATCGCGGCCATCTCGCTCGAAGTCGACCTCTCAAAATGCAAAAAATGACCGCTTGACCGCAGGTGTTGTTTTTATTTTTATCAGACGAGATAAGACTGTTTGTCGATCACTGGTCACTGGGCAGACTTTGCGCCTTGAGTCAAGTCAAACCTTGGGCGAAGTTCTCGGGAGAGATCAAGCCTTGATCATAGGCGATCTTAAATGGTTGAGATCAGTCGACAACGGGTTGAAAATAGGCACATTCCAATGGGATGAATCATGAGCGCAGCTGTGTTATGATTTTTGTGATCGTAGGTGAAATTCTTGAATCTTGGGCAAGGCGAGGTCAAAGGTAGCGCGTTGCACTTGAAAAAGGCAATAAATTCAGATCGTTATTGACAGTAATAAGGATCTCAGACTTTTTGGGAGTTTTATTGAACATTAAGAGTAATTAAAATATCAAGTACGATGCTTTATTGAGAAAGTGTTCGTTAAATGGCGCTGTTTTTACCGAACCGCCGGATCCAGAAATCTTCCCGACTTAGTCCGAGCCGTTTTTCTCGGTTAAATGTAAACAAGTCTCAAATGTCTGTACTCTGTATGTCTGTCAAAAGAGCTTAGCTCCAAATTTTGATATCAACGAGGCCCATCATCATGGCCTAGTCCGCCTGGTCACTTTAGTCACTTCCCAGTGCCATACAATCCCCCTTCATTATCGCAATATGTCATCGAAGCAAGACATTTTTTCGTCCACTTAAATCTGTGTTTCTTCGTGTTGTGTGAGTATCATGTTTACAAGAAGCTGGAAAACCGGTTTTTACTTCTCCTTGAAACCCAACCCCTATATCTCGACCACGCCAACAGTTACGTCCAGGATGGCAACATCGGTCAAGAGGCTGCACACGTACAACGAGGCGATCGCCGCCCTCAACAGTTTGCAGACGAACGCGGCGGTCTTGGAAAAAGTGAAGCAGGAGCGACTCAAGAATTACGCCAACACGAACCTGGCCAAGATGCGGTCTGTGGTGATCAAGTCCGGCATGAGCATGGACGATATCAACAGCCTGAATGTGATTCACGTCAGTGGAACGAAGGGCAAGGGCTCTACCTGTGCCTTTACCGAATCCATTTTGCGACATAGCGGACTAAAAACCGGCTTTTTCTCATCGCCACATCTCGTTTCTGCCACGGAGAGAATTCGCTTGGACGGACTTCCTATAAGCCAAGAAAAGTTTGCCAGGTATTTTTGGGAGCTCTACGACAAAATCGTGCGAAACGTCGACAACGAGGAGGACAAGCCCGCGTATTTCAAGTTCTTGACCGTCCTTGCATTCAACGTCTTCTTCAAGGAAAAAGTCGATGTGGTCATTCTGGAAGTCGGGATTGGGGGCGCTTATGACTCGACGAACATTGTCGAGAACCCCGTGGCATGTGCCATCACGACCTTGGACTTCGATCACACCAAGATCTTGGGCGAGACGATTGAGGAGATCGCGTGGCACAAAGCTGGAATCATGAAACCTGACTGTATGACATTTGTGAATCCCCACCAGCCGGAGTCGGCATTGGAAGTCATCAGGAAGCGAGCGAAAGAGATCGGCGCCAAACTATCTGCTGCTCCCAACCTCGACGACTACGATTGGAACGGGTTTCCCAAAATGGCACTGGGCCTATATGGACCAATTCACGCAAATAACGCTTCTCTGGCGTTGCAGCTATCACGATACTTCTTGTCTAAGCACCTTCAACCTCCGTCCAATCAGTTTCACGAGAAAATCCCAACGGCCTCACCCTTCGAAATCTCACTTGAAGAAGCCATCGGCCTCAGGCTTTGCACTTGGCCAGGACGGTCACAGACCATTTTGCACGATAACTGCAAGTTCTTCCTGGACGGAGCTCATACTGAACAAAGCATGTGGGCTTGTCGAGGCTGGTTCGACCATGTTTTACTTTCTGAAACTTCAAAAGAGATCAAGAAGGTGCTAATATTCAACGCTACTGGCGATCGCAAACCCGAGGTCCTGCTGGCCACCATGATGACCTTCCCCTTCGACCTCGCCGTCTTCTGCACGAACAACATTGGCGACAAGGTTGTCATGGGCTCGGACAACACGAATCTCAACTATACCAAGGAGTACGTCTTGACGAGGTGCAACCACAACAAAGAAGTCTGGGACAAGCTCCAGGAGGCAAAGGTGGCCAACAATGCTGGCCTCGTTGGAGAAGATCACAACATCAACGTCAATAAGATGATCCCGTCCATGGTCGTCCCTAACATTTGCGACGCCTTGGCGCTCGTGCGCAAAGAGCAACCACATCTTTTATTCGTCACAGGATCCTTCCATCTTGTCGGAGGCGTCTTGAGCGTAATAAATCCAGTGTGCTTCGAAAAGTCTTCCGTCCAACTTGAACATGAACGCGACATACTCAAAGAATACTCAGACATTTGTAGTCAGAACAAAGGCAACAATCAGCAGTTTAATCACAACCACCTGAGGCATGAAACCAATCGAACTTAAAGCAGTGCAACTAATGATATTTCTACAACAATGCAATAACAATAGTAGAGGTCCAATTTGTTTTATTTTCATCTTTTTGTTGATACGTTGGTGTACGATTATTAAAATCTTAAAACTTTGAATTCCATAATTAATTGAACCGTTTGTGTTTTTTTGCAAAAACAGAGGAAATGCTGTTTTGTGATATCACCATCAATTTGTATCCACCCATCCACAATAGGTAAAGAAACGAATAAATTAGTTCCGTACATTAGTGAAGCGAAGCAACCGCTTTCTTGGCTGCGTCATCCAGATCAGTTGCACTAAAAAAATGGAAATTAACCATGGAGTCAAAAAACTCGTGAGTCGTGAAACATGAATGTTCGTTTACCTTTGGATCGGGAGACCAGAGTTCTCCAAGATCTTCTTTGCGTTGTCCACGTTGTTGCCCTCCAACCTCACGACGAGGGGGAGCTCCAGGTTGATGGACCTGCACGCGTTGATCACGCCGTTGGCGATCGTCGCGCAGTCGACGATTCCTCCGAAAACATTGACGAGTATAGCCTGGACCTGTTTGTCCTCGCTGATAATTCTGAAGGCTTCCTTCACCTGGTGCTCCTGAACGCCGCCCCCGACGTCGAGGAAGTTGGCGGGCTCACCCCCGTGATACTTGATGATGTCCATCGTGGCCATGGCCAGGCCTGCACCGTTCACCAGGCAACCGATGTTCCCGTCCATCTGGACGTAATTGAGGTTAAAGGAGGCGGCCTCGACCTCGCGGGGGTCGGATTCGGTGGTGTCCTCCATGTCAAAGATGGCCTTTTGGCGGAACTGCGCGTTGTCGTCGAACCCCAGCTTGGCGTCGGCTGTGTAGATCTGGCCCTCGGGCGTCTCAGCCAACGGGTTGACCTCGAGCTGCACGCAGTCCACTTCGATGAACATTTTGTACAGTCTCATCAGCTGTTCGGCGCATTGGTCCCGCAAGGCACCCTCGAACCCGAGGAAGGCCGCGACATCCTTGGCGACTACCTGGGTGAGACCCGTTTTAATGTCGACGGGCACCTTTTTTATCCGGTCGGGCGTCTTCTCCGCCACCTCCTCGATGTCAACCCCGCCATCAGGGCTTGCCACAATCACCGGGCCGTTGTATTCCCGGTCCATCAGAATGCAGAAGTAGGTCTCGCGGACGATGTCAATCGCTTCGGCAACCATGACTTTGCTCACCGGGATACCGTCGGGTGGCGTTTGGTTCGTGATCAGCTTGTTGCCTATCATGTTCTTGACCAAGTCTGGTACGGCCTTCGGTTCCTTAGTCAAATGTACACCTCCCTGCACACAGTATAATGTCATTCAAATTACGATCTAATGGGAAAGTGAAACTTAATTAATTTAACTCACCTTGAACCCGTTGTCAAAGTGGCCTTTTCCTCTGCCACCAGCCAAAACTTGAGCCTTGATGACGTACTCCTTACACGGGAACTCTTTGGGAATGGAGGCTGCCTCGCCCTCGTTCGACGCCACCCTAAACTTCTGGACGGTGACGGCATAGTCCTGGAGCAATCCTTTGGCTTGATATTCCAACAAGTTGAGATTTCGCTGAGACTGTTGGCCTCGGCAAGAAATCGCCATCGGCCTACGCAAGAGGCTAGACGACAGCTTGTGGAACGTGGAAGCCATAATGTCAACTGTCTTGACGTTAACCGGTGTCAAGGCTAGGATGTTTGCCTGTGATAAGTGTTCTTCGGACTCGGATCGTACGAGACGAGACGAGAAGATGGACCAGTCGAGGGGATTGGATTGGAGAAGAGAACTTACAACTTAGGAACACGAACACCGGAGGCGAATGTTTACCTGCCAACGCACAATGAGAGGCTGGCACCAAGTCAATACAAAATCTACTTTTCTTTAGAAACTTTGTCCTCAAGTCTCAACGTCAAGAGGACATTTAATCGAATTAAGATGCAAAAAGAGAATTTAGAGCTCAAGAAGGACTGCAATAAGTTGTGATTGCGCTTACTGGGTCTGAATGAGCCCTTTATTTTGCCTTAAACTCTGTCGCAATACCCGCAAAAACTGAAACAAGCTGAGAACGGGTTGTTTATATCGTGACGTCACACGGCTGATTTATGGGGGAAATGGTCGGCGCGACCCGCCTCGACAAAGCCGCCCACCACTTTCATGGGAAAAGAAAGGCACGCACTTCGACAGCGGACTTTGACTTAAATGCACCGAGTCTTAACAATTAAGGGCAAAAATTAAAAAGAGTGAGGATTAATTTTCCGTCTGCAAGACATATCGACGGACTACCTGATCCTCTTTCATTGGTGTGTTGAAATTGTTCTCTAGTCGGCCATTTCAATGACTAAACTCAGTGTGATTTTGAAATATTGGAAAAAGAAACTCCAAATAGTGTTACTGCATGCTCCCTCAAAATGTGGTAAAACTGACAATTTCGTTGGCCAAGCCCTTCGAGTTTTTTTATGCGTCCGCTTCACTCCCTCTTGTCGGTTCGATTTCGGCGATTGGGGAAAAAGTGAGCGGAGTAGAAGATAAAGCAGTAGAGGAAACGCCAATCAGTATGATCATTGGCAAACACCAGCGTCATGAATGAGTCCTCCTCGCAGACTTGACTCATCATCAGTTCTGTTCGATTCGCACAAATTCAAGTGTTAGTGTTGTGTCAAATCAAAAATACCATCGAAAACCGAACACGACGACTACGATCAGTGGATCACCATGACTTCCCGAAGGAGCATGACTCGTGACATTCACGAGTCCATCCGGCTCCTGCTCGGCAAGAATACCAAGGTCCTGCTCAAGGTCCCGGTCAAGCTGGAGCTGAAGGGCGACAAAACGGAGAACCGAATCTTAGTCTTCACGCCCCACCGACTGTTTATTGTCACCGCCAAAGTTCCGTCGAGGATCGACCACCACTTCCACTACATCGATATTCGGAGAGTCGAGTCAAAACGGCTCAACCACATAGCTTTCACATTTGCCAACGTCGAGAAGCCGCTCTCGTTTCGGCCAAACTACGAACAGCTCGACCAGACGAATTCGGCATCGACGATTGACAACGTGATCGAGACTTTGACGTCGGCCGTGAGAAGAGTGTTTCCCGGGGTTCCACTTGAGCACATCATCGGCAAGTTGGACGTCACGCCGGCCGACCGGATCAAGCACATTGTCGAATGGAAGCCACCCGACCCGAAAGAGATCGGTCCATGTGGTGGCTTCTCGGCTCAATATTTCTGCATGTGCGACTACTATTCCCTGCCATTTCGAGAAGAAGTGGCTTGGGACGTCGACACAATCTATTTCTCCCATGACACTCACGAGCTTTGCCTCCAGGACTTTGAGCATTTAGACCACCGAGACCTCATGTGCATAAGTAAGCTGCGATTAATATAATTTCACGATTTTTCTAAGTCGCCAAAAGTTAGTTGTTTTTGCACAATTTCTTTCTTTGCTTGTATTTTTACCACGCAAGAAAACCATTTGCGAAGACAGATTGTCATTAACCTTTTTGACTTTGAAGCGCGTGAGAAAGTTTTCCCCTTGTTGCGAAATTATGATTGATCATAATATGCCTTTTGATTTGACTGACATCTCAATCTGTATTTTCAGTCAGCGCGCTCGAACACAACACCTGGTTTACGAAGCTAAGGGCCTCGGGAAACAGCTCCAAGTTGAACACCGACCTCTGTGATAGAATCCTCGGGGTGGTCGCGAAATCGGTCAGCCTCTCGGAGTTGCACCTGTCGACAATCGGGGCGAGGTGGGACTTTGCCGTCAAACTCAGTCAGGCCATGGCCTCGAATCGGCTGTGCAACCTCCAGGTGATGGACTTGTCTTGCAACTTCCTCGAGGACAAGGGCATCATGCAGATGGCGGCCTCCATGGCCAAGATGCCGAAGGGGATGCGCCACCTCAATCTTAGCCACGCGTCATTGACCTCGAAGGGGATATCCACTCTCTGTCAGGCACTGATCACGAATCGGCTGAACGCCAGCAGCCTCACCTACCTGAACTTGTGCGGGAATAACCTTCGCGACGACACGCAGATGTTGTGCTCGTTTCTTGCCCAACCCAACGTCGTCTCCATCCTGGACCTTTCTAACACTGAGACTCCCCTGGAGCTCCTGTTTCCTGCTCTCGTCCGTGGCTGCACGACTTCGTTGACCCACCTCAACCTCTCCAGGAACCCGTTCAGCTTGAGCAAGAAGTCTAAGGAGATCCCGCCGACCTTCAAACAGTTTTTCGCCACTTCGTTGTCGATGCAGTACCTCAACATCTCGTTTTGCAAGTTGCCTCCAGAGGCCCTGAAACACCTCCTGCTCGGCCTCGCTTGCAACGAGGCCACAGCCAACGTGGAGCTGAACCTGAGCAACAACAATCTCGGTGCAAACGGGGCCGTGGTGCTCGAGAACTGCATCGGAACCGTCAAATGTCTCGCGAGGCTGGACCTGAGCGAAAACGCCCTGGAGGCCGAGATGTCCGGTGTTCTCCAGGGCATGGCCAAGAACAAGTCGTTGATGAGCTTGAACCTGAGCAAGAACATGACAGGCGTGAAACCGAAGCACTTGGCGGCCGTGATGGAGAGCCTTGTCCAAATGATCCAGGAGGAGGACGTGGTGCTCCAGAAGCTGAACCTGTCCGACTGCAAGCTCAAGTCAGAAATACACACAGTCATCAATGCTCTGGGATCGAACCAGTGCTTGCAAACCTTGGATATTTCGGGTGAGTAAAATACCCCATTCTAAAAATATACATTCATTGTTCACCGCACTTTATCAACAATCAGGAAATGCCATGGGAGACGTGGGAGCGAGGTTGTTGGCCAAAGCGATACAGATCAACACCAGGTTGAAGACAATCTACTTGGACAGGAACGGGATCACCCTGCAGGGCTTCACGGACTTGACATACGCTTTGCAGTCGAACTACGCCATGCGCCACATCCCCTTGCCAACATTTGACCTCCAGCCAATGATCAAGACTCATCCAGAGCGAGTGGACAGCATAATGCATCGTATGCAAGAGCTTCTACAGCGAAACGCCAATCCTCACAGGTAAGTAATTTCGTAGAGAGACTTGTTCGCTATGTCGTGATTACGGCCTATAAAACGATTGCCTTTTCATCTCTTTGAGTGAGAGTTTACGACATTTTGTATAGTTTGTTGTTATCAAGGCAATAAGTTAATGCAAATAGTAGAAACGCGATCTGTGCATTGCCGGAAAAAAGTTTGCAAGTGAGTGTTAGAACAGTTGCTTGTAAGAAACCATAGCTACCTACCTTTTTGCTGGAACTGTAATTAAGCGGTTTAGCTTCGAATTCCCCGAGTTATTCTTTTTTGCATAATTTGCCATATGTTTCTTGCTGTGAGAGAACTCGTTAGAATTCTAAAATTCAAGGCGAAAAGTGAATCAGCAAAATTTAATTTTCTTCTTCTTTTTTTCTAGATTCAAAAACACCGCACAAGCGTTCCGACTGACGCAAGGATTCTTGCTCGGCTCTACGCAGCAACTTCTGGATCGGGTATCGGCCTCTACCCAGGACTCCATTGACGCCTGGAAGAAGATCAACCCCGAGGCAGTCCACGAACCGGAAGTCATCAAGGCCAAGGACCTGATCACGGAGGCCGAGAACTCCAAGCACCTGTTGTCGTCGCTCCACGAGGTCACACATCGTGGCGACGAGGTCGACGCCAAGCTAAAGCATGTTTCCTGCGAGTTGTCCTCCTTCATGGCCTCGCATGTCCAGCAGAACCTCGAGCTCATGCTGAACACAGCCAAGTCTCAGTGTGCTAGTGTGCTCTCAAGTCACAACGAAGCCCGACTTCGCGAGAGCCTCGGTACCAAGGTGATCGTACCACCCGAATTTATCAACTCCCTCGTCAACGACCACATCGGTCTCGAGGTGCACAATAAAATCAACGAACTGAACCTGATCATGGCCAACCACATCTCGGATCGGCTGATTGATGAGGTAAGTCTCTTCAATAACATTCTTGTGCATTGTGTTACTCTAATTTTCGTGATCTAGGTCATTGAGAGCTTGACTGCAACCAGTAAAGTTTTAAGTCACGAGGTTGGCCATTCGAAAAAGAAGCGATCACTCACACCTGACGTCCTTAAGAACAGGTCCGTGTCGGTCTCGGAGAGTCTTGAACAGGAAACGCTCAGCATCAGTCACGTCTCTGCCTCGTCAGATGTCGGCTCGCAAAAGTCAGAAAATTCCCCCTTGTCAACGCCACAAACCTCGAAGCGGAAATCGATCCAGGGCCGGAAGTTGAGGCCGAAAAGCGCGGCCGACGACCGTCACGAGGACTCGCCGACGACGTCGACGCCCGACCTCTTGAACGCCATGACGTCGACGCCGAACGCGAGCCTGAACTTGAACGGCTCCGAACTGGACACGGTGCCCGAGTTGCCGGCGGCCTCGTCCACGACCTCGGGCAGTGGCCTCCAGCACCTTGGCAAGGCGAGGCCGAAGCGCCCGAAGAAACATGCTCCCACCAGAGGAACGACTGTCACGCGTTCTACGACCGCCGATGATTCCTTCGACGAGGGCATGGATAAGTTCTACAACAACAGCACCAACAACGCAAGCCTGAACATCTCGGGGGCGGCTGTGGCCGTGGCCTTCACTCCGGGGTCCTCGCCTCCGTCGAATTCGACCGGAAGCCCGATGATTGACTCCAAGGACGGGACGCCGAACAGCACGTTGGAAAAGTCAAGTCACAAGTCGAAGGGATTCTCCTGTCTCGCCTCCAGCACAACAGACGAAGATGGGGTAGGAGCCATTGTCAAAACGCCCGAGAAGAAGGCCGCGGCGGCCTCGCCGTCAGTGCAGAGTATCAGCGACATCTTCGCCAAGACGGCCTCTTCCAAAGTGGGGAACAAGTCGAAGCAAGACGATTCTGGAATCGGGCGAGCCTTGAGCCCGGGGTTGGCTGCCATGGGCGGGGTGTCCCCGTTCACCGGCAGAAAAGCGAGTTTGGAAACGGCTAAACAGCAGCCACCGTTGGCCGAAGAGGAACGGACGGCCTCACCAGATCCTGGTCAGGATGGCAAAAAAACACCAGAAGAACTTATTCGTCGACACGGGGTTGGACACGGAAACAACCCTGATCTGATGGCTCAAATCAAAGAAAAGCGAGCTTCCATGGCTCACAAAGCCAACACGCCATCAAGCGAGGACGCGGCTGAAACAACGACCTCGAGCGGCGGCGGCGATTCCAAATCCGGCGGGCTGTTTAGCTCGGTAAAACTAAGGTACGAAACTGATCTTCCGTTTCCCCGTTTCCCCGTTTTCAGTTTGACTGTAGCTTAGAATTAACAAAAGGAGTGCCGTTGTTGTGTTTGCTAACAGTTTTTCCCATCCTGGTCCCGTGTAGGTCGACTGGTTTGGCCGGAAATTTGACCTCGCCCACCAACGAGTTTATGCCAGCCTCTGTCAAGGACAAGGAGCGCAAGAGCAGCGGCGACAGCCTCGATAATAAGAAAGAGGCCGGCGAAACCAAACCTGTCGGTGGAGGTTCGATCGTCGGGTTGAGGTCGAGCAAGTTTGCCGCTGGCCTCTCGAATTCACCCGAGGCAAAGCCAAGGACGACTACGGGTATGTCCACATCCTCAACAACCGCTTCTTCCGAGTCTGGAGATCACGTATCAACGACAACAACTCCGGCCCTGGCACCAAAGCCGAAGCCCTTGCCCAAGCCGCGTCCCTGGTCCATAGTAGGTGTCGATCGAAAGTCTGGAGAGATGACCTCTGTCAGTGATAGCAACAACACCAAGGAGTCCTCCGACGCCAACGTGTCCTCCGGCTCGTCGGGGGTGAGGAAGGGTGGCGTCCGCGATCTGATCAATAACATGAACAAGAACGAGTCGTCCTCGTCGTCGGGTGAGAGCAAGAAGAAGGGCGGGTCGCTACCTCGGGGCGTTCAGCCTCCGACCTCCGTCGGCGATCATGGTCAAGCCGACAATAAAAGTCCCGCTGTGCCAAGAAAGACTGACAGTACTTCCGACGATCCTCGTATCATGAAGCTTGACGATGATTTCGGTTACGAGGGCGTCATGGACGTTTAAAACTAATGCCACAAATGCAACAAAGAGAATGAAACCTTTTTTCCTTGATTTTCTTTTCAGGAAACGATTCAAGATGCAAAATAACAACTTTAGCAAGTAGAAAACCAGAAGAATTGGCTTCATCTTTTTTTACGAATGACACGATAACACGACAATAATTCAGTTAATTTTGTCAGCAATAATTTAACCAGTCATCTTTTTCACAATATTTTACTAGCCATAACCTAACTTTTGCCATCGAGCCTACTTTCTTTTTGCTGATTGAACACTTTAGAAAATACTACAAATGGCATTTGTCCCACATCGAATTGTAAAAGTAAGAATGCTTTTAAAACTATTTAGCTGGTCGTATTTAAAGTACCGTGGACATTTCAAAACTATTGGAAAACATTGCATTGAACTCCAAATATGAAAATATGCCAAATGAGTAATAAATAACAACAATAACCAACTCGAGTACGACGCATGGAAAAGCAATTAGCATTTTTTGGTTTCTTGCTATCGTGAGCTTAAAACTGAAATGTAATGAAAGTCATCAGCAAAGACGATACTAATGACGACGATGCCAATGAAGAAGTTCCAGAAGTTGATTTAGAATCCAGAATGGCGATGACCCTGGACGGGCCTCCGCTTCCGCCTCGTAGCTTGGTGACCATGTTGATCACGGTGAAATCCTTCGAGGGGAGCTTGTCAACGTTGTTGAGGTTCTCGAGGCCCCAGATGTTGTTGCTGGCGAAAATCTGATGTGTCTTGAAGTCTTTACTCTGGCCGAAATCAACGGAGGCCGTGTCCACTCCGGTCCCAAAAATATTGCTGCAAAAGTGCATTTTTCGTTACCATTTGTGTTGATTTGATTTATATTCAGAAACAGCAGTACAGTGTTTTTCCTCGACATGCAGAATAGGATTATTATTAGGTTAATAAAAATCTATGATTGTATGAAATCATCAGGGATTTGTACACGGCGACAGAACATATTAAAGCAGAGCCAATGTCAACATGGACTATTTAGATAGAAGCATAAGACTCACCGGTTTTCAGTTAGCCATTTTGCTGCCTCGGGTGAGAAACCGGGAAAATGCAAGTTTTGCGTGTCTTGGGGATTATTTTCAGCAATCCCCTCGGGCCAACCGAGGTACCTTTAAAAATTAAGTGTTGCAAAAAAAAATAGAATAAAGTTCCGCATATTCATCCATTTACATTTACCTCGTCTTATCACCATAATAAGTCCCTGTACCAGAATACATAATTACTACGGCGCCATACGGAATTTGGCCATGCTTGGCCTCCCATTTTAGAATATCGTCGACCTCGAGCTGGACATCCTTGGAAACTCTATAAGCAAAAAAGAGAGCGGGTTAATGTCGTAGTCACTTAATCGAGGCAATTTAATACTTGGTTTTTGCAGTGATGTCAATCACAACACCAGGACCTGTCAACCTCTCCAGAGGAATTTCATCGGTCCTCCATTTTCCTTCAGAGAAATGACTCGGAGCGTCCGTGTGAGTTCCGCAATGCTCAGCTTGGGCGAAATCATTTGCTTCATACCTATATAATTACCCAATTATCTGCTTAATGATTGCATACAATATATGGTTGCACTCACTTACCAATAGCCTCCATCAGTTGGACCTCGATGCAGCTGGGTAAACTTGTACTGTGAGGCAGTTGGCCAGGCGATCGTGAAGTTCTCGGCAAAGTCGTGTGTCAGGTCCACTATGTTGTCCGCGGTCAAGGGCAAGAACAACGGGGACGAAAACCTCGCGAGAGAAGCTAAAATTAACCACAAAATAATCATATTACTTAGAAGTGTAAACACTGATCTGATCAGCTGATCACCAACATTGGTTATGTGAGGACAGCTTGAGCGTACAGGTAGAGTTTGCCTACGCCCCCTCCCCCCCAAAAAAATGGTGAGGGAATTTTGTGTTGCTAGGTTGCCTTGGTTTAAACAAAAATTGCTTAAAGCAGGATCAAATAGCATATAATTTTTGAAATTAAAAAATGGGTTTCAATTCAATTATTCAACCAAATGTTCATGTAGATACATTTACTGCATTTTACTTATGCGTGGTTTGTGTGCACAAAGGGTGTGTGGGATTTTCTTAATGCTTTTTTCAGCTCACACACTTTTTTAGATAAAGAGCTCGTTTCGATTGGAGCCTATTGTTTTTACCAATCGCCTTCGTTAAATTCTATAGAATTGACTTGATTTACTCAAATATCATTGACAGTCAATTGCATTGACACGTTAATGTTTCACTTTGAGCAAATATTTTCACTAGAACGGTAAAATCCACTTTGAAAAGAATTTACCGTCCATAGTCCATACAGTATGTTGGAGTCAAATCAACGAACAGAAGTAGTTCAGGCTGCAATATTATTTTTATTACTTGCCGATTATGTCACTTCAACGGCAATCCGTGCAATTTTGGAGGAGACCAAAGCAGAAAGTGTGATTCTAGTCAGCAGTGATATTGAAGATTTGCGGGAATCATCCATAGAAAATCATTTTTATGAATTGATTGACAATTACACTGTTCAGGCAGCGTTAAATGATTTATCAATGGCTGTCCAGATTTTCAGCCAGGAAATCCCCAAGAAAACAACAATTTTCATCGAGGGTTTAACAGCAAAGTCATTGTCGTTCATCCTGGATTTAGTTCCACTAAAAAATTTCCCAAACATATGCATCTTTGTCGTTATTAACATGCCTGACGGTCAGGCTCACATGTTTGTTGACCAACTATATGATATGATGACAAAGAAACTGCCGTTAACCACAGCCATGTTCCTTTTGCAATCAAAAACCTCAAAAACTACACAAGTCCTTTGGAATGCAAGGCTTAAACCCGAATTAAAGGTGCGAATTACTGTAAACAAACGTACGCGTACATTAAAATTAATTTGACACGGTAAATCGTAAAAAGGATTCTTTTCCAGCAATGTGGGTCTTCTGAGCAAAGATGTGACTTACAAATGGCTATAACTTTTGCTAAGAATAGAACAGACCATAGAGGACAAGTTGTTCGTCTCTCATATGAGCTATGGTTTCCCAAACTTGTCCTTGATGAAGAAGGCAATCCTGAAGGAATTATGCCTAGGGCAGCTAGGGCAATTGGGAAAAAGTACAATATGACAATTGATTTCCTAAAAGTCCGTGATCCCTCTGGAGGCCGTCTCAAGAATGGAACATGGATTGGCGATCTTGGTGATGTACAGCAAGGTGTCATTGATGGTTCTGTTTGGGGGTGGATTATTTCTTATGATCGCTCTGAAGCTGTCGACTTCACATATGGAATTGCTCGATATGATTTTTTACTGGCTGCCCAACGACCAGTCTCAGATAAGATTTCATTCAGGAACTATGTTGGACAATTCCTTCCTTGGACATGGATGGCTGTAGCCCTTCTGTATGTGGGAATCTTCTTGTTTCTGTTGCTGCTGCTCAGTTATGATAAAAAGATGCATTTGAACAAGTGGACACTGTTTTTCACTGCGTCATCAACTACGTTTCGGATTCTTTTGAACAAGGTACATTCAAATCTTGGCTACCGTTATTGCACTTAATGTCTTTAACAATTTGATTTCATATCAGCCAAGTACATTCAAACCAAAGGCATTGTCTGTAAAGTGTGGCGTCTTCACATTCTTTGCCACAGGAATGCTTACATTGATTGCTTACAGGGGGATTTTTAATGCTTTCCTGTCCATAAAATTGGTACAGTTGCCATATAACACTTGGGAGGATGTTCTGGACGATAATGATGTGAGAGTCATCATATCTAGTGGCCAATACCAGAATGAGCAATTTATGTTTGCTCCTGAGGGGTCCTTGTACAACAAGGTGTTTGAACAGAAGATTGCTGACAAACCTTCATGGAAGGATTTGGGTGGATCCGATGGTGCAAAAAAAGAACTGCTCAAGGGAAAAGCGGTTTATTATGGAGACACAAATTGGCTGTTTAAAGAAAAGGCCTACCCATGCTCAATTATGACACTTTCAACGTTTAGGTTTGTATTCAATTACTTTTGATCATTGGTGGTTTAGATCATGAAGTTTTAAATAGGTCCCATGTATTTGGGGGCATTGCAATAACAAAAGAAAGTCCATACTTTCAATCATTTCAAGACGGTGTGACTCAGCTCATTTTTAGTGGCCTTGTATACAAATGGAATAACAAGTTTGCTTTAAGGCAGAAAAGCGTTAATGACTGTGAAGATGATAAGGTATTGGCTCAAACTTTTACATTCACTTGATTTTTGTAAGTTTAAGCCCTGCTGTCTAGACAATATTGGGATTTTCGCAAACAATTGTCCCATTTGGGTGTCTCTTGTTTGGAATATGTCTAGCAATTTTTTTGGCTTTCATGGAATCCACACCAATGTTATCCAAACTGAAAAAGAAATCCAATCACCAACAAGATCTCCTTGATGATACATTGATGAGGTTCATTGATAGAAAATACTTTTTATCCATTGAACAAATTGAAGAAATACGTGATATTATAAAGTAACCACACAACTTTGCGCAACTATGGTGACTTATAATGTGTCCATTAAATATTAAGAGCATGCATACTTTTGAAGCCTTTTATAAAAGTTCCTCAAGTGCACCAATCTTCTTCATATTTCATTGTTACCAGTGTTACCTCAGTCCTTTTTGTAACCTGAAAACGGTTTGAAAATTTTTAAGCTTGAAAATGTCCTCTTTGGTTCCAAAGTTAAGACAAAACTGTCTTGTACTTGTGGTATTGTTGATTGTTCATTTTGCTACTTGCATGTCCATAATTGACATAACCAAAGGGCTGAACTCAGAAAAAATTATATATATTTGTGAGCATCAACATGATTCAAATTTTGATACACTACAAGCAATGGCTTCTCAAAACCAATACTCAGTCCAATACATTGATGACACAATGTTGGCCAGCCAGGTTTTGAACATAGAGATCCCAAAACAATCCATGATTTTGCTCGACAAGTTCAGCTTGAAGTCTATGAGGTCACTCCTGGATGGCTTCCCACAATTGATTTTCCTCAACAATTATTTCATTATTGTCATGTCTGGCAAGTCTGACGAGCAAATCAGCATGTTTTTTGACCACTTGTTTGATCAAATGCTGAAAAAATTGCCAATAAACACGGTCATGTTTCTTGTCCAAATGAAGAGGACAAAGGTCTTCCAGGTTCTATGGAATGCCAGGAACAAACCAACTCTGCAGGTACATTGAGAATCTACTAATAGCTTGAAGAATTTGAATATCAATCATGCACTGTAAAAACAACAGGAATGCAAGTTTATTGGAGCAACATGTTCATTTAAGAAAGCTTTAGATTTTGTTCAAAATCGAACAGACCATGGAGGACAAGTTGTTCGTCTCTCATACGAGCTATGGTTTCCGAAACTCGTTCTTAATAAGGAAGGAAACCCTGATGGAATAATGCCCCGGGCAGCTAGGGCAATTGGGAAAATGTACAACATGACAATTGATTTCCAAAAAGTTCGTGATCCTATTGGGGGACGTCTCAGAAATGGAACTTGGATTGGAGATCTGGGGGATGTGCAACGTGGAGTCATTGATGGTTCAGCTTGGGGATGGATCTATTCCTTGGACCGACATGAAGCTGCGGACTTTACCTATGCAGTTGTACGCTATCATTTTGTTCTTGCTGCTCGACGCCCACTGTCTGATGACATTACATTTAGAAATTATGTTGGACAATTCATACCAAGGACATGGCTGTTTGTACTCCTCCTTTATGGTGGATTCTTCTTGTTCCTGGCATTGCTGCTCAGTTCTGATAAAGGAATGCATTTCACCAATTGGTCTCTGTTATCTGCAACCTCTTCTACTATTTTCCGTGTTGTTTTGAACAAGGTCTCTCAAAATACATCCAAGAAAGTTGCGTGCATTATCTTTATAGACACTTTTTTCATTACAGCCAAGCACACTCAACCCAAAGGCATTGTCAGCAAAGTGTGGCGTGTTGACTTTCTTTGCATCTGGAATGCTACTTCTGATTGCCTACAGAGCAATTTTCAATGCCTTTCTCTCTATCAAACTCCATACTATTCCATACAGTACTTGGGATGATGTTCTTAGAAGTGATGCTCGAGTCATTTTACCAATGGGTCACTACATCAATGAGCAGTTTATGCTGTCACCACGTGGAACTGTTTTCAAAGATATCTATGATGAAAAGATTAATGGCTGGCCAACTTGGGATGACTTGAATGGAAAAGATGGAGTGAAGGGACAATTACTGGGAGGCAATGCTGTGTACTATGGAGAAGTGATATGGCTTTTGATGGACCAGTCTTATCCTTGTTCAATCATGGACATTTCCTCTTTCCAGTATGTCAAAATACATAAATTGAAAAAAGTAAAATCATTTATACATACAAGTTTTTCAGAACAAAAATTTATGGTGCTTTTGTTCTTCAAAAGGAGAGTCCTTATTATGACGCATTTCAAAGAGGTGTTCTTGAACTCATTTTCAATGGCCTTATAGACAGGTGGGATAAGCAGTTTGATTTGAAAAAGAAAAGCTTTGATGATTGCGACACCACTAAGGTAATGAAACAAACTGTATTGTTGTCGCATATTTTATGAAGCTTGTCTCTTATATTGCAGACAACATTGGGCTTTTCACAAACCTTTTTCCCATTCGGATGTCTAGGTTTGGGAATTGGACTGGCGATATTGTTTGCAATCATAGAATCCACCCCAACTTTGATCAAACATCGAAAAAAAACAACATCAAATGATGAGCTCTTAGAGGATCTGTTAATGAGATTGGAACAGAAGAAATACTGTTTATCTAAAAGTCAGATTAGAGGCATTCAAGATATTTTGAAATAGAGTTTATAACTTGCCATTCTAGATTCTAGCATGTCTTAAAGCTGGCCAGTATATATAACTGGCCTTTTTATAGCCTCAAAATGATATTCAAATTCATTCAAAACTAGTTGAGCAATCAATTTTGACACAATATGTGATAATGATCAATGTTGTACATGAAGAGTTTTTTGCACCTATTATCTGAATAGTTTTGCAAATATTTTGAATAAATAATGTTTGGTTTTACCTTGTTGCCTAAGAGTATGTTGCATACATCTACGGGAAATATTTTTTTTAAAAAATGAAGACAATGTATTAAAATGTTTCTATACAAGAAGTGCAGTGAATTGAAAGCATTATCCCTGGAATACAGAATAAATATTTTATAAGACCCACGCCAAGAAAGACCCTGTGATTACAAGGAATGTGAAAGAAAATATGCAAGTATACTACTCGTATTAGCGATCACGCTTCTTCACGTCGATTGGTTTAGTAATGTTTTGTTGCGTATATA
>JAAUYL010050762.1_pt1 | contig 30307 bp, 26 predicted proteins | sample 7278011 | NCBI WGS metagenome assembly JAAUYL01 (sample SAMN14350225, study PRJNA611818) | marine sediment metagenome | isolation source: surface marine sediment (1.8m) | place: French Polynesia: Moorea | collected 2018-08
AAAAAAGTAAGCATTTAGCTATTAGTGGTCAGCTATCAGCTTTTTATATCAATTTTATCTGAGGTTGCACAGAATTATGAAATTCATTAATTTATCCGTCTTGAATATACGTTCATTTTAATTTGGTATTAAGGAGAAGCAATACTAAGGTATGAGCTTTTATTGATGGTTTTAATTATCGCTCAATCTCTCAATACTAATTCCCCCGATTAAGACAGTGATTTAATAACTAATGGCTAATCAAATAGTTTCTCTGTAAGAGTCTAGCTGATGGCTGAATGGTTACTAACAAAATTTTTAGCAAGAGAAAAAATTATCATCTAGTTTCACCACTAATGTAGAAATGCTATAAAAATTAATTAATTGGAAATAGATATTATTTGTCTAGTGGCTGTAACTTTCCTGAACAGTAAAAAAAAATAGTGGGTGGGAGATTATAAAAATATTATATAATTTGAGTGGTAATTTTCAACTGCAACTAAGATTGACACAGAAAATTCACCAATTGGTTGTAGTCTTAAATTTCGGAGTAGATAAATTGAAAAGTCAACAACAAAGTTTACAAACATTAATATTGGCAACTGTGTTATCTGTAATATTGCTAATTGGTTTTAATTCGTTTGTAATTATTAACCCCGGTCAAGCTGGTGTTCTGAGTATCTTAGGTAGAGCTAGAGATGGAGCTTTGCTAGAAGGAATTCACTTTAAACCTCCTCTGGTTTCCCAAGTTGATGTATATGATGTGACTGTGCAAAAGTTTGAAGTTCCTGGTCAAAGTTCGACAAAAGATTTACAACAATTATCTGCTAGTTTTGCCATTAACTTTCGCTTAGATCCAGTGCAAGTAGTAAAAATTAGAAGAGAACAAGGTACTCTACAAAATTTGGTTGCTAAAGTAATTGCACCACAAACTCAAGAATCTTTTAAAATTGCTGCAGCGAGAAGAACTGTTGAAGAAGCTATTACAAAAAGAGAAGAATTAAAATCGGACTTTGATAATGCTTTAGGTTCTCGCTTGGATAAATATGGAATCATTGTGTTAGATACTAGCGTGATTGATTTAACGTTTTCTCCTGAATTTGCTAGGGCGGTTGAAGATAAACAAATTGCGGAACAAAGAGCTCAAAGAGCGGTTTATATTGCTGAGGAAGCAGAACAAGAAGCTGAGGCAGAAATTAATCGTGCTAAGGGTAAAGCAGAAGCTCAAAAACTATTAGCTGAAACATTAAAAGCACAAGGTGGTGAGTTGGTTTTACAAAAAGAAGCTATAGAAGCTTGGAAAAAAGGTGGTTCTCAAATGCCTAAAGTTTTAATTCTTGGCAGTGAAAAGTCTCAAGGAGTTCCTTTTATTTTCAATCTCAGTAATATGGATGAAAATTAATAGTTAAGAGAAGGAAGAAGGAAGAGGGCAGAAAGTAGGAAGGATAAGGGAGTATTCAGTTGGGAATTTTATTTGAACTGAATACTCTCAAATTTTGTCAGCATTCAGTCGTCAGCCATCAGACTTAGTCATTAGCTATTAGCTATTGCTTTTCGTTTTACATAAAAGCTTTATTTAAACCCCACTCCTTAAGAGCAGAGTTTTATTGAGCTAGAATTAAATATTACTACAAAAGCCTGGTCTTATACCAATTACTATGCATTAATACTATACTTAGGTAACACTTCAGTTATTAAGTAATTAAACTATCCTAATATTTTTTTTGCTAATTTGAGCCTATTTAATATGAATTATTATTATTTTTACTTCTCCCCTACTCCCCTACTCTGAAATAGATAAAGTTTTTGAGAAATGGTCTTATTGCTGATAGCTGACAGCTAATAGCTGAATGCTTACTTGGAAACTTCACTAAACAATAGGTAATATTGAATCAAGCAAACAAACTCAAAGGTATAGAATTATTTGCCGGAATAGGTGGTTTTCGTTTAGGAATGAAAGCTGCAAATATTAATACTATTTGGGCTAATGATATTAATGAACTTTGTTGTCAAGTTTATCAGAGTAATTTTGGTAGTAGTTCAATAGTATTAGGTGATATTAATCAAATTAATTTATCAGAAATTCCAGAACACGATATTTTAACTGCTGGTTTTCCCTGTCAACCATTTAGTCAAGCAGGTAAAAAAATGGGGATTAGAGATAAGGTCAGAGGCACAGTTTTTCAACGCATTGTGGAAATAATTCAAGCCAAACAACCCCAATATTTTTTATTAGAAAATGTCAAAAGAATCCTAACTATGGAAAAGGGGTATCATTTCCGAATGATTTTAAATTCTCTCGCGACCTTAGATTATTTTATTGAATGGCGAATTATTAATACAATAAATTTTGGTATTCCCCAAAACAGAGATAGAATTTTTATTTTTGGTACCCGCATGATTCAATCAAAACATAAGATGCCAGATTTAGAAAAATTGTCTATATTTTTAACAGATAATGATGTGGAAAGTTTATGCTGCCATGAAAATAGTGATATAGAAAAATCTATGGAGTCTATTATCAATGGAAGTAGCAAAAACTATAACTGGGGTATTTCCTATAAAAATCAAATGTATAGTCAACCTTTGCCTTTAATGTTTGACATCAAACCCAGAAAAAAACTCAAAGATATTCTGCAAGATGAATCAGAAATAAATTCACAATTTGATTTTACTGCTGACACTATTGAAAGAATTAAACAGAGTAAAGCTATCAATAGATATTGTAACGGTGTAGAAATATTATATAACCAAGGTGGAGGAGCGCGTCTAGGCTATACAATATTTGGCATTAATGGCGTTACTTCCACATTAACTGCTTCTACTTCTAGACATTATGAAAGATATCAAGTGGGGAATAAGTTTCGGGGTTTAACTAATGTAGAATATGCAGGTTTAATGGGATTTCCTGATAATTGGTGTCGAGTTGCTAAAATTTATGACCAATATATTTTATATGGTAATTCTGTTGTGCCAAATTGTGTAGAATGGATATGTCAAAGAATTAGTCAAGAAAATTTTAAATTTAAACCGAAAGTTTGGGAACAATTAACATTGTTTAGTTAATTAATTATTAATTAGATATCTACCAATACATGAAAGAATTAACACTATCATTTCTTAAAAATGAGGCAGCAATTTTTGTTAAGGATTTAAGTATTACACCTATTTCTGATTTATATGGTATTACTGATGGTAAAGCAGTAGGAACTTATGTAGAACAAGCATTCAATAAATATTTACAAAAAAAGTATTTATATACTCCAGGTAGTGCAGCTAGTGGGATAGATTTTCCGGAATTATATTATGTCCGGTTGAATAGTTATAATTTAAAGTTCGTAGTAGGGCTTCAGCCCTAAGTATAGATAGGGCTAAAGCCCTACTACAAACAAAAACCTTTTTATCAGTGATTATCCGGACATGATATTAGAAGTAGATTTGAAGGTGAAATCTATTCGACAACCACAGTCATCTTGTCCGTTTAGAGATGCCAGTCAAAAAGTTTATGGATTAGGTTATCATTTACTTGTTTTTGTGTATGAAAAAATAGATAATCACGAATTACGAGCAACAAGTTTAAATTTTCAAAACGCGATATTTGTAGGAAAAGAAAGAACAGGAGATTATCAAACTACACGGGGTTTAATCGACATTATTAGTCGGAATGGTAATCAAGATGATGTAATAGGATTTTTAGAAGATCGTAACTTGCCTTTAGATGAAATAGGACGTGAAGTTTTAGCTGAGAGAATAATTAGACAACCTCCACAACAGGGTTATATTACTATCTCTAATGCTTGGCAATGGAGATTACAATATAGAAGAATTATTGAGCAGGCAGTAATAGGAATTACGGTGGGAGTGGAAAATATTCTGGGTTAAAATTCTTTTTAGAATAGTGATAAATATGTTTGGTTTTCTCTTTCAGCAATGCTTTGCAAACGTCACTTTAACTAAACCTACAAATATTATTAAATCTAATCATACGCCTATTTTTATTCGATTTTCCAATCAAGCCATTTTTTAATAACATCAAAAATTAAATTTTGCGCCTCAGACAATGACATTGGATTTTTTGGAGGTTCTCCTTGACCGATACCATGTCTTGCTTCATAACCAATTGCATCTGGATGATTGGCAGTTTGTGTAAAATCAGAAACTTTTTTCTTTGTCACCCATCCTTCTATTTTTTTTCTGCCTACTTCACCTCGAATAATTTCATAAATTTTAAATAGATTTATAAAATTATGTTCGTATGAAGTTAAGAAATGAATAACTTTTTTCACTTTCTCATCTTCCTGTGCAAGTAACAACCAATCTTTTAGCATGATACTCAAAAGGTAAATACTGACCTTTGCCTTGAATTTATACATCAATTAGAAGTCTAATTGGATCTACAATATTGCAGTGAACTTTAAGATTGAATTCACAAATTTGTTTTCCAGTTTCATCAATTTCACAAAAACCTACAAAATCAGGTTGAAGAACAGGAAATCCTGAAAAATAAAGCATGGCAAGACCACTTATATTCTCTAGATTATCTTGACCCCAGTTGTATACTTGTTCCAAACTATTCATTAATTCAAAACTTGAATGAACTAAATAATAACGATTATCTTCTTCTATCAAACTATACTCATTACATGAACTAAGAAATTTAGATAAATCTAAAAATTGAAATCCTGTAATTCTCAATAAAATTCGATATTTCATAAATCAATACATCCTACTAAATAGAAAATAATTCAGTCGTAAGTTGAGTTAAGTGACAGGGCAACCCAGCAAAAATCTAGATATAGCTTTTACCAATGGATAATGGATAATTGATAATTAATCCATTTGGCTTTATTGCCTCTCCTTTTAAGGAGAAAAAGCCGTCGATCTTCGGAGCTTTCCGTAGGATGGGATGGCGAGGTTTCCCTCTGAATGCAGAGCGGCTCCGAAGTACGCCAGATCCAATCTTCCCTCGAGAAAAGAAATTGTGATTTCCTTATATTCAATTCCGTCACGGTTTTAACCAGAGGTAATTATCCATTATTCATTATTCATTATTCATTACCCATTAATGAATTTCTTTCTTGGGTTTGATTACTTCAATACCACCTAAAAATATACTATTACTTTTAACTTTTGAGCTAGTAATATTGGGTTTGATAAATTCAACCCAACCTACAAATACTTCTAACTTCTAACTTCAATAAAGCGTATCTCTTTGTTGATAATTTCTCCCCAAACTTTTAATAGTTTCCTGCAAAGTTTCGACTTCCATACAAGTACCCCCAACAGCACCTGCCATTGTAGTAATATGTTCCTCCATTAAGGTACCACCAATATCATTACAACCCCATGTCAAAGCCTCCTTTGCTCCATCCAAACCAATTTTTACCCAACTTGGTTGATGATTAATAATCCAATTTCCTAAGAATATTCTCGACACCGCTGTTAATAATAAAACATCCAACAAAACAGGTTGGTCGCGTCCGACTCTCCGACGCAGAGGTGCAGGTGCTTCTTGTCCGACGAACGGTAATAAAATAAACTCCGTTATTCTTGCCGGATAATCTTTTTCAATGGCAATTTGTTGCAGAAAGCGCAATCTCTCTAAATGTAAAATTTGCTGTTGAGGTGTTTCAATATGACCGCACAACATGGTACTTGTAGTTGGCATCCCCAAGCGATGCGCTGTACCTACTATTTCTAACCAGGTCGCTGTATCAATTTTTTCCGGACAAATAACTCGTCTGACTGCATCATCCAAAACTTCCGCAGCAGTACCTGGCATCGATCCGACGCCCGCATCCCGCAAAGCAGCAATTACATATTCATAACTCACCCCATCTTCCCTAGCAATAAACTGCACCTCTTGGGGAGAAAAAGCGTGTAAGTGTAAATGGGGAAACTCGTTTTTAATCTCTTTTACCAGTTGCAAATAATAAGGTAAAGATTTTCCCGCAACTTTAGCTTCAAGATTTAATCCTCCCTGCATACAAATTTCTGTTGCTCCACGTTGCACCGCATCATTAGCTTTTTCTAAAATTTGACTAATATCTAACCAAAATGCACCAGCATCCCCCTCGTCTCGACGAAATGCACAAAAACTACAATGTTGTTCGCAGATATTGGTGAAATTTATATTCCGGTTGATAATGTAAGTCACCGTATCACCTACTTGTTGTTGTCGGAGTTGGTCTGAGGTTTTCTGGATAGCGGTTATTTCTGGAGGAAGTTGAGTTAAGGTAAGTTTGCCGAAATTAGATTTAGTAGTTGGGGATAACAATAAAAGTGTCTCTGCTGGAGATAGGTCGTAACCTTCGAGAGCGCGATTTAAAATTGTCTCTAAGTTTAAATCTAGATTTTGATTTGTCAAATTGAAAGTAGTCATATTTATCAGGTAAAAGGTGAGAGTAAGAACGTTTATAGCAGTTTTCATTTAAGCAAACCACAGTAGTAGGGAGTCTACACTAAAATTGTGGATAGTTTGTTGTTTGCTTAAGACCTCTCCCCCGACCCCTCTCCTGCTTTTGAGAGGGGGGACTGTTATCCCCATTCCCTCCTCCACCCCTTTCACGCGGGGGGTAAGGGGGGATAGTTGTGGGGTTGGGGGGTTAGGTTTTTTTCAACCTACATTTTCAAGCTAGACGCGCTAGTAGGGACGTTCAATGGAATGTCTCTACAGGGTTTTGGTTGTGACCTGAGGTCAGAGATCGGCAAAAGCGCTGTAATCAGAATGAATATAAATCAGAAAATAATCAACTTATGGCGCAGGAGTTTACAGAATTAGTTATTACTTTTGCTGATTTGGATAGCGATCGCTACTTGCCTACCCTTAACCAACTTAATTTACTCTATTAAATTCCTTCTAATGCAATTTGAGTTAAACGTTTGAGAATTCTAAGTACATCATAAAGTTCGTTACCAGGATTAAGAGTAATAAACATTTTTGAAAGAGCATATTGTGGTGTTTCACCATTAACTAATTTAACAAACATAAAACTGCCACCTGTAGAAATCATCCCATAATTAGGGCGATTTGGATGAGGATTCGCTAACATATAAGCAAGAATTTTACCTCTGCCAGCTTCAGTAGAAAATTCAGTTTTTTTATACTCAATTACCATTGCCCATAATTGGTCTTTTAAAACTCAAGTATCAATCTTACCTTTAATAATAATATCCTCATCTTCGACTGCTAAATTAATTGCAGGTTCAGAACGAATATACAATGGATAAAGAAAAAATACGCTAATAAATAAGATTGGGTCAACTACTGCCATCCTTACAACATTTTCTAGCACTGGCGGATAATCTATTAGATTAATAAATCGGGATTTTACTTGGTCTAGGAGTTGTTTTTCTAAATCAGTAAGTTCTGGTAAATTATCTTGCCATTCCCGGAAAAATTCCTCGTCTTGGTTTTGTTGAAGTCCTAAGTTATCAATAAGGTAGCGGATGTTTATGTCTTTAGCTGGAATAGTTTTACTCATAATTTTCAAGGAAATTTTATTGCAAATTATTTTATGCTTTCAAACAAAAAACTAGGTTTAGTGATAAAAAAATTTTTGTTTGTAGTAGGGCTTTAGCCCATTAAATACAGCGTATTTCATCAAGTGTGAGGTATAGTTTAGCGAGCAAGATCGCCACACTACAAAGGTTTTATTATTAATATTTATACTTCATATACTTGAAATCTGCTCTATATATCTTAGGGCTAAAGCCCTACTACGAACTTTAACATGATATAATCATAATATAGTATAGTTGCATAATCTTTGGTTTACAAATAGTCTCTCTAATACTGTCATTCCGAGGCAGTAATCAAAAAAGTTAACCTGTAGGAGAAAGCAAATTTATATCCTACTATATTTTATTTTGTAAGTATTGTTTCCAAACAGGATTAAGAGTAAATACTGTCAAATTATTATCTAACTGCCTATCTAATAATAACCGTTTTTTCAGGGATTGAATTAAGTTGACAGATTCCTGAATAGATAGTTCTGATTTTCTAATTATTTCTCCTATCGAAATAGGTTGGCTTTGGTTGGCAATTTGCTCCATAACTTTTATTTCCAAAGGAGATAAACGCTGCAATTGTTGTTCTAATTCTACTTGCAATGCTTCTGGTAAAATTAGGGGTTAATATTCCATAAATTATGCTACTTGACTGCCAAATCATTCTTTAATTGTTGTTGCTAAAATATCTAACCATCGGGGATTTCCTTGATAATTGTTAATCAATTTTTCCCTGGATTCTCGATCTGCTAATTGGTGTTTTTGGCAGATTTCTTGAGCAGCAATTCCTAAACTTCCTAAAATTAGGGTTCGCACTGGATAATTTTCTGTTGATAATTTGATAATTTCTGTAATTTTCTCTCTACTTATTAATAGTAAATAACTCTGATGGGAGACGGTGGCAAGTAGTTGAAAAAAATCCCGATAATCTTCGTAACCATATTTGTATTTACCAGCCAGTTTTCCAGGATAAAATAATTTTTGCAGCTCATCAAATATGATGCAGCAATGATATTTTTCCAGGTATTTTTGTAGTTGCGATCTGTAGGATTTCGATGTTTCCTATTTGTTTTATTTTCGCAAAAATTAGGCTATTATTTAGGGAGAAAAATGCTCCCACTACTACAATTATTCTTTCCTCACTTTTTCTGGTACTCCCACTGGAGATAAACCAGCGATCGCCTTTAAATTTTGAGACCTAATTAACTCAGTAAAATTAAAATTATTACGCCCTTCAATTTTTGCGACATTTTCAATTCCTTGTAATAAATGATTAGCTGCTTCAGGTGCTTCATAACCTCTTCTAGTTGCTATTCTAATTGCCATTTCGTCTGCTGCTAATTCTGTTTCTGTACTATGATTACTCTGCCAAATTCTTGTCAAACCAATTACACTTAAACCACTAGCAACCAAAATACCAACTACATCAGCTTCAGTTAATTGGGAAATTATTCCTACTAACCCAGCTCCTAAAATACCTTGATTTATAGTTGGTTTAAACCATTGAATTTCACATAACCAACTCACAGTCCTTAACATGATTAAATCTCGTTGTGCTTTGGGTAAATTCATCCATAAATCAAAATTTAGATAGATCGTCCGATCGTTTTTCCATGGTACAGGAAAAGTCGTTTTAATAATTGTAGGTTGCTCTGGTTTTCCAACTATTTTTGTCATCATTCGACCAGAAGCGGGCATAATATCCAATAAACGGCTAGTTTCAGAAAGTTCAGGATTCATATTTTTAACTGCCCCCAAAGTATTATATAAAGTTTTATAATAAATTTGCTGAAAACAAAAGTACAGAAAATTCCAACTATAGCAGTCACCAAAGTGCTTAGGATATTCTTGCGCCGTTCTTAGAAACCTATGATTATCTATATAAATCTATGATTTTCGTGCTTATAATCTGTTCTATTCCTGCTTCACTCTGGCAACGTCGGCGTTATCCAGTCCACAAGCTGTCATGGTCGTTTGCTGTTGCTTCGCAAAACTGGCGTAACCCAACGCTGGCGCGAAACGCGCATTTCGGAGCGGAGATATTACTGACCGCCTGAGCTAGATTTAAACTAGCATTCAAATCTCGTTCGCAGCTAAAATTGCAGTGTTCGCAATTTGATTATGCGCTCTGATAAAAACAGAGACTCGCGATTCAGTTCCACACCTACTGCAAGTCTTAGAACTAGGAAACCATCTATCAACAATGATTAACTTAGAGCCGTACAGTTGACATTTGTACTCGCGCCTGTCTGCGAAACTCGTAAAACCCCATATCTGCACCCACCCCTCTTGCTCCCCTCCCAGGAGGGGATGGGGGTGGGTTGTGATTTGACATCATTCCTGATACATTTAAGTCTTCTATTACTATCTGGCTGTGGTTCTTAGCCAAGTAAGTAGTTAATTTATGTAATGTATCTTTCCTGATGTTGGCTACCTTTGTGTGTAACTGAGCTATCTTAAGTTGTGCTTTTTTCCAGTTGTTAGAGAACTTAGTTTTATGTCGGTTTAAATATTGCAACCGAGAAAGTTTAGCTTCTAACTTTCTTTTTGATTTTGCACCTGGAAATACTTCACCAGTGGATAATGTTGCTAAATTTTTAACTCCCAAATCAACACCAACTATATCTACTGATTTCTCAGTAATTTGAGGTATAGTTTCTACCTTGAAACTTATAAACCAACGGTTTGCTTTTCTGCTAATAGTTACAGACTTAGGAGACACATTATCTGGCAATACTTCATAAGTTTTAACCCAACCAATTCGAGGGAGTTTAATCTGATTAAAACCTACTATTATCGAACCATCTAGAGTGAAACTATCATCTCTACCTTTTTTCTTAAATTTAGGTTGACCAGACACTTTGGTGAATCTTCGCTTCCAAGATAACGATAAATACCTCAAAGCATACTCAGGAGCGCACTTAGAAACTTCATAATACCAATAGTTTAATGGTTTAACCATTGCTACTAAAAGCTTATGTAGGTCAATGGCAGTAGGAAATTTCAGTTTACTCTCAGGATTATTGGAATTGTGGTTAAGAATGTTTCTAGTCAGCCATAATCCCCAATTCCAAGCGTGACGAGCTACACCTGCGTGTTTAGCCAGTAATGTTTTTTGTTGGTTATTCGGATCTAGTTCAGTTTTGAATCCAAGTAGCATAAACAGATAATCGCAGATTTTAAGAGATAATACCAGATTTTAGCCAACAGTTACAAGCCTCTCAAATTTAGTGACAGCAGCAATTTAACTTCTGTACGCTGCCAATCCAACAAATCCCTCCTATCTAAACTTCTGACTTCTGACTTCTGACTTCTGACTTCAATTTATTCCTCTAGCTTTTAGATTAGCTGAATTCAGGATAAAATTCTTTATAGATAGAAATTTTTCCTCTAGTTTTGAGTTAAAATATTGACATAAGTAAAATTATATGATAAGTGAGTAAAGAATGGAAGCTTTTGATCCAACTCCTCCCCAATGGACTGAATCGGCAATTCATAGCTTTGATTTCTGCTGTCCCAAATGTGGGGCAAGTACAATGGAAGCACAGGCAGTATGGATTAATCGACGATCGCCCGTATATACAGAAAATAGTCGTCGCAAATGGCAAGAATTTTATCATTGTCATTGTAATACCAGTTGGTGGGCTTGGAGTAGCGATCGCCCACCTTCTAAGTACGCTCGTAGTGAGCAAGATAATGATATGAGTGATTTAGATGGCGATCTGGGGGATCTAGATTTAGACCTTTAAGTCAAAATCCTCAACTAATAATTTGGCGTTGGTGAATAAAAGTATGATTTTACAGGAGTCAGGAGTTAGGAGTCAGGAGTCAGGAGTTAGAAAGGAGCTTTTTCCGTGCCAGTTAGAGGGGAAATAGGTCTGATTTACACATTATAAATTTAGTAATTTCATACCGTGTTTCAGCAACACCAATAATTTTAAATGGCAGTTTTAGTCATAGTAATATTGATTAAGTTTCAATGGCTTAAGGGGTTTTATGGCTAAAGATGCAACGTATTATTTTAGCTTACTCTACTTACCTATTATTACTTCTTTAGCACTTTTTTCAGTATAGTAGAATAGTTATATATAGTCATTCTGAATAAGACTGAATCACTTTTTTAACTGAAACTCTTTCAAGGCAAGAAAACCTTGTCTCAATCTTAACTGGAATGACTATAGAACCTAATTGGTATCTTTTTCAATATGAAGTTTTTTTAGTAATAGTCAGAAGTAGAGCAGAAGTAAGTTTGGCAACATACCTTTGGTAAAAACTAAGATATCACAACCTTTTTATAGAGGTTTTGTGCTGAATTTTCGTAAATATTTAATAGGATCAAATTAAATTTGATGGCTGATTTTTTCCTCACTCCTGATGATTACTTATACTTACCAATGCTGATTATTTATTATATAGATGTTAAATTGGTTCTATCAAACTCAATGATAATTGATAAAAACTATGACAAAATTAGACACTTATAATAGAGAAAAAGCCTTATTATTTAGGGAACTACAAACTCATTTGCGCGATCGCTGGCAAAATATAGATTTGTCTGACCAGGGTGACTCAGATATTTTGATTATTCCTTCTGTCACTCTAGACCAACGAGAGTTGCTAAAAGTAGAGGGTGTTCACAACTACGAAGAACGGCATCTATTTTCCTTAATACGTCTGCGTAACCCCCGCACCCGATTAATTTATGTTACTTCTGAACCTCTGCATCCCAGCATTATTGACTACTACTTGCAACTGTTACCAGGAATTCCCTTTTCCCACGCCCGCGATCGCCTGCTCCTATTTGCCACCTATGATGCTTCTGCGAGACCTCTAACTGAGAAAATTTTAGAACGTCCTCGCCTCATTGAGCGAATTCGACAAGCGTTGCGTCGGGAAAAATCTTACATGGTTTGCTATAACTGTACCCCACTCGAACGAGAGTTGTCTTTGCAGTTGGGTATCCCTCTATTAGGATCGGACCCAGATTTGAGTTATTGGGGTACGAAAAGTGGCAGTAGGCAAATATTTGCTGAATGTAATATTTCTCATCCTGATGGTAGTGAGTTAGTTTGGAATATTGATGATTTGGCATTAGTAACAGCGCAGTTGTGGGAACGGCAACCTCACCTCCAACGAATAGTGATTAAGTTGAATGAGGGTTTTTCGGGGGAAGGTAATGCGCTTTTAGATTTACAACCACTACAAAAAGTAGAGAAGAGTGACAGGGTGAAAGCTATACTTAATAGTTTTACGGCACTAAGGTTTCAGTCTGTTGATGAAACTTGGAAAAATTTTAGTAAGCGCATTTTTGAGTTAGGTGCAATAGCGGAAGCATTCATAGAGGGAGAAGTGAAGCGATCGCCCAGCGTGCAAGCTCGAATTACGCCCAAAGGTGAAGTCGAAATTATCTCTACCCATGACCAAATTTTGGGAGGACCTGATGGGCAAATTTTTCTCGGTTGTCGTTTTCCTGCTGATGAAACTTACCGATTAAATTTACAAGATTTAGGTATAAAAATAGGAAAAAGTTTAGCTGAAAAAGGTGCTTTAGATAAATTTGGAGTAGATTTTGTAGCTGTAGAACGGGGTAAAAATGAATCGCCAAAATGGGATTTATTTGCGATTGAAATTAACTTGCGTCGGGGTGGTACAACTCATCCATTTATGACATTAAAGTTATTAACGAACGGAAGTTATGATTATGACACTGGTTTATTTTATAGTCAGCAGGAGCGGGCAAAATTTTACAAAGCTACCGATAATTTACAAAAAAGTCGTTATCGGGGTTTATTGCCTAATGATTTAATGGATATTATTGCTTTGAATCGATTACATTTTGATAGTGGTACTGAGACAGGAACGTTATTTCACATGATGGGTTGTTTATCACAATTTGGCAAATTAGGTTTAACAAGTATTGGTAATTCTCCCGAACAAGCGGAGGAAATTTATCAGACAGTTATTAATGCTTTAGACCAGGAAACAGAGGGAAATAATAATAGCTGGGGATTACCCCCAACTAATCCTATTTCTTGGCACGGTGGCATTTAATTTATGTAGTTGAAGCCTTGGTCTGATCTTTTTTTATATCTCGTCGTCCCCAAGGTTTCAAAAAAGAAATAATAAAGATAAAAATCAGGCTTAAAATTTGAATAGAACCACCAATAACTATTCCTTTAGTATCAAACATAAATAGAGGATTATTCAATGCTTGTAATCTTTCAGCATCAGAAATAGAAGTCATAGCATTAGTCCAAGGACCTAACCACAGTGTTCCAGAAATAATCAATGTACTAGTAAGAATCCATTTAGTAATTACCCAATAAAATTTAAAAAATCCCCAAATTGTTAACCAGCAAAGTAAGGCTCCAGTCAGTAAAGTTATATTAGCTGCGGGAATAACTACCCAATCATCTAATAATTTTACAATTGAATTAATTCCGTAAAGTTCATCACCGTTAGTCCTGTTAAAATTATTGAAAACCATAATTAGCATACAAAGGGCAGTGCCAAACCAAATTGCTCCAGAAATAACATGAGCAGATATAAGCCAACTTTTTTGGTTTCCTGTTAGTCTAATTCCTGGTTTCTGATTTTTTTTCTCTTTAGGCAAGGCAGACTGATTAATCATACTTTATCTCCTGATTAGATTTATTGGTTATTGTTGGGTTGGCATTAAGGAAACCCAACCTACAAAACTTAGGTAAAATTTAACCATCATATTCTACCAATAAAGCAATACTTGTGGATATTTTCTTCATAATTTCACCTGAACAAACGCCGATTTTTTTGACTAATCTTTGCAAATCAATTCCTCTGATTTGCAATAGATCGACAGTAGAAACCTTGGTTAAATTATTTTCTAAATCCGGTTCGATTTTGATATGCCAACTATCATTTTCAAAATAATCTTTCCAATCAGTTATCGGTGCAATTAATTTAATTGGTAATTTGCCAATTCCATCAGAACTAATAATAATAGCCGGACGAACTTTTTTAATTTCTGCTCCAATAGTTGGGTCAAAATTTGTTAGCCAAATCTCTCCCCGTTTGGGTGAATTATTATTGCTCATCTAATTCATCCCATGTTTGTAATTCTTGCCATTCTCTATCTTGCTGATAATCCTCTAATATTTTTTCGGCTTGCTTTGCTAAAATTTCTCGTCTTTTTTCTAATGGTAATTTCATTAAATAACTGGCATCTATTTCATCTTTTTCTTGGAGGTAAGTCAAGAAATCTAAGGCTATTTGTAGTCGTTCTGGGGAAAGATTTACTAACTTTTCTTTGGCTGTTTCCAGGATTGTGGGTTCTGTTGATTTTAATGACATTTTTATTTTCTTACTTTACTCTTTTAATATAGAACTAAAACTGAATTACTGGCATCTTGACTCAAAGCTACAATATCATCATACCGAGAACGTAAAAGTATCTCAATTTCAGATGTTGTACAATTTCCTACTCTAATCCAGATTAATTTAGGAGGAAAACCAAGCAAAATTACCAAATCATAAAAATCAGCATCTTTAGTGACAATAATATATTGATTGTCGCGAGCATACTGCCATACATCTCGATCGCTAGCTTGGTCTAATCCTAAAAAATAAAGATGACTAGACTGTGGATAAATATCAGCTAAACGGGAAACTAAACGAGGGGATAAATTATGGTCGAATAAAAGTTTCATTTGGGTACTATTAAAGTTTGTTGTTCTCGTTCAGCAGCATAGTTTAGACAAGCCAAAATATCCTGTTTTGTTAAATAGGGAAAATCTTCTAATAATTCTTCATAAGTCATTCCCGCAGCTAGATAAGAAAGTACGTCATACACAGTTATTCTCATACCTCGAATACAAGGTTTTCCACTGCGTTTTCCTGCTTCGATAGTAATAATGTTTGCTTCTGACATGACATATTTAGTTGATAGATTATGATAATTTTATTTTACACAAATTCCAGGATTTTCTAACTATTAAACTGTCATTGCGAGGGGGTTGGGAAAGCAATGGTTTTAGTGAGTACCTATAAGTTCCCCCCGTGGCAATCTCTATAATGTCATTGCGAGGGGGGTTGGAAAAGCGATGGTTTTAGTAAGTACCTATAAGTTCCCCCCGTGGCAATCTCTAGCTCAAGAGATTGCTTCGGCTAAATTAATGGCTTTTCCAGAAGCTTAACTGTTTTGCTCGTCGCCTCGCAATGACAATATCGGATTTTCTAACTATTTAACTTCCTCTTGACACACTTTTAATTTTTCTTTTTCTTGGGGGCGGGTTGTTAAATATTCTTGCAACCAATCGCATCCTGTTGCTAATAGTTCGTTTAAGTTTTTATTCTGCCAAATAAATACTTTACTTTGACCAGTTGCTATATATTTACCATCGGGGGAAAAGACAATATTACCTTGATATTTTTCGGGAACTGTATATTTAGCAATTAGTTTTCCGTCAACACTCCAGATGCTTAATTCATTGGGATAACCTAAAAAACCTATTTGTTGATTATCAGGACTGAAAGTCATGCCACTAGGAATTTGTTCCGGTTTAATATGACTAATTAGTTTTCCAGAAAAATCCCAGATTTTGATTGAATAATCCGTACCTGCTGTTGCAAAGAGTTTACTATCAGGACTAAAAGAGACACCCATAATTCTCCCTTGATTATTAATTTCAACCTGTTTTTTAGTCTTGATATTTCTCAAGGATAAACTTGTTCTTCCAAAATCCCATGTTGCCAAATATTCACTATCTGGGCTAAATTTTGCTCTATTTCCAATAAAAAGCTGCATATTGCTTATATCGTAAACAAACTTTTCTCTAGGAATAGTCTTTTCTTCAATCTTATAACCAAAACCACTATTTTTGCGCTGAAGTTTAATTTTTACAGGAGTCCCAGATTCTCCTTTAAGTAACCAGTAAAAATCTGATACTTCTTGAAAATCATCAACTTTTTGACCGTCTATTTCCAGAATTAGATCGCCACTTCTTAAACCTGCTTTCTCCGCTGTAGAGTTTTGCCATACTTCCAATATTTCCACTCCCGACTCACCCCTAATATTTTTCTCTTTTTTATAATCAAATAAAATTGCCAACATTGAAACTTTTGCCCCTTTTAGGGTGGATTTTTTGGCATTAATATCTAAGGGATTGAGTAAATTTCCCAAAGTATCCCAAAGCCTGCCCATAGCTGATGAAATTGTAAGGATATACTTCCCATCTGGACTAACTATAACTTGCTCAATAATTGAAGAAAGCGAATTGTTTTTAAATTGCTTAACTTGCTGCGTAGATAAATCCCAAAAATGTAAAGTATTTTCTATAGCATCAGCATTAAACCCAATTGTAGCTATTTTGCTGCCATCTAAATTAGAACTATAATTTGTCTCGGTTAAAATACTTGTACCTATCAGCTTTTTCCCTGCAATATGAGTTTGTAATACCGTTTCTCTGGAATCGACATTTGTTTTCATTTCTGAAATTAAATTACCTTCTAAATCAATTTTTTTGATGCCTTCTTTACTAACAAAAATTATAAATTTACCATCAGGATTCATACTAGCGAAAATAGCTTTTTCAAATAAGTTACCAGAGGTAAAATAATTACTCCACACTTCATTTTTTGTAAAATTACCATAGTTAATTCTAATTTTTTCCCTTTGTTGCCAATCCCAAATATCTACATAGTTATGATGTTCGTCGATTACTATAAGTTTTTGACCATCTGCACTATACTGCACATTAATGAAACCCGATCCTTTCACTTGATAGTTTTCCATTTCATAGTTAGCTGGTAATTCTATAAAATCGAACTTGCCATTGTTATTCAAAAAATTAATTCCATCGAACCCAGAGATAACTATTATTTGACTATCAGGGCTGTAACTTAAAGAACTAGAACCAGAGGCTATTCTCGATTGACTAATTAATTCTCCTGAAATAGCATCATAAAAATTTACTACTCCTAAACCATAGTAAAGTCTAGCAATTTGTTGACCATTAGGACTAAAACTAACATCTCCATAAATATTTTGACTAAATTGAACAAAACCAAAATCTGCAATTTTTTCACCTGACAAATCCCATAATCTGGATGCCTCTCCAATAGTTTTATCTGAATTAATATCTACTCCCAAAGTTAATACTTGCTTTCCATCAGGGCTAATATCTATTTTAACAACTTGGTGAGTATTAGCTTTAAATTCTCTAATTTTTTCCAAGGTTTTTAAGTTCCAAAATTGCACCATACCAACAGCATTTCCTGTGACAATCTCTTCGCCATTAGCAGTAAACTCTAAACTCCATATAGTAGCATTACCATCAATTTTAAATTCCTTAATTTTCTTGCCTGATAAATCAAAAAATTCTACCTCATTACTCTGTGTTAATCCCGCAGCAACATATTGGCTATCCGGGCTAAATTTAACTATTGAATATTTAGTATATAAAGGTGGTGATTCTGCTATTTTATTTCCAGAAAAATCCCAGATATAGAATCTATTTCCTCCGTCCTCAATAGTAGCAATGTATTTACCATTAGGACTAATTGCTAAATAGTGAATTCTTCGCCTTTCAGGTAGCTCCCATTCAGTAACTTTCTCTCCTGTTAGATTCCAAATTATTACTTTGCCATTATTGCCTCTCGAACTAGATGAAACAATTCGCTTACCGTCAGGAGTAAACAAAACTCTAGTAATAGTTTCACCGTCACTCTGAAACAGATTTTTCTCTCGAATATTGCTAGTAATAGTCTGCAACGCTAACAAAGGACGAGTAGTCGGATAATTCCCCAATTTTTCATCATCTTTAACTAATTTTTTCAACTTTTGCCCTGCATCCATCGCCGTCATTAAAGCACTAATTCCACCTTCCCCAGACTGAAATTGATTCAATGCTAAATTACTCAAACTATCTACTTCATTAATCAAACTTTGTCTTTCCGCACGTTGCCATTGCCATACCGCTCCCACAGCAAATAATGACACCATCACCAAACCACCAGTCAACCCAGAAATAACTTTTTGCCGCTCTCTCTCTCGTCTTTTCCTACTTTTCTCCACATACCCCCTCTCTTTCTCAGGAATTTTTTGCTCTCCTTTTTCCAACCAACTTTCTGCCTCCTTTAACAAACCTCCTTGCAACAAAAAATCATCCTTCCTTTCCTGTTCCCACTGACTCAAATTATCCCTTAATTTCTCTTGCCAACGTCGAAATTCCCAATCTTGCTCTATCCAATTTTTTAACCGACTCCAAGCAGTAATTAAAACTTCGTGAATTAACTCTACAGAAGCTACATCTTTTTCCTTATTTGTCACCACCAAACGCTCGTCGGCAAATTTAATTACTAACTGCCAATTTTCTTTGCCAATATCTGCAAAAGTAGCAATTTTCCGAGTAGCAATGCGACTAACTTCCCCGGATTTTTCCTGACTTATAGGTTGTACTAATTGAGTAAAAATATATCGCGCCTGTTCTTTTTCCTCCTGACTTAACTGAAGATAAATCTTTTCCGCATAATCCCCTAAAACTTGAGTCAAACCCCCAATCTCTTCATAACTCGCCAGAGAAATTACTCCATATTTTTGCCTTTTCCATAATTCCTCCAAAGCAAATTGCAGCATGGGTAAATGACCAGAATTTTGCCGATAATCTTGAATCATTCTGTTAATTAACTCATCGGCAAATTCCACCTCAAACTTTTCAGCAGGGAGAGCGATCGCCTCTCTTAATTCTTCATCATTCATCGGAGTAATTAACTTATCCCGTTCATCAAAAATTTTACCCAAATCTTCATCCAAAACTAGAGATAAAAAATCTGCTCGTAAAGTCAAAACAACCTTCCAACTCTCTTGCCGAACCGCCTCAACCAAACCTGCTAAAAATGACCGACGTTTCTCCTCATCACATAAAGTATAAAGTTCTTCAAATTGGTCGATTACTAACAAAAATTGACAACCTTTCTTTTCTTGGACAATGGCAGTTAAACATTTAGCTAACTCCCCATAATTATCCTCCAAATTTACCACCAAATCCAAAAAATCCAAATCATTTGCAATTAAATTAGGTGAAATTTTTCCCAATTCCTCAGCCAAATTTTTCCAAGGATTCGGATGAGGAAAACCAGGACGAATTTTCACCACAAAACGAGGTAAAAATTCCGTAGCTTGAGCGAACCATTGAGGAATTAAACCAGCAGCAACCAAAGAAGATTTCCCACTACCAGAAGCACCAATCACAGCCACTAAATTTTGCTTTTCCACCTTTGCCAACAAAGAATTAGTCAACACTTTCCTGCCAAAAAATATCTCAGTATCTTTTTCAGTAAAAGCACTCAATCCTTTATAGGGAGTCTGAATCTTTCCTCCCAACTCCCACCAACGGGGAGGAATTTCCGCAGGATTTTGACATAAAACAGGCAACCAACTCACACAAGGAAAATCATTTTCTAATATTTGTAACCTTTGCCGACTCTCCCGCAAAGAACTATATAAAGATAAACCTTGAGTATAATTTTCCAGAAAAAATTGGAGAAACTTCGGCGCAACAGCCACAGGTAAATTTTCCCGCATCACAATGATTTGCGGTAAATGTAAATCCTCACCTTCTGCCAATTGATAAGCCAAACCCAAACCATCACAAGAATTAAAAATCGCCAACTTTAAACCAGACTTAACAGCTTGTAAAAGATGATTTTTTATTTCAGAAATAGTCAAAACATCTTGAGCATTAATTTGAATCGTACCAATACTGCTATTATCTTTAGTTTTGCCATGACCAGCAAAAAATAAAATATCCCAAGATTCTTGCCACAAAGGTTCATCTAATTCAGAGCGTTGAGGTTCTATTAACCAACAAATTTCTGCATCAGGAATTAATTCCCGAATCACCTTTTCATCAGCATCAGTTCCGGCATTATCTCCCAAAATCACTAAAATTTTTATCTTGTCTTTTTTATCTAAATTTTTAGTCGTATCAACTCGCTGAAAATTAGGAGAAGCGATGGAAATTTCAGCCTTCGGAAAATCCTTTAATAAATCCCATTCATCCCAAGGCAAACGTCGTAAACCATAATTTTCAGTTGCCAATAAAATTCTCGTACTTTCCGACTTATCTAAATTATTCCGGAGCAAAATTTCTATCGGTTGAAAATCAGAGGAACGCAACCAAGCATTAAAAGTTTCTGATAATAAATTAGCTGCCTTTTTACAAGCTTTAAAAGCTCCATTTCTATCGTTATCAGAAACATTAGTAAAACTAGCTTTAGGTTTTAAACGATTAGAAAAAAAGACATCTAAATTTGTATATAAACTTTGCCAATGACGATACTGATCTAAGATTTCCGAATGTGGAGGTAAATGTGCTGACTTGCTAGCAAGTGCTAAATTAGGTTCATTTTTTATTGAGTTTATATCCTGGCAAATTTCACACCGTACCGAAAAACCCTGTGGAAATTCACCATCAATATTAAGAGTAACTAACTTTCCCATAACTGCTCCTAAATTTATCAGTTTGATAAGCGATCGGATTGATTTTAAAATTATTTCAATTATATTATTGTAGATTGGGTAGAGCGACAGCGAAACCCAACAAATTAAACAAATTAGTAGTAGCGATATAGATTAAAAACCTAACCCCCCAACCCCCTTACCTACTAGCGTTGGGGGAGTATTTCTCCCCTCTCGGAGCAGGAGAGGGGTTGGGGGAGAGGTCTTCATTTATCCTCAAACTTACCCACATTTTAAAGCTAGACGCTCTACTGCTAATGCAAGAATTTCTAGTAGTAGGTTGGGTAGAGCGACAGCGAAACCCAACAAGTAAATATAAAATCTGGCTAAAAAGTCGTTATTGTCACAAGAGGAAGCAATATCGCGCTACCCCTGAGATTGCTTCCTTCCACTCCGTTCCAGTCGCAATGACTTATAGTAATAAAGTTGGGTTTATCCAGGGGATGAGGAGTTGGGTTGTTCCTCAACATTGTCACGAGAGGAAGTAATCTCGCGCCATCCCTGAGATTGCTTCCTTCCACTCCGTTCCAGTCGCAATGACTTATAATAATCAAGTTGGGTTGAGGTACGAAACCCAACCTACAAATGTCAAAACTTCTAACTTACTGAAAACTCAGAAAATTGTCGCACAAAAGGCGAACGAAAAGCCAAAACAATATCGGATTTTGGCACACCTAAATCTAATAATTGTTGAGCAATTCCTTGTTCAGTAAAATCTTGCTGAATCCAAATTTTCCCATCTTTAATATCAACATGAATAGAACAACCATAATCCCGTTGTTCATTTTGCCAACGTAAAGAAATTAAGAGGTAATGATTTCTTTCCGAATCCAAAATCAGTTGTGTTTCATATTGTGAATCTTGAGTATGATATTGATAGTGTTCTTTAACTATTTGCGTGACAATTTCTGGATAATTTAATCGCTCCATAAAACAATTACCTCTTTTGAATAATTAAGTAGGTTGGGTAGAGCGACAGCGAAACCCAACAAAATAGTATTGTAGTATTGTAGGTTGGGTAGAGCGACAGCGAAACCCAACAAACTAACCTTAAAGTTTAATCCTCATAGTTGGGTTTATCCTGGGGATAAAGAGTTGGGTTTCGTACCTCAACCCAACCTACGTTATGGTTAATTAATATATTTTATATCTAAACTAAATAACAAAATCCTCTGTAATTACAGCTTCACCTAACACTAATTGTACTGTAAATTCTTCCCCTATTTCTCCTGAAAATTGACATTGAATAATCCTATCTTCACTTCTAGCTGTAATTTCTTGGAAAACTTCATTTTCACTTAAAACAATAAGTTTTAAATTAGTAGGAAGATAAACATCATCCCGAGTCGGATAAACTCGTAAAGTTATTTCTACTTCAGGAGAATCATCATTTTCTCGTACTAAATTTACCAGTAAAACCACAGCATGACTCAACAAATCCGCTCGTAAATCAATAAATTTTGCACCTTTAGTTCCTTCCCTTCTAACTAATGCTAATTGTGAGGGAGTTAATAATTCACTTGCTGCTTGCCATCCAATAGTAAAAATATTATCAAACCATTGAGTTAAATTAATCTGACTAGGTATGATTTCTACATCTATAATAGGAACACCTAATCTATCTGAAAGTAAACCTTGTTGATACAAAGATTCTATTTGCTCACAAGCTGATTGAGAACCTTTTAAATGCAAAATTATACTACCCATTTTAATTTCTACTACCCTAAGATAAGGGCATCCTGTTATCGCCCTAACTTTGTTCTCAATTTCTAACAATTGTTTTGCTGAAACATCATCAGGTATTCTAATTAATAAACTTCTTTCTTTTTCAAAATTAGGAGGTTGAGGCTGCTTTCTATATTGAGAATTAAATAAATGAAAAATGATATCTTGAGGATTACCAATTTCTTGTTTAAGTAATTTTTGTAAGCAAAAATGAATCCCTTTTTTCCTTTTATCATTACTTAGTTTAGTTCTGAGAGAATCAACTGATGAAATATCTTCCAGTTCAGGCACCATATCTGGAAGTTGTTTTCCTACTAATACCATTAATAAATACTGCTTGTGAAATTTACTTAAGCCTTCTCCCATTGGTAAGTATTGATTTCTAATTTTTTCCACCTCAAGAATTAAATTATTAACATTCCAAGTAGCTTGAGCTTCAGCATAAAAGTTATAATTAACTAAATCTTGAAGACACTTAGGATTATTTGCAACTTGATTCATCAAATTTACCTCGCAACGTTTTTTTCTAATAGTCATAATTTTACCATTGTTATTAATAATGACCGTTAGCGAGAAATAATTTCCATTATAAATTCGCCTTGTAGAGTATTAATTGTGAGGCAAAAAAAAGTTTTCTTGAGCTTCACTAGCAAAATCTAATTTAGTTATTGAAAAAATCATCCAGGCGATCGCTTACTACCGATCGCCCATACCAAGAAAAAACAGGAGGAATTTAGATATGTCTGCATCTGAAATTGTTATGCACCAGATGTTTGCTGAAGTTGTTGCCTACTATCACCCCTTTGCTGAATATCTCGGCTATCAAGAGGCTGCGGATGGATTTATTATCTGTTATGAAGGCACGAATGGTCAACAATATATAGCAATAGATACAGAAGGGAATGTCCTTGGGGATACAACTATGGGAACAACCAGAACAGTTGGAGTTTTCGCGGCGGGAGTTGCAATTCTCGATGCTCTGTTGGGAGGTTCCTCTTCCTAGTTTTTTCATCAAGATATTGTAACCTGTAGGGACGTTTTGCTGCGCAACATGAAACGCATTTTTGTTATGCAACGTCCCTAAATTAATTAGGCTTAATAATATATTCTATATCTAAAATAAATCACAAAATCGTCCGTAATTAAGGCTTACACTAAAACTAATTGTATTGAGTTAGGCTTAAAATTTGTCAACTATGAACTAATTATTCAATTGGCCATCAAAATATATTCGACTCGAAATCAAGTTTGTTCAAATTAATCTAAAATTTGAGTATTTGATTATTAAAAGTTCATCTAAAATTATGCTCAAAAAAAACAAACCAATAATTAGTCTAATTCTCAGCTTATTCTCCCTAACTCCTACGATCGCCCCCACCTTAGCAGCGCCACCCCGTACCCCAGATCAAGAAGAAACCTGCGAAATTTTAGTCATCGGTGGCGGTTTGTCAGGAGCAGCAACTGCCTACGAATCACTATTAGCAGGACGCACCGTTTGTATCACCGAAATCACCGACTGGGTGGGCGGTCAAATTTCCTCCCAAGGCACCTCCGCTCTCGACGAACGTGGAACTCAACGCAGTCTCCTTTTTTATCCCCGTGGTTATCTAGAATTACGGGAACGCATTGAGGAAAAATACGGGAGATTAAATCCTGGCACTTGTTGGGTAAGTGTCTCCTGTTTTATGCCTTACGATGGTCACGGTATCCTATTTCAGATGTTAGAGGATGCTGCCAAAAAAGGTGGAGGTACATTAAATTGGTTTCCCAATACTGTTGTCAAAGAATTAGACATTTCTAATAATCAAATTAATAGAGCGATCGCTATCCAACATCAACCAGCAGCAAATACGCCACCCCTCAATACCGAACCCCTATCTCAAATTATTGAAGATGCTTACCGCTACGAAAACTCAGCGCGACTTGACAAAACCATAATTCAGTTTGTACCCCAACCATCCCCAGAAAAAACTGGTGGTGCAGACTGGTATGTTGTGGAAGCCACCGAAACTGGAGAAATTATTGCTCTAGCAGATGTTCCCTACCGTCTTGGTATCGACCCCCAAACTTATGTTGACCCTTCATCCCCCGTTGACACCAGAGACCCCTACTGCACTCAAGGTTTTACCTATACCTTTGCCATGCAAGCGACCGAAACACCTCAAATTCATGTGGAACCGCCATTTTATTCTCAGTACGCTCCCTACTATAGTTATGAATTATCAAGATTAGCTAATTTCAACTTAGTTTTCACCTATCGGCAAATTTGGTCGATGAAACCAGATGCACCCCAACCAGGAGACTACAGAAAACGAACGATTTTTCCTGGTGATATTTCCATGCAAAATTGGACTTGGGGTAATGACTACCGACCTGGAAACCGCGATGATAATTTGATTTACACTCGCGGACAACTACAAGCTACAGGTCAACTGCAACCAGGAGCTTGGATGGGTGGTTTGCGTGCCGAAACCCTCCGTCGAGGTGAAGAAAATGCTCTCGGTTATTTTTATTGGTTGGTTGAGGGGACCACTGACTCCCAATTAGGGGAAGGGGTAAAGCAAAAATATCCAAATCATCGTTTATTGACTGGGTTTGACGCGCCAATGGGAACAGCTCACGGGTTGTCAAAATATCCTTATATGCGAGAGGGACGACGCATTATTGGTCGTGTCGGGAAAACTCACCCAAGAGGTTTTACTGTGGGAGAGGTTGATATTGCTAAAAAGAATTTTCGGGATAATTTTTATCTACAAAATTTACCCCCAGATATGTTGCATTATTTGTGGGGAGCTGTTGCTGCTTTTGTACCTCCAGATACACAAATTAATTCAATGAAAGAAATGCCTCAACGAGCCAGATCAACGATTTTTCCTGATAGTGTAGGGATAGGTCATTATGCCATAGATTTTCATCCTTGTATGACAAAAAGTCCAGCAGAAGCACCAGGTAATACTGAAAGAGCAGGTATTAGGCGAGGTCAGGGTTCTGCCTATCCTTTTCAAATTCCTTTACGAGCAATGATTCCCCAAAAAATTGATAATTTGTTAGTAGCTGGAAAGAGTATCGCGACAAGTTATATTGCTGCTGCTGCTTATCGAGTACATTCTTTTGAATGGTCTGCTGGAGCTGCTGCTGGTACAACAATTGATTTTGCTTTAGAAAGGGGTATTTTTCCTTATGAATTAATTGATGATATGCCTTCTAAAGAATGGGAATTAGAAATATTACAGGGTCGTTTGCAGGAAAATGGCAATCCCACAGCTTTTCCTGAAACTTCTATTTTTAATAATACTTGGGATGAATGGAAATAGAATTAGAGATGAGGTATTTGTGTTGAGTGGAAAATATAGTAGAAGTCAAAAGTTAAAAGTTCAATTCTTGCTGTGACTATATTTGAGAATTTGAGAATTTCCTAACAGTAATGGTGAGTGCTATAAAAGAAATAATTCTACACTCATCACAAAATTATCATATTCTATCCACCTAAAAATTTATACCGTTAAATGTCAGGCAGATAGACCTCTGAAAAAATTAATCTTTAGGGATGTCTAATGTTTTCAAATTTATTGATTTAATATATAGACTTTTTTTGGATTGTGTATGAACTTGGTAACCTAAAGTTTTTCAACTTGAAATAAGGAAACTAACTTAGGGTGAGACGTACTAGAAACAAAAGCATCATAGTTATATCTATACTTTGGTTTTTTAATCGCGACAGAAAATGTATGATTACAAGTTCTATTAATTGAAACTTGTCTAAATTTAGAAATTTTACATTTAGTTGGTAACATTTTTCTACTTAATAAAAAATAACTCTAGTTTTTGTCAGAATACTTATCACCATTACCTATTAACCGCGAGCTTTTTTGTTTCCCTGATATTACTCCAGTAAAAATAAATCTAACATCTGTTAGTTAAATTTTGAATAAATTTTGGTTAAGCTTCAGTAAAAAGGCGGATTTATGATTAACAATAATATCCTCTTGGCATAATTAGTAATAAATAACTATAGCAACCCCTGCATTGGTTGTGACAATTTTTATAATCATTCGGAATGTAGGTTTCAATCTTCAGTTATTAAGTAATTAACACAGGGGAAATTACTTTTTTGCTAATAATAGCCTAGTTAATGTTTATTATTCTTATATTGTACGGACGTTTTGCTGACGCAAAGCTCCGCAATTCAAGTCGGCGACAGCCGAAACGCTGCGCGACATGTTTGCGGAGCATTCCGGAACGGAAAACGCATTTTTGTTATGCAACGTCCCCAGACTCCCCACCCTCCCCACCCTCCCCACAAGGTTTTCAGGAGTTCCTTATCAGGGATAGCTTAAAAGGGGAGGCTTTAGACCACAATTTTTTAGTAATTATTAATTATTAATTATTAATTATTTAATGAGGCATTTTGGTGGGCAAAGTAATAGTAAATTCTGTTCCATGGTCAGAGTTAGAAATTACTTCAATTTTTCCACCATGCTGTTTAAGAATCTGGTAGCAATTTGTTAATCCTAAACCGGTACCTTGACCAACAGGTTTTGTCGTAAAAAATGGGTCAAATAATTTGTCTAAAATATTTGCTGGTATTACCGGACCATTATTCCAAAAACTCACTCTAACTCGATCTATATCTATTTTTTGTGTTTGAATTTTTAAAGTAGGAACAAAATCTATTTGACTTGGTTGCAATTGAAATTCTGGTTCATTAATGGCATCAAGAGCATTGGCAAGTATATCCATAAATACTTGATTCATATTAGCTGGATAACACTCAACTAAAGATAAATCTCCATAGTTTTTAATTAATTTGATTGAGTGAAGTTTATAATTTAAAATTACCAGAGTATTTTCAATACCTTCATTGAGATTAATAGATTTAACATCCGCCTCATCCAGGTGAGAAAAATTTCTTAAAGACTGAACAATTTGTCGAATCCTTTCTGCACCATTTCTCATAGAAGATAAAATTTTCCACAAATCTTCAGTTAAAAAATCTAAGTCAATTTCTTCTAGATAATCTTCAATTTCTGGCTTTGGTTGAGGATAATGCTGCTGATATAAATCTACTAACTCTAATAAAGTTTCGGCATATTCTTTGGCATACTTAGTATTGCCAGAAATAAAGTTAATTGGATTATTAATTTCATGGGCAACTCCAGCAACCATTTTCCCTAAACTAGACATTTTTTCTGTCTGAATAAGTTGGGATTGAGTTTCTTGAAGTTGCTGTAGTGCTTTAGTAAGTTCAATAGTCCGTTCTTCCACGCGCTTTTCTAAAGTTTTTTGAGATATTTCTAGCTGATGAGTATATTCTCCCACCCACAAAATAAGTTGATTTAAAGAAACAGCTAATAATCCAACTTCATCTTCTGTATTCACAGTAGCTTGTAGGTGGAAATTAGATTCTTTAGTAACTCTTTGAGCAACTTCAGTCACTTGTTTTAAAGGATTAGCAATTACACTACTGATGTAAATTGCTAAAAATGTTGCAGTTCCTAGAGAAATAAAAATACTAATAAGAAGAATTCTTCTTTTGAATTTAATTACTGTATCAAAACTAGAATTAGCTTGCAAATATTGACTCTCTGCTAGTTTCAGAATAGAGGTTAATTTTCCCGATAAACGCTCGAATTTTAGATCTATTTGAGTAGCTCCTTTGTCAGTTAATGAAACAATTATTGCCTTTTGCGCTTGAGGCACTTCCTCTGGTTTTAAATTAGGTGGGTCAATTTTTTTCCATAGAGATTCAATCCTATCTACATAATCGTTTGTGACTGTTGTATAAGATTTTAATAGTTCTTGATATTCCCTAATTTCTATAGCTAAATCATTAGGATGAGTATCTATAAAAACAGCAAGATATTCTAAATTTTTTCTCACTCTACTAACATATCCTAAAAATTTTGCTTTCTCAAAATCAAACCAAATCTGTTTAGTCAATGTTGGAACTAAATTTTGAGGATGGGAAGTCATTCCCAATACAGATTTTTCCAAATCATTCAGAATTTTACTTTGTTTGTCTGCAATATTTAATGTTTTTAGCGCCTGCTTTTCAGCATATTCTGAAATTATTAAGCCTATAGTAATTCCAATTACTGCAACACCAATCGATATGGCATAACTATAACCAAATTTTTGAGCAATACTCAAACGCTTTAATACATTACTTATCTTCTTGCTCTTAAATTTACTTAGCCGTTTGAAAATATTATTTTTATTTGGCTGTAGCATCTTATTTATTAGAGAATAATTAACTTCTATATCTTGGCAATAGTCTTTTTCTTCAGATTGCATAAAAACTTGTATTTTTATTAGCTATTTGATTTTCAGCAACTATAAGAAATAGTTCAGAGTAGGGGAATATTTTGAGGAAAAAATCTGCCTTATGTCTAGCTTTTCGGCTAAACCAGCTCCTACATTTATTTTCAAGTTTAACTAAATATACCTACTTATTTACAACTGATAACTGATAACTGAAATGACCAACTCCGAAAATTTAGCACCCTGAAATGTCTGATATTTTTATCTCTATTTTCTCTCAAATGATAACTGATAACTGATAACTGAAATGACCAACTCCGAAAATTTAGCACCCTGAAATGTCTGATATTTTTATTTCTATTTTCTCTCAAAAAATGTGTATTTTTCACAGAAAAAAAAATCTTAATCAAGTCATAAGTTATAAGTCATAAGTCAGAAGTTATAAGTTTTTTGTCACGGGGATTTTGAACAATCCTCCAAAAACATTTCGCCAATCAAGGCGGGGTTTTCGACCCAATCCTGTTTGATAATTTTTTGATTTATCTATAGGGTTGAGCGAAATTTATGAAGCACAGTTATTTTTATTATTTGATCCTCCCTATTAAACTGTTCCCTATCAGGTTCCCATTTTTTTTATTCAACAACATCCCTTACGGCAAATATTAGTATTTCTGGTTGATTTGCTATTTGTGAGTTAGTAGTATTATACCAATTCCCAAAAGTATTGCTATACTTAAGTAGCACTTCAATTATTAAGTAATTAACACAAGATAAATCACTTTTTTGCTAATAATAGCCTAGTTAATGTTTATTATTCTTATTTTGTACGGACGTTTTGCTGCGCGACATGAAACGCATTTTTGCTATGCAACGTCCCTACCCCCACACAGACCACACGGACCACACTTCCCCACCCCATCGGATATAGCATTCTTTTTCAGAAATGGTATTATTTGTCGTCCCAGAACAACTGGTAATCAAAAGTAAAGTATATCCAATAAAATTACGCCGTTTCATACTTATTTTCAATTCTAAATTTAGCTGAATTACTAAATTATATGATCTCCAGTTGAATACTTATGAATAAGGATGAAGGAGTCAGTAGGGAAGAAGAAGGAAGAAGAGAAGAAAGTTTTTTATAACTAATTAAACGGACATGATATTACATAATAACATTGATCCTCTCTGTTAAACTGTTCCATATTCCCTAAAATATAGAACTTTTTACCTAATACCAATTCACTTTAAAGATGTCACAAATAGTTTCAAACTTTAAATGTCAAATAATTGCCTCAAACCTTTCTCTTGTCAAAGTTTTTAGCCTATCCAATCTAACTT
>JAAUYL010016635.1_pt1 | contig 30274 bp, 30 predicted proteins | sample 7278011 | NCBI WGS metagenome assembly JAAUYL01 (sample SAMN14350225, study PRJNA611818) | marine sediment metagenome | isolation source: surface marine sediment (1.8m) | place: French Polynesia: Moorea | collected 2018-08
AAGGCCGAAGATGACCAACAAGAAGAGGCCCTTGTTAGAATGTGGGTTCCCACAAACAGTATACCACTCGGTATCAAAGTCCAGCGGCCTTTTTTCACCCTTCAAATCGAAGCCTTTGCAATCAAAATTCCAGTCTTGAGAATGGGTATCTTGGCAGAGGTACAGCTGCAATCAGAATCAACTGTGAGTGACTTTGTTGTTCTTGTCAATTGTCAATTATTATGACTAACCTGTCGATCGTGACCGGAAATGTCCTTGGCATAAACATCGCAGGGTCCGACGGTCTGGTGGATTCCGGTTGATTTGTGATTTTCAGGGACAGCCACGACCATGTTGACAAAGATGTAGATGAAGTAGAGGGTGATCAGATTCTTGAGCAGGCCGCTCAAGGAGTCATTGACGCCCAAGACGTTCTTTTTGTCTTTGGGGTGCCTGGAATCAAAACTTGAATATTGTGATCACGATCAAGCAGAATAATGCCTTACGCTTTAAGGAAGAAAATGAGCAGACAGTAAACGCCAATAACGGCAAGGAGAGTCCTCAAGGTTGGCAGACCCTGGAGATCTCCGGATATCAGTTGGAAGAACGCCATTTGAGCCATCATGAGGGGAGTTGTCAATGCAGCACTGATTGTAAGATTGAACAAGCATTTTCCCAAGGGCATCTTCTCTTCACCAGAGATCTAAGAAAAATATTGCCTAGTGTTCCTACAAATTAATTGAATACTAATTAACCTGCTTGTCAGACATTAATTTCCGCCAAATAAAATGGAAGGATGAGCAGAATGTGATGACCCAAGCTGTGGATCCTACAGGAGCTCCAAGGATTCTAGCCTTAATGGGTGCATCGGTATCATGCCATGTCCACCACAGAAGTTTGATTCCTAATTAAGAGCAATTAAATTTCTATGATTAATTAAATAAATGGCTAAAGAGTTTACCAGTAATATCGTAAGGAGCGTAAATCATTTCACCCATAAGGCCAGATAACCCCGCCTAAATTAATCCATTAATTGATATTAATTGATTTTATTACTATTTAATTGCCTGAGCCAGTGCTGGCATTTTGAATTTCCAGGCCCCAATCAGGGATGGGTACATGAAGACAATGTAAACACAGGGAATGTAGAGTGGCATTCTTGGCGTTAGCATGATGCAGGCTTGTGACTGAAATTAAATCCAGTTTATGTTATGGAGTGCTTAATGTTGTTTAATTCGATTAACCTGCCAAAAGTTGTCTACAATTGGCAATGCCATGAAGAAGGCATCATTGGCTGTTCCAGTGAGAAGACTAGCCAACCAGAGGACCAGATGGTTTCTACCCTGTAAAATGGTAAATTAGTGGCTTTTCTGTACGATAAGATCATTGATCAACCACTTTACTTACATTTTTCAGAGCATGAACCAACAGCAAAAAGGAAAAGGTTATGAAGAAGAATTCTCCGACCACAAAGGATGGCAGTTCCTAAAGATAATTAATATGAATAATTAAATAATCACTTAAATATTACTTATATGCTTACCTGAAATCTTTCATATGGGCTGGTGAATGACTTCCATGGCAGTGTCTTCCAGGTTGGATGCCAGGCATCGAAAAGTGCTTCCATAATTTAAGCTCAATGTACTTGCCTTGGGGTCAAGCTAAGGACTGTGAAGTATTTGGCATATGTGGCTTGTTTTGTTTGAACACCTGCATCATGACAGTGACATTTCAATGATAAGCCTAGTCTTGACAACAGTACGCTATTTGATGGCAAGGTAATAAGATGAAGATGACATTACGAATAAAATATGCAAATCAGTACCACACAAGCGAAAAGTGCACCTTTCGTTTAAATCACCGGAAGTGAATTGCATCCAACGATAGCTGCTAACTTCCGGTCACTGAAAACAAAGGCAAAACATTTGTCATTTATTATTTATTATTGTTCCCTTAGCACTAAACCAATCGGCTTGCACTAAACAGATGATAACGGCCTTGCCCTTGATTTGTCGTTGTCGACGTAAATCGACGAACTTCGGAAATCAAAACAAAAACTTGTTGCTTTATGACGACGCAAAAAAGTTTGAAGAAAAAATCCCACAATCGAATCCAAATAATCATGGAGAAGTCGAACACGGGCTACTTGAAAATCAACACGCCGAAGGACCTGACGGGGATCAAGGATCGCTACAATCTGGAGTGTCCCGTTTGCAAGGCCATCCCGATCACCGGCAGTCAAGTTTTCCAATGTCAAAACGGCCATATTATCTGCTCAAAATGTCAGCCGAAGTTGAGCACCTGCCCGGTTTGCAGGGTTGGAATGGCGACCAAGATCCGGAACAGCGTGGCTGAAAAGATCATCGCCGACCTGCCGAAACCGTGTCGCTACACGGAAAATGGCTGCGATTATACGCTTGGACTCCAGCTTGACTTGCATGAAAAGTACTGCACGTATCGACCCGTCCAGTGTCCAGCATTGGGAGCTTGTTACGCCAAAGTTCTCATTAAGGATTTGAAACAGCACGTCGAGTCGGCCCACAAGGATAGGATTGCAAAATGCGTTGGATCTGGGGACCCAACCATGGTTCGGGTAAGTTTTAAAGAAACCGATCAGTTCTTTTGAGTCTCTTCTATTCTGACATTTTGTTAACGCACAGGTTCTAAAAGATGATTTTGTGCCAAGCAAAATGACTGATCGATCTTGGCCGGGAACATTTTACCAATTGAAGGAACGAGGCGATAAGTTCGCGAGCGCCGTCTGGAGAAGCGGGCAACGCTGGTATTTCTGGGTGTACTGCTTCGGCGATGATCTTAAAGCCAACACTTTCGACTACGACCTGAAGCTCCTGTCCCAGGGTTCCAAGGACCGAGTTGTCCTCCAGTACTCCAGTGTCCCCGTTTCTGTGGACGTCATGAAGGCCAAGGTGGCCTCGACCGGCTGCTGCCTGATCTTGGACGAGACGTTCGTCAAGAGTCAGATCTGGAACCCGATCACCAGCGAGGTCGTCTTCAAAGTCGACATCAGGCCGAAGTTCTCGTTCGGCGATGCTTTGAAAAATTTTAAGCTGGACTGCAAAGGAGACAAAGAATCAAAGGCAACGACAACGACAAAACCGTTCGACTTCAAAGCTCTATCTCCAAGATCCGGATCTGCTTTGGCAAGCTTTTCGTTTGCAAATCCGGCTGCAAACGGACGTGATCAACAAAACAACCTCTTTTCCTTTGGAAAGCCCGTCGACGAAAACAAGAACACTGCCGATTCAGACAAGGACAAGAAACCACTCACGAAATGATTTTCTAGACAACAGTTTACCTGGCAAAACCTGAAAAGTCACAGCGATTGAACACAGACAAATAAAAGAATGTATTTTTGAAAATCTTTCGTCAAAAATTGACATTACTGTCTTTAGCAAAATTTGCATGTAGAGGGCTCGCTCCTACATTCAAGTTGATCCATGGTTGTAAAAGCTTATTGGACTGCCTTCCCTTATGTATACAGCCGTTTGAGTCCCATCAAAAGTGCCCAATGTCTCTCAGGCATTATGCCATTAGGGGACACCTTTATATGGACACAACTGAATGGCTTTTAAGCAAAAGTATATTTCATATCTTGTCTGTGCAAACAGAAGGGCTTGCTTGGTTGCCATACTCGTAATACTAAGTTAGTAGCTTAGTACTAAGTTTTGTATACAGCAATGTTCAGTTCAGTTCCACCAAGACCACTGCAAATGAGTAAAGTCTAATAGGAGAAGGGACAGCAAATTACTTGTATACATTAGAAAGCAGGCCAAAAACTAAGCCATTCTTCAAGAAAACACTTTATTTCAAGAATTTTTATTGGTGATCACTAGGAATTTAATTTAAAAACGGTAAGCTTTTCATTATATATTATAGACTTCACCATATTAAATGTCATTTCTGAGACCATATCTAAGTATATCCATGACATTTCATTTGCTTGATCTCATATTTTTAAGATCACCCAGGGATATTATTGGTAGGTGGATAAAAGTTCAACAAGAAACTAACGGCAGAATTGCTTTCTCTTTCCAGAAAGCTAGATATCTACTATGATGGCACAGGCTAGAGGATGCCCCTGGTATTGCTATCTCTAGAAAATACAAAACATACTTGTGTAGTGTTATGAAATATGAGATATTTCCCGCCTTGCATAGTCTTACTGGCCCCTCTTTCGCGCTCTGGCACCCTCATCCAAGGGGTCTAGAATCAGGTGGTCATCTTACAATGTAAAGCAAAGTGGCATGAAGCCAAGGGTTGACCTGATCTTCAAAAGTCTTGGTTTTTATACCATAAGCAAGAGCTCCTCATCTCATCAGATATGAAAGCTGGCCTTATGGTGGTCCTTCTGTTCTTAGAGCTCAGAGATAGCTCTCAAAAGCTGCAGTGTTATTAAGCAAGTTTGGAGATCTACCAAAAAAGCCACTACTGATTGTGAATTGTGTTATCGAAGAATCTAAAATCACTCTTATTCAGGTGAGCAAAATAAATGCAATCGTTCCTAAATTAGGTTTCTTAGCTTTAGTTTAAATAAGGGTCAAGGAAAAGGCAATTGACATCTTTGCAACCTTTAAAAACACTCAAAAAAGCTAGGTACTTTTTTTTACATTTTACCCTGAAAGTCAGTGTATTTTTGAAGGGGCGAAGAACATAAATTAGGTGAAATTTTGAAACGGCGGATTAGGTTTTGACTTTTGGAGAAATCCTATACGTGCTTTTCAAAACTTAATTTTTTCCTTATTTTTCTGTGAAATCACAAATTCGCTGATAGCAACTGTCATTTCACGGACATTTTTAAAGATATGGTGGAATAAGTAAGTTGTCACTCCATCAACAGGATTTGGCCAATTAAAAAAAGTCTAAACATGCCCACTTCTAGGCCTTGCTGTACATGTAAAAAGCATGTGAAATTGTAAGATGCATAATTTTAGTTCACTTCATATAAGCATAGACATTGGGTATAAGTTGCCAAATTGTTCTCGAGTGCAGTTTCAGTTTTCCACGCTCTCGTAGACTTGATTTCTCAGGAGCTTTTTCAGGGTTAAAGAAAGCAATGTGTGCCCTGTCACTTGACATCTGCTGTTAATCAAGTTTAGTCAAAATAAAATGATTTACAAAATTAGTGCATATTTCTCATGTCCATAGAGGTAATTGTAGCTTGTGGAATCAGTTACTTAGCTCTGCAGGATGTGTACTTCATAGGAATACCGAATAGATGTTTTGACTATAGTTGCACATATGGAGCTGTTCAGTTCAGTTTACAGTCATATGTTGTACAGTCACTTGGAAAAGAGTCAGCTAACTTGGCCTTGTCTAATGTTGTGCTCCTCCACGACATGTGCAAAAGAAAGCGACATAAATCAGGATGAGGGTGTGTATTTTCTGAATATTTCAAAATAAAATATTCAAATTCATATTTTTTTCGTGAAATCATGGTGTTCATCAATATGTGGCTACTCAGGTGAATCATGAATACGAATGTGTGCGATAACTGAGTTTGATTGTTTAGTGATCAAGACAAGATTTTGCAAAAATGGCGAATTTTTAATCTAAACTGTGAATCTTAAATTCTTTTTGCAGGACAAGAACGTAACAGTATTTGAAGTGGCCAAATGAAAGACGACACTATGGGGAATTTGTGTGGTAACCCAAAGGTAAAGTAATTAAGTAATTAGTTTTAATGACATAATTAAATGTAATTACATTTTCAGGGCATGAGCGCCCAACCACCCAGGGACCTGAATTCACTCCTGGTCGAAATCAGGGTGCCAGAAGACACTGAGAAGTCTCCCTGGGCCAAGATGTTTAGGGAATACCTGACCAACCTTGGCCAGGCTGAAAAGGAAGCCATGCTGGACTTTGTCATTGTGTGCCACGTGTTAAGAACAAAGGAAACGGAAGTGAAACAGGTGTCGCAGTCACGTGGCATGAAATGGCGGTTAACCGACTTGAACAAAGAGCGGCGGGATTTGTTGGCAATGGTGGGAGACAGTTTCTTCTCAGAGAACTCTCCGACTCCAATCCCGTTGACAAATCAAGTGCTCCGGGATGATCTGACAGTGAGATTGAACACTGTCCAAGATGCCAATGACGAGGATCTGAGTGAGATCTTTGATCTGGTTTGGCAAGCCCGATGTGATTTCAGTGTTTGGAAAGGAGGTCTGGACGCTGCTTACAACCGGTTTCTCGCTACGAAACCAAGCCCGCCCCTCACTGCCGTCCTTCTGTCAATTATGTAAAAAAATCTCGAATCTGAAGAAACCATTGTTACAAAATCGAATGCTTGTATTTGATATGTTTATGCTCAAGAATATAAAATGTAACAAAAAGTCATGAAAAACTTGGATCTGCCATCAGTTTCCGGAACTCGTCCAGAGGAGTGTCATGCCGAATTGGAAGCTCCAGATCCTCAAGTACTGAGTCCATCCTCTGCCAATGATGATCGCTCAGCTCGCCCGTCTTCTTGCCAAAGAACTTCATCTGCGAGTCCTTGTCCAAGGCCTTGAGCGCCAAGTCAACCAACTCCTCGTTGTCGCCATCCTTGATCATGCCGAGTTTGGTAAACAGCTTGACCGTCCTTCCCTTGGGATCCTCCAGGAGATCATCATAAATAATGATGTCATCGTAGCACTCCTTGTGCTGAACATAATTGATCAGTGTGAGTCCATAGGCCAGGGTCCCAATCTTGTCCATGTCTTTTCTACCCCAGAACTGAAAGAGCAATTGTCATTATTAAACGATCGAGAAACAAGATTGTCAGTGCTTACCTTGAGCAGAAGGTTATCCCGGAGGAGTTTGAATCTGCCAGTTGGATCGTTGACAGGCATTGGACACAACCTGTGGACAATCCTGGTCGAGTCAAATTCCAATGCATCGGCGACCACGGGACTCATGCCCATTTGATAAAAAGAGATCAGGTTGGACTTGGGGTTCCTCGTGTTGAAGACGAACTTGATCTTGGGACAAGCCTTCTTGACCAGGTCGACTTGCCCTGAACACCAGACGGTGAGCTTGAAGAATATCCGGTCGTAGGTTTGGTTGACTTCCGGTTTGAGCTGGACCTTCATGACGCTCTTGAGGATCTTCTCGTATTCGTTGCCCTGATGGGTGATTTTGCCTTGGACATAATAGGTGTGAGCTACCGTTGGAGCCCAAGGTTCGGACATGGACCTGAGATACAATAACAGCATCAACCAGCTCGTCATTCTTTCACAGAATTCCATACCTTGTCCTCGGCAATTTGTGGAACATCTGGCACAACAGAGTGGACCCGCTCCGGGCGGTGTTTGTAAGTGCAATGACTTCACGTCCATCTTCTCCAGGATCAGGAAGTTCGTCGGCCAGCTTATGGAGTGCCCAGATCGGCATGATCACCAACTCTTGAGCCAGGACATATTGAGCAGCCCAAACAAATGGGAACATGTTCAGGTTGTACACGTCAATGCTGGGATCGGTGACGCAAAACCAGGCATATTTTTCATTGACGCCCTAAATGTGTAATGTGCAATTTCACAAGTTTTTTCTAATAAATCATTTTAACCTGGAGAGTGATGTGGTCCTTGTTCAAGACATAGTTCGGGTTGAGGTACTCGATGCTGCTGTAGAGGAAGTTGCCGGGAGTGTGGACGCCCGCGGGAGTATAAGCACCCCGTGCCCAGATTTTCACACGCTGAGCCGAAGTCTCATACTTGTTACATGACCTGACCTCTTTTTGCCATCCATGTCTTGTGGAGTACCCAAGAGTCAAGTTCAAGATCGGGTCCAAGATGTTCTTCTGGAACCATTTGACCCCCAACAAAATCCAAAATGTGACGGCTTGCTTCATTTTGTTTTACTCGGATCAATGATTAGTTTCACAGATTTTTTTTCTCTGATCTGCTTGGAAGCCGCACATGTGGTGCAGAATATTGATTACGTAACAGCTAGATGTACATGGAGGGAGGTGAGTTCACGAAGTTTACAATACTGTTTATGTGTTCAAGAAAAACCTGCTGATAACATGGCAACAAGATCATCCTACAGTTATACAATTCTACGTACATGTACTCATTTTCAATACCATATATTTGTTAGGGCATTTGGGTGGGTTCATTTGTGCAAAATAGTGAAAGCCTCATGGTATTTGAAATATGGTCAACGTTTGTTAAATGGTTTGTTTAAACTTAGTTTTGCTTTTCGAAAAGCAAAATGGAAGGAGGGGCAGGCTTTTGTCTTTTTATGGTCACGCCCATGACATTCAGTCCACTTTGACAAGGACCATGGCTGACAGTAAAAAGAGAAAAGGTCTTTATTTCTGCTGTAAATTCATGAGGATCACAGTCATAATTGGTTGCACGTTGTCTTTCCTCTCACAGTTTTATGGATTCATTATGAGACACATTGATGGCGATACCTTTGTTGCCATTGTTGATGAACATTTCACCAGCTTATCATTGCCTTATGTCACTGTTTGTCCAGGTATTAGGTCCACTAAACAGGATCTCCATTATAAAATGGTCTATTTTTTAGCTCCAGGATGGAAGAGTTCCGTGATGCCAGTAAGGGTGGATCAGTGGAAAACAAGTGTCTTTAAATTGAACGAGATCTTTGTTGAGAAAACAGTGACAATGCTAATGGACACCAAGCAGTATCGTGTCACTGAAATGACTTCCGAACTGTTTGGTGTCTGCTATACCATCCAGAAGCTGGAGAATGTTACATTGGCCCAGTATGATCCAGAGCTTGGATTGATTGGAAACATGGACGTCAATATCATAATTCATGCCAAGGATGAGGAGAAGTGGCTGCTCTTTGGCATCTTTCCATATGACTTACCAATCTTGTACTTGGAAGCTAACAACACCAAGAATATTGGAGCTATTGATCTGGCAGTCCAGAAGACCATCACAACCAAAATGTCAAGACACAACCATGAGTGTCTAGTGGATGCAGATGCAGCAAAGTACATTGATTGTGTGTTTGAAAAGATCTCCAAAATGCATGTGGAGGAGGCCAGTTGCAAAACAGTCCTGCTGGAGAGGAATGGTTTTGAGTTTGACAAGAACCTTCACTACTGTCAGAACACGTCTGAAACGACCAGGATTCACAGGCTGGCATCCGACACGATGAAGAGAGTTTTAAGGGACAGATCTTGCAATCCAATGTGCACCCAAGTTGCTTATGACCCGGCGGTGAAAAAATACCACAATTTTGTCCTATATCCAAAAAATAGGGTTGGATACCGAATTTGGCTGTCCTATGCCAGTCTCAGAGTTGAAATCAGGAACGAAGAGTACATTTATGGTATTGAAACGACAATGTCAGCGATTGGCGGAAGCATGGGCTTGATTTTAGGACTGTCGTGCCTCTCATTTTCATTAAATGCATTTGATTTTCTAGAGTCAAAAATACTTGAAAGGTGATAATAATACCAACGAGACAGGTTAATAAGAAAACCTATAAAAATACTTAATTGTAATTACCCCATTACTCGTGCAGTGACAAACAAAACAAAATTAATAACCATACGATATACTCAAATCTAGATATGCGTAGGCTATAGGCCAATGTAAAAGTGAAAATAGAATAAACCTAAGAGAGGCCTTTCAATATCCTAATTGTTTTTCCAATCACCCTTTCGCTGGTAAAAAATGACAGTAATAAATTGTCAGTGGCACTGGCAGTGTGGCACTGTTTATTTGTAAGCAATACTATAGACTGTGTCTTTTGATTTTTGGATTCAAATGCTTAAGTGAAACAATGAAATACCAATCTCTGGTATTGACAATTACGCTCTTTAATGTCACTCTTGGTCAGGCAGAAGAATTCCTCAAAGTATACCAAAGTACAGAGCCCATTGAGACTCCAAGTCCTCTTGCTGGACTCCACCTTGATACCAACCAAACATCAGTCCAGATCACTAAGGGCTTGACATTTTGCGTGAGATTCAATTACAAGATCCTGTCGGACGCCTCCCAACTGTTCAGGATTGAAAACTCCCAATGGGGACTGCTATGGTTCAAGGTTGGCTATCAAGCATCATTTTTTGGACTTGGAACTGGCTTGGGACCAGACACCAGATCCAACTGGATTATCAAGGACTTGCAAAAGGACAGGTTCAGGATCTGGGCAGCCAATAGTTGGCATCATGTTTGCATTGCCTATGACAAGAAGACTTCACGCATTGCCTTGGTCAAGGTCTGTTCAAGTCAATGCTCATAATAATGTAAGGTGTATTTATCCTTGTCTTCCAGGATGGAGAAGTAACCAATGCCAACTTTGTTGACACCAGGATCTCCAAGCTGGAGATACCAGCTGACTTCCTGCAGAGTTTCTACCTTGGAAGATGTTATTGGGAAGGAGGATCTTGCTCAAGTCATGCTGGATCAATCAGTGATGCCAATGTCTGGGACTATCCATTGAATTTAAACCAAATGAAGGCCTGGACAAAATGCCAGTAAAATATCTTCTTGTGAAGATCAAAAACATTCATTCACTTTTTTGTCTCTAGAACCTCCCTGAAAGGCAATCTGGTAGATTGGACCAGTGCCAAGTGGTCAGTAATAAATATGGCAGAAAAGAATCTCACATCAAAGGAATTGTGTCAAGTCTCAAAGCTTGGTACAGTACTCATGAGAGGAGGATTCAATAGCAGTGCTGCTAAGATTATTTGTCAACAACTAGGAGGTGAATCCTTTGTTGTCACCTCTGAGGCGAAGCAAAATGCCTTAATGACTTTGTTCAGGCAGAGTCCCAAGTGTTTGTCACTAAGTAATTCTCAAATATTAAAGTCATGACTTTGACAATCCTTGATAATTTATGAATCCAGATAAAATATGGACTGGATGGACTGATGCAGAGTCTGAAGGAACATTTGTGGATGTCAACGATGGACTGCTAAACCTGACAGCCAACAGTTTCAGTCCCTGGAATCCAGGGGAACCAAATGGCGATGTCAGGGAGAACTGCATAATTTCCTGGGAGCATGGAGATTGGAATGACCAGTCCTGCGATGATCCATTTTGTGTGGCTTGCAATGTCAACGAAAGGCCAGTCTTCATCATGAAGGGACTGTGCTATGGCACCAAGTTTGACATTCACTATGGTTGGACTGGAGAGATGGCTCCTGGATCAAGTGAAATGTATTCTTTCAGGGGATTTTCAACATCCTACCTTTTCTGGGATGAATCCAGGAATGAATGGAAGCTGACATTGTACAGGTAAATGATTGTTCTGATAATTAAAATGGTATCAATGTCAACAATCTCTGGTATTAGTGATCCAAACACCTATGCCATCAACAATTCAACTGACGGTGGCTACCCTTTTGGAACCTTCAACTGGTACTTTTTCAATGATTCTTGCAAGAGAGTTGGCAGTGATGTCATGATAGCTGAAAACACCTATCTAATGCCAATAAGCTTGAGCACTTGCACCAAGGAATTGTTCAACTGCAGAGATGGGACTTGGTAGGTCCTTTCATTGACAGAATTTGAAGGTTACAATACAATGGTCATTTTCAGTGTGGATATAGAGGCTAGATGTGATGGTCATATGGATTGTCCTGACAAGTCCGATGAAGAAGATTGTCAGCAGATTTTGTTTGATTCTGCCTACTTCAATGACACTCCTGCACCAAGTATCAAGAATCAAGACAGACTCCAACTGTTCCTCTCCACTGACATTATCAACATCCACGAATTAAATGAGGTCAAATCCCTGATGAAGTTACAGGTATTTACCCAGTAAAGTACCAACTTTGGAAGACTTTGATTGTTTTTAGTTGAGACTGTACCTGATATGGCTGGATTCGAGGTTGACCTTTTACAATCTCAACTCTGAGGACAACTTGAACACGATCTCCGTTACCAACAAGAAGGAGATGTGGATGCCAGAACTCGTCTTCTACAACACAAAGGAAATGTCTCAGGCAACCTTTCAGGACGACGAGTCTTTTGCCACCAAATCAACAATGACCTGTAATTATCCATATCGATTAATTAATTTGTGTGAAACCATGGTATATTTAGTGGCAGGACATGTTGCCAAGTTCAGCGTGGACTCAGTGCACAACCTTAAAAATCGAAGACTGTTTAAAGGAAAAGACTGGTGATATGTTTCAGTACAAATTCATGTTTGCTTCTTGAAAGAAAGTATTTTGTTTCAGCCCTATCAAAGTCTACAAGTATTTTACTGTTGACTTCAAATGCCAATTCGATATGAGTTATTATCCTTTTGACACTCAGAAGTGTCCTATTGTCATTGCCATGAAAGGCAACACTGGCTACTTTGTGGAGCTGGTCAAGGGTGATTTGGAGAACCTTGGTCCAAAAGACATGATGCAATATGTTATCAAACACATTGGATATGTTGAAAACGTAAATATTCCCAGCATTTTTTGCCCATAAAACTTCCATTTGTTCCTATAGAAGTCATTGAACAACACCATCACCATTGAGTTCAAATTGGGCAGGAGGATCTTAAGTGAGATTTTGACGACAATTCTGCCAACTATGCTGATAATAATGGTAAGGTTTCATCAATGTTGTTTGTATGAAATTCAAAATATGTCTTGTCTTTAAGGTTTCGTTCAGCACCAACCATTTTAGTCCTCAGCACTTTGAAGCGATTGTTACAGTCAACTTGACTGCTCTTCTGGTCATGGCTACACTCTTCATCAGTGTCTCAGCAGGGTAATTAAAAATTAGTTACATTGAACTAATTATGTAATGATGATAACAGGTTACCACGAACATCTTATCTGAAAATGATTGATGCTTGGCTACTCTACACTTTGTCAGTACCCTTTACAGAGGTAGTGCTTCACACATTTATGGACATGTGTAGATGTAGCATTCAGGATTTACTGAAGGGTGAGTTTGATTATGGGTTAAAATGTTAATGATCATAAAAAAACTAATTTCAATATATAAGTTGATGACAGCACCATTGGAGACTGGGTGAGCCAAAGCAGCGATCTTGCTACTATTAAAGGAAAACCTCTTGACTCTAAAATATTACTGGACAATTACAACAAAAGACTGCGGTAATATTATCATGCAGCATTGTGACTTTTATCAATGTCAACCACTTTTAGGATTGCCATCTACGTGACAAGATATGGACTACCTATAACATTTGTCCTGGCAGTGGTACTCTTCTTTTCAATTGGCCATTCATTTGTATCCCAAGAAACTTAAATTAAACACTGTACTTGTTTCAGTAAATTACATTTAAAATATTCTGTACAAATGGAATGACAGATCGATCTAAGTCCTAACCAGCTTATTTTCCTAATTTTGAACTTTGTGATACACTACTTTAGCCTTTTTCATACACTATTTCCTGAGGTTATCCAGCATAATAATGTGACTATGACCCCTAAACTTGCAATTGGTTTCTGTTTATCAATAATTATGATTATTGTCTTAGCTTTTTGCCTTATAAACAACACCATACTTTTCAAAACAAAGGTAGTTTAGTTTTGGGATCCAGTATTAATTGAGAGAGCACTTGTCAAATTGTCATTTTCGTTGAAAAATATGGCACAGAAATTGCTTGATGTTGGCATAACAGAAGAGTTTCTAAAGGATGGTATCTCAAAGCAACTGAACATTGAACCAAACCAAGTCTTTGTCACAAAATACACTTCTTCCAAGATCGAAGGAACAGGTGGCATTGTAGGAGAGGCGATTTTTGTTGATGTTGAAGCAAAAATCAATGATAAAACCGAGACTTGTGGCCAAGCACCAGAGCTCCCTGGATTATCAGGCTGGATTTGCAAAAGCTGTAATTAAACGTATATAACACTAATATTATCTTGTGCTATTTTACAATATTTTGTTACAGATCAATGCCTTTTACAGGGAAGGCATAGTGTACAGTGATTTCATCCCTGCATGGAACAAAACATTGCTGAAAAATGGTCTGCAATCTCTGAAAGCTCCCACCTGCTACAATGTCGATAAGAACAATGACATCATTTTGTTGGAGAACCTGGTCACTTCCGGTTTCAAGACAGTCTCTTTCGAACCAGACCGTAAGCAGGACTGACATTGTTAATGACATTGATAAGCATACTTGATTTCAGACATGACAATGCTGGAAATTGAGATGGTTCTCAAGGAGCTGGCCAACTTTCATGCTGTTTCATTTGACTTCATCCGCAAGTATGGAGAGGAGAAATTCAAGTCTGACTTTGACGGAACCTTTCATTTGGATGGAATCTATGGCAATGTAAGCTTCTTATAAAAGAGTAATTGATCTTTGCTTAAAATTATTTGCTATAGAATGAGGACAAGAGGGACATGTGCAACATTGAGCTCATGAGCAGATTCTCAAGCGCTTGCATCCAGATTTACAAAAACAGCCACAAAGATCTGGATCCAGGATTGGTCAAGGTCCTTGATGAATATTCCTCCAATGCCTATGACAGGTGCAGACTTGTCTCCAGTCCTCCAAAAGGTGGATTCAATGTGCTAGTCCACAATGACTTGAACAGGGGCAATCTCATGACCAGGTACTAAGGATATTTTTGCTGCAATATGTTTTTGAATTTTTTTTTCTACATAGATACGAAGGTAATGTCTTGAAAGATTTGAAGATAATTGATTTGCAATTGCTGAGATTGTCTCGACCAACCCTGGACTTGGCCAATTTTTATGCCAACAGCACAATGCCAAAATTCAGGCAAAAGCATGAAAAGGAGTGGAATGATCTGTTTTATCAAGAGTTGTCTTCAACTCTGACCAAGCTCGGATATGATCCTGGAGCAGTCTATCCCAAGGCTCGATTTCTCCAGGACCTTGTGGACTTTGATGTCTGGCTGCTGCATTACAGTTTCACCAGATGCTTGGTAAGTTAGAAAAGCAACTTTGATCAGTAAACTTTTCTTGTCTCTTTAACTTAGTTTGACCATGGTGGTGCTATAGCCTTTGCTCCAGCTAAAAGTCTTGAAGATGCTCTTGGCAATTGGGATCAGATGTTCAAGATGGGAGTGGACAAGCCGAGTGACAATCTGGTGGCCAAAATCACTGAAATCGTCGAGGACATGATTCAAAAAGGGTTCTTTAAATATTAAATAGAAATTGTGTTTTGTATAAGAAAAGGAAAATATGAATTCACTTCCAAGTTTGGCTAGACAATTTTTGAGACTTCATTACTGCAAGAAATCATAGTGGATATAGCTTGCAAGTGGTTTTGTTTGTTTTTGTGGCGACCCTTCCGTTCCTTTTTATCATGAAAAATAATTTAAATAAGTTCAGCACGAGCTCAAAGATTATGCAGGAACACTTGCTTAATGTCAAGTTACTTAAAAAAGTGTGGTGTCGTCGAGGTGCAAGTGAGATAGAAAAATAAATAGATGGCAGCACATTTTCTCAACGCATTCAAGGGCCTGACCTTAAAAAATCGTGAAACTCGAATTGAAATGAACTCCTCGTTCATTCTATAAAAGTGTCACAGTGGATTTTGGATTGCCATAGATAACCAGATTGCATTGTTGTAGCCCCGCGCGTTGAACTTACAAGAATTATTTAAGATTTTTTGCAGAAAAATATTTCAGGCTTTAAAAGTGCAATGAAACTCTATACTTTCTGATGGTTACAAAATATTTTTTTATCTTAAAAGAATAAAATGACTTTTGACTTTACCAATAAGATTTGTATTAGAATTATCAAATTGTCATTATTGAGGCGAGCGGATATGCGGAAATCTTAGAAAATGGCTTTAAAATCTTCTGTTTCTTCTCGACGACTCGACCCATTTTTTTCAGGCAAACACAAAATCATTCAAACCGAAATTAATGTAATGTTTTCTAAGCTTACATTCAAAGAAAATAACCAATGGTTTGTATGAGAGCCAAGTGCATAACTAACACGCCTTGCTGTCCTTGATATCTAGTTTACGTTGGCTGCTACAAATTTGAGTTTGCCGCACTCTCTCATCTTCCCTTGTTTTTAAAACGCGAAAATTATTTTTTCAATAAAAAGAACCTTTAAATGGGTGCTTAAGTACATTAAGCACCCATTTAATTAATTGCCTACACTGTCAGTTATTTATCAGTTTACGGATGTGCTTCGCATTAATTAGATCATTATTAAAGCATCTTCTCCGCCCTCTCTGATTTTAGATTACGATCCTAAAGTACTTGCAATTTTGTGTGATGTAAAGTCGTGACCTAAATAATACTGAAATGATTACCGTTCGGTTCGTTTTCATGAAAAAAGGCTGAAATTAAATTTCAGGATATCCATTGATTAATTAGCTTGGTCCGCTCATTTGTTAATGTCTTCCCCGAAATACGAAGAGTGATTTTTTTCTAAAGTCAGAAATGCTCAAGATTTAAGATGAGTTTAAAAACCAAGCTCTAACTTTTCATTCATTCTCCAAGTGCACACAGACATTGGCGTTGTTTTACCTAACTATGCAGAAAATTGGCTCTTGACAAATGTTTTTGCCCTGCCTGTATTCTATTATTATTATTACTAGGGATAGAAAAACGATAATTTGAAAATATGGCACTAGATTTTCAAGAATGGCAACGAGCGGCTATTTTATTTTTGCATCGCTATGATCAAAAATCATAGATTTATTTACGCTGTTTTGGCGTTGTTTTTATAAGTTTTTTTAAGAAGAGACCATTCCATTCTTCTCAACAATTATTATTGTTGATTTTGTTTTGTAAAATCGTGTGCATTTTATCCCCTTCCTCAACCCCTCCTTTTGGGTGTGTGTTTATTAGTAATTACTATTCAGTAAGTTAAAGGTATTAAAGAAAGAAAAGAGTGATTCTAACCTAAACTTGGGCATTTTACCACCAAGAACAATTGAACTTTTTTGGTTGTATTCACCCATTTCAAAGGGGAGGCTAATTTAAGAGGCTCGCACTGAGATAAAGAATATAAATGCTGGCAGGACACTTTTATGGCAACTGAACTGCTGTGGCTAGCTTCTAACTGTTTTCAGGCTCAATATTTTGAATGCAAGTGAGAGGCGAACATATAAAACAGCGGTGGTCGAACTTAACTGATGACCCACAGGCCGCTATTTAGCGGTGTTGTTTGTTTCGGGGGTCGGGTCACGCGATTAAGATCGACACAAATCTGACTCCAAAGCCGACTTTCGATTTGTCATTTATTTGTATATTCAGGAAGCTAACAAGTAACAAGAATGCACTCGAAAAGTCCTGTAAAACAAATTCTTTTCGGTCTTAACTTCGAGCCCGCCATTTCTCAGCTCGTTTTCCTCACTTCTTCAGAAATGTCAAGAATGTCAAATTGGTTTTGTGTGCTGAAAAAAGCCATCGAAAAATCAATCCATTTCGACGCGGTCTTATCTGAAGACCCCCGAATTTTCTCAACCTCTTTTCGAAAACTCGGGAGGAAGAACGAAAATGAGCCCAGCATTCTGAGGAACAGAAATAGATAATGGACTAATCTAAAATCTGTCTAATGCAATTGATGCCTTCCGATATGATTTTTCGGTCTTAGAACAAACGCCCCCCGTCGTGCTCCAAATAAACTGTGTGTTTCCGATCAGATTTTGGGGGGCTCAAATTAAGACCGCGGTGATGCGGCGCTCAAATCACTGGATTTTTGTACAGTTTTAACAGCACACAGTTGTGAAGATGCTATTTCCTGTCTGCGTTAAAGCCTGAAAATTGATTATTGCAATTTTACGCGGGCCTGTTAAAAAGACGACTTTTTGGCGGTCTTACAAGGTTTGCCCAAATTGTGGTCATTTATTTGCACGTAACTTAACCAAAAAAGAACCACTTTGTGGTGACATAACTAACCTCAATTTAGATAAGATAAATAGATGATTGCTGATTTAATCAAAAAAAAATCGAAATCAATGGACGAAATATATTTTTCCAGGAAATAACGACTTTACAGCAATTGATTCTGTTATTTTTGTAGCCTGCTCTAATTAATGTTTTCACGACTAATAATCAAATCAATTATGGAATTGAAAATCGGTTGTGAAACAGTAAAAATCAAATTCTAAGAATCCTCTTACATTTCTGTTCGACCACCCAAATTGACAAAGTATTGTGCTTATTTTTCTGATGGCAAATCATCGTGGATTTTTTGCTTCGGCTTCCCCATTTTTGGAAACACTGAAGCACTGAAAAATGTAGGCAGTCTACACCTTTTTATGCCCAAATAAGTGCGGCTCGCCTCAACAAAATTGAAGAGGCAAAAAAGCCTCCTGGATGAACAATCTTGTCCTTGGTCAAGTTCAAATCTTCTTCTGATTGTTTTTTTTTTTGTTTTTTTTTGTTTATAACATCCGGAATCCATGTTATGGCAGGTGGTTATTGTATCAAATCCCAAATCTCTATACCTGAAAGTGTCTACATTTTTTTGAAGATCTGGCAAAAAATCTTGTGAATACCATACCTGCAATTTAACCTCCTTTGTAGGTGTGTTTGCAAGATTAAAGGCTAGTCCAAAATATGACAAAAAATCATCCTCTTTTCTTTTGAATATGTCATTTTTATCATCCCCTTTAATATAAAATAGTCCGCCTACAATTTCTGTGCAAAAACCGTTTGGAATTAATTGCTATCAAAGAATGTGTAGACGTGGAAACTGACCATCAAAATGGGAAGTTAATTTTAATCGCCTTATTTCATTTCAAAGTTACACCATCATCTAATTTGATAATTTTTGAGACTTCAACAATTGCCCGTTTTCAACTGTGCACGATGGCGTATATATTGTAAAATAATAAATAAATATTATATATTGATGAGATTGTTCTCAGAAATTGACCGGAACACTCGATCTCTCACTGGCCGCTTATTGGGATGACACGCCAGATTTTGCCCCGAGCTCTGCTTATTTTTCAACAACATGACGAGGCAGAATTTTTCTATAGCAAAGAAGGGATTTACTTGTTTGGTGTGACACAACAATAACGAGACTGTTGCACCATAATCACGACACGTCTTCGTTTCACGAAAAAAATACAAGAATGACGAATGTTTTGCAATTTGCCTCGTGCGTCACCCATTAATAGATAGTGTCAATTTTCACGGAAAAAAAAGGATTTCAGAAATAATTTTGCGATCCAGTATGAGTCAAGATTTGCAAAAGATCTCTTATTTTTATACCGCTAAGAATTTCAGATGCATTTTTCATTTTTCAAGTAGCATAAATATCCATTTTATCCTTAGCAATAGTCATAGACGAATCCTTCCGCTCCAATCATATCGAAATATTTTATTAAATTCGTCTTCGCAAACTCTTTTGCTTGCCTCCAGCAATTAAGAATATGCCTGCACTTCAGGGATTTTTTTAAAAGAATCTCGAAATATTTGAGAAACAATCGAGCTGCTCCGTGTCGTTGACCGAAGCGTAGATTCGGGAAAAACCTAGTTTTGTCATGAAATCAACCGTTTTCTTTTTAAACATGGTTTGTCTATTCTTTGATTTTGTTGCACCACTTCATATCAGATTTTGAAATTATTATTTTGTCTATTGACCTTGGCCAAGTGTTTTCAGGCCTGCAAGACGGGTGCACCGACATGGCCTGCGGCTAGAATTTTGCTCCCGCTGCTGTTGTGGCCAAGATGTTCCTCTGCTCCATATAAATGAATGATGAGCTGGTCAAAAATTGAGCAATTATCTGTCAAAATATAACGTCTGATATAACGCTTATATCATATAATTAAGTGAGTGGTTTTGGCATGAAATTGATCACGATTTTAAACTCGGTCTTGAGTTTCCAAAAATCTCTTGCATTTTGTACTGCAATTTGCAGTACACCAAAAGTTTTTGTGAACACAACACCGCATTTTATGTAAATTTTGAAATGCTCCAGATCTTTTGGAGCCGATGCTGATAGAATATTTTTTTCCCTGAGCTCTGGTCTTTCACTTTGTGAAGAAATAAATTCCTAGCACTCCAAATGATGCATCAATATGCCGATACCAACAGAAAGGAGGAAAAACAGTTTTGAATGTCGTTCGACAAATTTTGAGTCAGAGTCAATTTTCAATGAAATTGTCAAATAATTTATGCAGAAAAATGTGGTGAATTTGGCGCAAAAGTTCCAATGTTTTATAAGAGGACATTGCTCTGAGATCATTGCAATGATGGAGCGGAGCATTAAAAAATATTAAAATCCAGAAGCCAAAAGCAAGATAATCCGTCTAAATATGCTCTAAAGTCTGATTGATGTTCCAACAATGGAAACAAGAAAAATGTGCCGCTACAATTCAATTTATTGGGAGCCTTCCTCGCTCGTGACTCTGGCGACAAAATTCCATCGCGTACTTTGGACGTCAAACTAAAACAAAAACAGTTGAAGAAAAGGAACCACATCCTTTTTGTCAGAGGGGGCATTAAAATTCCAATGCATTTGTCAAGACATGTTCCATATTTTTGGGCGCCACTTGACTTTGTTTACATTTTGATTTGAGCAACTAAAGGAAGACGCTTAGGGTTGACAACAGAACGATAAGGACTTGCAGACAGGAGGCCTATAGCTATCTAATAATTCTGTATTTACCGTCTGTTTGCAGCCATATTATTATGGGGGCCAGAAGCTACACGTTGTGACGTTCTTATGCCACTTGTAAATTCCTCATTCTAATGACAGCTTCACTTCAGGTTGTCATCACAAATGTTTAATATGTTCACATATGAATTATATGATGATGTTTTTCTCGAGTCCCCTCAAAAAATCTTTGCCCTCTTCTCTGACCATTAAAAAACGCAATTTATATTTTTGAAGGATTGCAAATTATTGAACGACAATTTGCCCCTTATGACCCCCTCAAGAATATTTCCTGACTTTTTTTAAAGGAAGAAATTGATGCCATTTCTGGCGTTTTTATGCAACGAGAATGAATGCATGTTCATTAGTGAGGTTCCAGACACAAATAGGCAGGGCTGGCCATTTGGAGATTTTTCTAAAAAAAAAACATTTTCACAGTGGAAACATGATCAAGTGGCGCCAAAGTTTTTGCCTAACCCAATTTGTATTGGTTTACACCGTGTTGAAGAAGAGACCACCATATATCAACTGAGCATAATAAAGAGGAATTGCTGCTTTGCATCCTACAGACATAATACATAGATAGTTCTTCCTATATCATTTAATCTGGGCTTCGGGACTCGGGTTTCCAAAGCTAAAGAGACGGGCCTCGCCTTAAAAACCTGTAAAAAAGGGGGAGTACAAATTCAACTGCATTATGGCAAAACGGCCTGCACGCGAGAATTGTGTATAATAATGGTCAACAACATTGTGGTTGCATTCCAAATCAAAGGAAGAAGAACAGAGTTTGATGAACCTAAAACCAAGCCACAATTACATCTGCATTAACAATAATCATAATCCAAGTCTCGTTTCCTTACCCAAGGACCAACCAAAGATTCATTAAGCATTGCCATGATGATCTTTGGATAGGCATTAATGCTTGAGATCAATCCAGAACCAGGATTGGAATTCTGGTGTTGCAGCTTGCAGGTCGTTTAAAACTGTTATTATTGGAGGTGTCACGGGCGTACATTTCTTGTGATAAACTGATGTAACGTGATCGACCTGAAGTAAATATAGGGGTCCCATTCTTTTGGTTGAAAAATGTGTTTTTGAAAATTGTTTGTTTTACAGCTTGTAATCGCCCCATCACCCATGAGGAATACTGAGATACCGTAACAAAATCGACCTTATCATAGAATTTCAGTTTCAGGTCAGTCGAGTTTCAACTGAATCGATTTTCTGGTCGAATGCAATCCTGGGAATCGAAGAAGGGACAACATGTTTGAGCTTCTGAATAGAATACAGTTAATTTTTAAAAATTGAAGATGCTAATTTCCTTGTGGATCACACTAAAAATATGTGATTTTTAAATCCCTTATTTTTATAAGACCGGATTAGGACAATTTAATTTGGATCGTTACTGTAAAATCCGACGAAATATATTTAAGAAGCTAATAGAATAATGCCGTTTTACAAGGAAAAAAGGATTCTGTTTCCGCGCATTGTGAAAACAAAATTCAAGTGGCACCATAATCTTTTGATTCAAGATCAGTTGCTATGTTACACTTTGATTTTTAATTTAAATATTTTATTTAAAAATGCCCATTTTACGATGCAGTCTTGTAATAAAGCGTTCTAGTCGTAAAAATTGTAATTTTTTCTTAGAAGCAAACCCGATTTACTGCAAATCTAAATATTTAAATAGACATTTTACTATGCAACTTTGATTTTCAATCAAAGTTTCACCTAAAAGTCTCTTAAAAACGCAAGCTAGGGTTGCGTCATGATAGTACGACAAAGAAAAGAAGATGAGCATATTGGTATACGCTATGGTGTTATATGGTACCATAACTTTGAGCGTCAGTCATGCGCGCGCAATGCGCATGACGCTGAAATGCGTAAGTTACGCCGGCAACGCCAACGTTGCGTTGCTTAACAACACGATAAATCCGTCCTATTGTCGTTGTTTCGCGATTTTTTCAAACGCAACACAAATCCACGTTGTTATCATATATTGTACGCATTTTGCGTCAGCCCATGTACTATAAATTCTAAGGACTAGAGGGTAAGCAAAGAGATACTCGATGGTAAACTCTAGGAAATATGTTGGGCTATATTAGCGAAGGATTCAAATGACATGATCTCTCAGTAGTGCAGCAATTGCATCCAAAGAAGCATGAGGTTGTTTAGAGTAAGTTTTTTTCAAGAAGGTCTTTAACATTTTTCTGCCAAAAAAATATTCCATTGTGAGTTGCCCAGTGTTCAGCTATTGTGCCCAATTTCGACTGCAATTTTGCAATTGCCAATTGCAACGAGAGTCACGCCACCACCGCAAATTGTTGGATATTTGTGAAAAATAAGTTGGAATTGCAACAACAAAACGTTTATTTTATTCCGTTTCGAAGAGAAGATTGCTAGCAGACATGTTTAACCTTTTGGCCTCTTCAGCATGTGCAGGATGATTGCAGAAAAGCTTGTGATAATCTTGAGCAAATCTGCTAGTTTTCAATAATAAATTTGGTCCGCTTTTTTGTGAAATACTTTGGATCTTTTTCAGATATGTGCCCCAGTCTTGCTGGTGGCCGTCTTGGCCTCGGCTGATCACGGAGGTCACAACCACAACCACCGACAACAACGACGACAACAGCGACGAAGAGTAAGTCAGAAAGTTCTAAGTAGTTTCACGATTTTTTCAATATTTAATATTTTAAAGAAAATATTGCAATTTCACGAGTTTTTTTGTAGGGTCGCCAACAAGAAGCCCAAGAGGTCTCGGTTCCCGGTGGAGTCGATTTTGCTGGTTGTGAGATGCAAGACGACGGCATGTGCTGTGTTATGAAGGAGCAGGTAACGGCGTTACAAGTGATTATGTAACGATGTAACGGCGTTACACGTTACTCATGATCGTTACAGGAAATTCAAACAGTGGCCAAGGATCCCATCCTGGAGTGTACACACAAGGAGGTCGAAAAATGCCATTATACCTATGTCACACAATTCACCCCGGCCCAGGAGGAGGTAATGACAGTTGATTTAATGAAATAAATATGCTTTAATTACCCTTAATTTATAGGTTTGCGAAGAGAACTTTGAGAAGAGATGCCAGATTACGTTCAAGCAAATGGCAGTTACAGAACCAGTGAGAAAATGTTACAGGCCTCTGATCAAGACTTGCGGCGGTGGAGAAGATCTTGCTCGTCGCCTCCGTCGTCAGCTCCCAACCTATGGTAAAAAGAGAGTTCAACGCGCGGGAAATTTAAAAAATAAATAAGAAATTTTTTTCAGGAGACACTCAAGTCCAGGATAGCTCCCAGGCTGAAGGCTTTGATGCTCCTCCTCCACCGGTTGCTGAGGAACGTTGTGAGACTTTTTACGAAAGTGCCTGTACAACAAAATACATTGAGAAACAGCCTGGAAAGTTCGTCGGCGACACGACTTGCGAAAAGCTGCCGATCGAGTTGTGCGGTCAAGGATGCCAAGTTGAAGAGGGTGAAGAGGAGTGCCACGACAAAGAGGTCACATCCCTGATTGACGTCCCGGAGGAGGTAAGTCTGGGGACATTTTCAGTCTGGAATTTCCGCGTCTATCTCGTAAATTAACTTGCAAAAAAATACTTAAAAATCAGTAATTACTAGCGCGGCTTAGGAAACAATTTCTTGACAAAATGTCTCATTCAAAGAGGAGTTTTTTAACTGCCTCATTGCCCTTTTCGAACAAGTCATTACCAGTCAAGTCAAGTCTGGAGATCTCCAGCTTGAACATCAGCATGAAAGATTGCTAGAGTCGTTTTCGTTTTAGCGCAGAAATAATTTTCTATCTCCTTAAGTGGATTCATCTTTATGCCTTCAATTGCCCAACCCTACTTTTTAAGGTTTTTTCGGAGGAGGAGCAGAACATCTTTTTCATGCGACTTGTTTGCAAATTAATCAGGAAACCCAAAAGTTGTGTCTTAACCTAACCCTTTCCTTGTCTCAAACACTTCAGATATTTTTGAGAAAAATAAATTAAAAAATATTCAATTTTTGTTTGACCTAGAAAAATATTTGAAATATTGATCAGATTTGCAAAAAAAACTGAAGGGTTTCTGTTTGCCAGGAAAATATCTCCCAAAGTTTATTTGACATTTACGTTCTTCTTGAGAGATCTGTGAATTTTGTATTTGGTTAGAAACTATACAATCGTGTGAGTACTTGAGCAAATGCATCGAGCTTTTGTCCTTGGCCGAACCAAGTTGGTTATCTGTGATTTACGAAAATTGAAACCGAATTTCTTGGGTGTTCTTTTTGGTAATTTTTATGGACTATGTTGTCTAGCCGCTTCTTTTAATTATAGCGTAAAGCGTCGCTCAAAATAAAGTCGTCGTATAATTTCAAGTGACTTGGCAGCGTTTTATAATGTCCTCATAAATGCTAGAGTCTCGGTCGGTTTTACGATTTTTTAACCCGTGACGTATATGGCATCCTTCATTTTGTAAACATGGAAAAATATTTAGTAAAAACTTGGCGAAGAAATATGCAGATTGGCACTCGGACAAAGCCTAAATTCATGTGACGAGATTTATCAAAAAAATTTATCTCGTACAATACGAGTATTTTCTAGAATAGCGTCCAGAAGGAAGCAAAAAACACAATGTTTCTTGAGTACAAGGGTATTTTCTATAAATTCGTTGTTATTAATGTGGTGTCAATCGTCAATTAGCCATTGAAAAAATGCACAAACCATGTCATAAATTATTGGGTATGCAAAAATATATCTTTTGTTTGTTTGTAGGTGTGCGACTTGAACCCCCAGAAAACTTGCCGATTCCAAACCAAGTTGGTGCCCAGTCTCAAGCCTGAGCATGAGTGTACCATCATTCCCCAGGAAATTTGCAACCTGAAGTTCTCAAACCCGAGACCCGAAACCAAGCCCTTGATGACCAAATGGTGCATTGATCCCACCGCTGAAGTCGAACCTGACACCGGGGTATGTGTCAACAAAAAAATATATAAACAAATATTCTGTAACACATGTTTATTTTTCAGTCGTACGATGAAACAGAGGCTGCTGCCGAACCTCTCGGACCTGGACCTGATGCTGCTGACGACTCCGCTGCTCAAGCTCAGGCTCCAGCCGGATATGCCGGCCCTGGGGGCGCCCCCCTTGGAGATTTTGATGATGGCGCTCTTCCCGACAGCCAGCCTCCACCCCCACCCCCGCCCCCAATTGACAACTCCACCCCCCTAGGACAAGATTACGGTGCGCCCTCGGGCGCCAGTGACACCAGGGGAGCCCCCACCCCCGATTTCGCCCCCTCCGCCAGCGCCCCCCGTGGGCAACAACAACAACCCGCCCAACGGGGTGGACCCCGACGCAACGGTGGAGGTGGTGGTCGTCGACGAAATGGAGGCGGAGGGCGCAGGCGCAACGGAGGAAATGGGGGTGGCACCCGTCGGGCGCAGGCCACGCCCAACACCCTCTATGACGCCCCCGCCCCCGGGGGTGCTTCCGGTTCGCTAGCCGACTTCCAGGATGAACTTCCGGCTTATGGAGCTGCCGCTGCGGCCGCCTCGGCCCCCCTCCCCGCCTATGGCGCCGCCTCTGCCCCTCTGCCCTCTTATGGAGCAGCCCCCGTTGACAGCCTGCCCAGCTACAACCGGAACAACGTCGCCCCCTCCCAGAACCCCTACAGCGCCCGCAGCGCCCGCGGCTAAATTTTGAGACACCCCCTCCCCTTTTCTGTAAAATACGAATCTACCCCACCCCCTGAAATTTGACCCCATACGCTCTACCCAAAATTCCCTACAGTATTTAAAAGCGCATCAGCTCAACCTCTACATATTTATCTTATTTAAAGCATTGTTATGTGATTTTATTTATACCACCACTAATTATTGGTTGCTCTACAAAAGTTGTCTTGGAAAATTGTTGATTAAATAAAGTGTCTGTTTTGCAACCAAAAATAACCTTATTGCTCCTCGCATCCTTCTTCGACTTTTTGACTGTTTTGGCCACCTTTTGGTTTGGCCGATTTGGCCGCATTTTCGGACAACTTTTTATGTGGACACAAATTCTCAGGAATTGGGCCGTCCAGCTTGTAGTTTCGGTTGTACAGGCTCATCGTTACCAGTGGCATGTTGTCATCGGGAAATTCGTCCAAATTGAGCTCAAAACGGCCATCTGGTAGCACTTTTGGCAAAGTTGGAGACAGGGCTGCATTTTGAAACCAGACCTGTGGAAAGACTCTGACGTCTTCGTTGAAGTTCCCACTGATCTCCAACTTCTTGAACGTGGTCGTGGACTGGAGAGCGACAGCATGATCCTGAACAAAACGTAAACAAACTTGGGCGAAAATGTAAACAAAACTACCAACTTACCCAAGAGTTGCATTTTAAAGGATCTAGGCTGTTGCATTTCATAACTGTGCAAACCGAATATCCCATGCTGCCTTTAATACTTCCTTCTTTCGTGTGATTTCCTTCAAAAACTCCCAGAGAAAACACTCCATCCTCTTCAGTCATATCATACTCATATTCAGCCATACAGCACAATTCTGGAGTTTTCTTATTGCAAACCTTGACCTGGACGTCCAAAGCATTGTGTTAAGTAACGTATCGAGCGGAAGATCCTGATCTTACTTTTGTATTTGTTGGATCCATTTCTATCATGTCAAAGACATCCCCGAACATTTCAGCCTGGAATTGGACTCCCTCCTCGGAAAATGAGTCAATATTTTCCTTGGCGAATTTGCTCCAGTTGACATCGAATTTGGTTGGTTTGATTGGCAGATCACTGATCAACAGTTTGCCGCCAGAAAACCAACTCGTATTGGCATACCTAAAATTGGCCATGTTTAGGGCAAAAACGTATTCAATTTATTAGCCATTTTACCATGAAATCACGCCTTCTGTGGTGTAGATTCCAGATCCAGTGTTTGCGAAAATCGTGTCATGATAATTGGATCCTAGGAAATTCATTTGCAATCCCATTGCGTAAGCCTGCCACAGACCATGGGGTATCTGGTGAGGGAATTCGTACCACCATTCGGTGGAGAAAACCATTGTGTCAATATTAAATTCGTCCACCTAAGAAAGATTCCGCTTCGCTCAGCGTCACGCTACTTCTTTGCTACGTTCGGGAGCTTACCAGGGAGGCTGTTGGTGGCGACCAAAGGAGGTCTTCGCAGATTGAAATACCAAGGCGGCCTGAATAAAAAGGTTAAAAATAGAAGTCCAAAGTCAGCATACGTTTTGTGTACCGAAATCTGTGTCAATGTAGACATTTTGGGGCTCCTTGTCGATGTTAAACCAGGGAATCTCGGTATCGAACAGATTCCATTTGTGGTATTTTGCCATCAATTTGCCTGTGGTATCATAAATGACTTCAGTATTGTACATGCACCTGAGATTATAATTTGGAAATATTAATGAAATAATGATTTAATTATTATAATTTTTACCTGTCTTCTCCGCACTCATTGCAGGGCTGGACGTCAAGCATATTTGCCGCTAAATAGATTTGATTATCCTTGGCCAAGCAACTCAGAGTCCTCTGGATTAGCTTGTCATTGTCATCTTCCGTGACGTCATCACAAGGGTTGGTAAAGTCTTCATCAACGTTTGGAATAAACTCTCCAAAAGGCCACATTGTTTCTCTAACCAGTCCCATCCCGACCAGAGCAAACTGACAGCAATGTTAAGTTAATTTGAATGATGATTAATTAAAAGCTAATTATCAAATTAAACGATTACTTCTGGAAAGACAATGATTTGAGCTCCGCCATCCTTTGCAATTTTTGTTTGTGCTTTGTAAACTTCCAGGTTGGCTCGGATTGAAATCAAAGCCAGATCTCTTGAGCAAGCTACAATTATTCAATTTCGAAATATTAATCATAATTGATGATTAAATTAAGTGATTTGTGTACTTTCTATTTGACAATCCTCAACTGGGTTGACTCCCTGATGCTCGTAAACTGCCGCTCTGAAGGTCTCTTGTCCAGCATTGACCAAAACGAAAATCGAAATAGTGAGCAAAATTGACTTCATTTTTATTGTTGAAACTTTAACTGACACCTCGCAACAGAAAATATAAGTTGTTTGTTATCAAAAATTTCACTTTTAATAATATTTCCTAATCAAAAGAAAAACACGGTTCAAAAAATACACAAAACAGGCCCACAAAAAAATTATTTTTCATTTAAATATTTATACAAATATTTATATTTTATGATAAACTTCATCATCTCACGTACGACGCTTTAGCAATTTGTATTCTTTGAGCAAAAATTTTACATTGCACCACCGACAAGAAAATAGATGTTCAAAGTCAAAGTGGGCAAAAATGTCGCTTCGCTCGGTTATAGGGTTCAAAAAATTTTGATGACTCAACTTATTTTCGGATGTTTGCACAAAGTAAGACATCGTTTATCAACAAAATAAGTAAGGGTTTTAAGAGAAATACAATCTCCGTGCGACCATTTATGAATACATTTCCTTGTTTTAGTAATTATCAAAAAATAATACCCAAACTGACAAGTTTTGATCGATTTTCTATGGATAATCGTGGATTCTTGTAAAAAGAACATCCAAAATAAAAAAAGATTTTTTTAGAATCAAAAGATTGGACTTAATTTGACCTGTCAAAATCCATTGAAAACTTTTGAAGATGAGATTCCAGGAAATATAGTCAAAAATTCTTCGTACGCTTGATTAGCACAACTCATCTTTTTATACAATTTCTGGTCCTTGAGGTCAAGATTCTTAAAGAATTCAACAGCAGCATCACATGCATTTTTAACTGTAAAGTAAATACACAGCGTATTTTTAGTGGCCCCATAACTATAATCGTAACAATTTTGAGGTTTCCCAAAAAAGCTAACCTGAATTTACAGCTTGTTGCAGTAGCAATTAAGAAATGGGGGCCTGAATGTTTGAGTTTCCTCAATAACTTTTTTGCGGAGCAAAAATTCGGGAAATCCTTAATGAAATTGCATCTTTTTTTAGAAGTCATAACGCAAATATAAATGTGACAATATTAATTTCCTTAGGCCTTTTAACTAATTCATTGTTGGTTTTTCAAAACATGCGGTTATGTGGTCAAATATCTATTCGAAAAAAATCGTGAAAATGAGACAATGATCATAATTCAAACGGTCCTTAGGATTGGTCGAACCTATTCGTTTTTCAAAGTAAAGTAAATAAATACAATATCCTGAATTGCCACAGGGTCCAGCTTTTGGACTCCAGGATGATCGTACAATTGAATTTTTACGTCTCTGCTCGAGAACAACAATTCATTTTGCAGACTGGCATGTCAGGGGATTCTTACTAAGTTCGACTCTGTCAGCTGACGTCGAGGTATGGAATAATATCGTCCCCTACAAAATTGGATGTTTGTAACAAGTTCGACTTTTAAATATCATATAAAATCAACTTAAAAATCTTAATAAGGATACATTTAAAGTTTATTATTAATGTAATAAGACTTAAAAGCTGCCTGTTAGCAAGTTTTTTTTCCATGTTTCAGCAAAATTAATGTGTTTTTAACTACAACTTGGTCTTTGAACGTAAGACATGGGCCTGAATAAAAGGAAAACAGACCATTATGGCTTGGAGGCATGTTAGGTTAGGTTAGGTTAGGTCAGGTTGGGAATAGAAAATATATTTTTTAATTTTTTTAACTGCTTTTAGGGTCAAAACTTATAAAAACAACAAAAATTAAGGGGGCGAACTTGTTCCATACCTTAAGTTTGTGTACATATTGGGGTCGATATTGTTCCATACCTAGCTGTAGTACACTTCGAGAGACGAACTTATTCATGTTCCCC
>JAAUYL010065140.1_pt1 | contig 29987 bp, 20 predicted proteins | sample 7278011 | NCBI WGS metagenome assembly JAAUYL01 (sample SAMN14350225, study PRJNA611818) | marine sediment metagenome | isolation source: surface marine sediment (1.8m) | place: French Polynesia: Moorea | collected 2018-08
GCTGCCTTCTTGCTTTCAGCCGTCGTAGGAAATCAATTCCCCGTCTCCTGTCCACCGGAATTTCACCGCACTAGCTAAAGGTCATAGCGACAAACCTTGTTCTTACTTACTATTCCACTATCTCTAAGTATAACATATTTTTACTACGGGTTAAAACCCGCGTGTCGTTATTCAACCAGCCGTTAAAACGGGCTGGCTAACTTACTCCCGTCATTTTTTAGGTTTACACACCTAAATTCCCAACTATGGTAAGTTGCCAAACCCATGACTCCCCTATACCCCAGAAAACAATGTTTAACTGTTATTTTTGGGTTGCGCTGACGCTTTTAATGTTGCCGAGCAAAACCCAACCTACAATATGATGACTTATAGACTATTCTAATTATCCCCTGGAGAATTCTGAGAATCATCAGTAGACCCAGAACCACTATATAGAGATGAAGAATCAGCTTCAGACACAGGCACACCTGTTTCCTTAACCTTGGAACTTGGTTTAGAAATCAGCTTAAAGCGCTCTCGAATATCAAGAGTTTTCTTCGAGCCAAAATCATAAGGGCCATAAGTCACCACTGGCAATACTTCCCAATTTTCGATTATGGGAGGTGAGCTAGTAGTCCATTCCAAAGATAAACCACCCCAAGGATTATCGCCAGCTTTTGGCCCGTACATCCAACTCCAAATCATGTTGATGAAGAATGGAATTACAGATAAACCCAGAAGAATTGAACCATAAGTACAGATATGATTAATAGATTCAAACTTAGGGTCATACATGGCAATTCGACGAGGCATTCCTTGTAAACCCAATTCGTGCATGGGTAGGAAGGTGAGGTTAGTACCAATGAAGGTCAGGACAAAATGAATCCGACCCCAGGTTTCGTTGTACATCCGACCTGTAATTTTGGGGAACCAGTGATACATACCTGCATACAAACCAAACACTGACCCACCAAATAAAACGTAATGGAAGTGAGCTACCACATAGTAACTATCATGGACGTGAACATCAAAGGGAGCTGTTCCCATAGTTACGCCACTAAGTCCACCCATGACGAACATGGCTAACAGACCAATAGCAAAGAGCATTCCACTTGTATAGCGAATTTTTCCGCCCCAGAGGGTAGCTACCCAACTAAAGATTTTGACTCCTGTGGGAACTGCAACGATTAAAGTAGAGATGGTGAAGAACATCCGCATCCAAGGAGGAGTTCCACTGGTGAACATATGGTGAACCCATACGAACAAACCTACTACACAAATAGCAAGACTAGAATAGGCGATCGCTTTATAACCAAATATTGGCTTACGAGCATGAACAGGAATAACTTCTGAGAGAATGCCAAATATTGGCAGAATCATCAGATAAACTGCGGGGTGAGAATAGAACCAAAATAAGTGCTGGTAGATGACCACATCACCGCCCATCTCTGGTCTAAAGAAGCCGGTGCCAAAATTGATGTCAAACAATAACATTATCAAACCCGCTGCTAAAACAGGAGTGGAGCAGAGAGCTAAAACGGAGGTAGCGAGAATTGCCCAGCAGAATAGGGGAAGTTGATCCCATTTCATGCTCGGAATTTTCATTTTGAGGATAGTGGTGATAAAGTTCAACGAACCCAGAATTGAGGAGGTTCCCACTAACACAATACTGAGAATCCATAGAGATTGTCCCGCGTTATTGGTGATAATGCTGAGTGGGGGATATGCTGTCCAACCACTTTGCGCTCCTCCCAAAGCTAAACTGGCAATTAATAATGCTCCAGCAGGAGGGTTGAGCCAGAAAGCAATGGCGTTCAGGTTCGGAAACGCCATGTCTCTTGCTCCCACCATTAGGGGAACGAGATAGTTACCGAAACCGCCGATAGCAGCAGGCACGATCCATAGGAAAATCATGATCGTGCCATGATTTGTCAGGAAAGAGTTGTAGACATTTGGATCGAGAACGTCTGGGTCTGGTGTATAGAGTTCTGCTCTTAAACCCATTGCCATTAGACCACCTATCAGATAGAAGAAGAAGGCGGTAACAAGATATTGAATGCCAATTACCTTATGGTCTATGTTATAGCCGAAGTAGTGATACCACTTCCAAGCTTTCGGATGTGATTTTTCCGGTTGTGATTCTTGAGTATCTAAAGGAATTTGTGTTTGCGTCATCTGTAATTATTTTGACAATTACGAATTATTTATTTGAGGAATAAAGGACTTGATTGATTTCGATCCCAAACTCCGTTGTACTTAAAATTACCCAGTTAGACCTCGCCCGATGGGGCGGGGTTTAAATTAGTAACTCTGGAGTGTAGTTTTTTGTTTTACATGAAATAAAACTGACATCTGTCTATAATTTATTTTCTCTACAGACTTGAAATGGGTGGGAACTTCACCTGTTTATCAATTGTCAGTTAGCTGAATGAATTTGACTTAATGTTTCGGAATTTATACCCATTTCATCAGAGTAGGGAATGAGATACTCCGACTCTGATAAATCGGCAGTGTTTACTGCTACTGCTTGATTCAATTCTTGTTTTTGAGCAAAAGTATTTTCTACTATCCAAGCGTCGTATTCTTCTTGGGTTTCAACAATCACTTTTGTTCTCATTGCTCCATGGTAAGCACCACAAAGTTCGGCACAATAAACTGGATATTCTCCTGTTTGACTAGCTACAAAACGCAGTTGGGTATCTTTACCAGGAATTGCATCTTGCTTCAGACGGAAAGCAGGTATCCAGAAAGCGTGAATTACATCATTAGCAGAGAGGTTGATTTGAATATCCTTGTTTACAGGAATATGTAATTCTCCTGCCAAAACACCACTATCGGGGTAGTTCATCAACCAACCATATTGAATACCAGTGATGTCAACTACCACATCTGCTGTTTTTCCTGCCTCTGCAGGAGTTGCTCCCAAACCATATTTGCTACCCACTTTTTCAACTACTTCTGTTGCTTCCATTCCTTCAGCATCTGCAATTAGGGGAGCAGCTATTGCAGCTCCTGGCATTTTCGCTACTTGATCGTGAGATGAGGAATGGTGATGGCTCATCATCATTGTACCACTTGGATCGAATCCACCCATCTGTCTGTATACATCTACACTATAGATGCCAAGACCAATTACAATTATGGATGGAATCGCAGTCCAAAATATTTCTAATGGTAAATTTTCTCTAAAGCTTTCACCATCCCCATCGTCTCCTTTGCGCTTACGAAATTTAATCGCACAAAAGACGATTGTGCCTTCTACCACTAGAAATAAACCTGCTGCTATAGTAAACATGATGTCAAAAAATCCATCAACCAGAGGTGCTTGTACCGAAGCTTGCTCTGGCAGAAGACCATGATTTTGACCTGCCCATACGCTAATTATGGTGACTACTATACCAACTACTAGAGTTATTACTGAGACTGGTACTTTTTCTTTTTCTTCCATTTTACTTAGGTTATTTTGTTGTTCTGCTGAACTTAACCAAACTTACCCAAATTGAGGTTTGAGTTTTGCAGACTCCTGCACTACTTTACATCAAATCAAGTGCCCAGGAGTCTGCAATTTAATTCTCTCGAGAGAATTAAAATTTATGGCTACTCTACCTATTTCATTTGGTTTAATTTAGGTTAAAAACTTCGCTGTTTTTCGCTACAGTATTTAAGCCTAGCTTAAGTAGAGGAGTCTGTGACTTATTGTCATACTCAACTATCTAGCTTAGACTAACAATTGACCTATAACTAGATATAATTGTTACTTTTTAGGAATATTTTAGGTTTCCCCCATCTTATCTATATAATTTCTCTAAGTAAAGTTTAATTTCTCTAAGTAAAGTTTATTTTTTTTTAACTATTGCACTGATAAATCACCCTACACTCTACTTCTTTCTAAGTTAAAATTAAAAATATACCCTTAAGTTTCATAGTTTACTAGTTGGAAATATGAGAAAAAGTTTATTATTAACTTTTTTGGAAATTGGTAACATATACAGCAATAAAATGTGAATAAAAATTAAAATCAGAAAACTTTCTAAAGCTCAACAAATCTGCCAAAAGTATCCCTTATAGTAACAAAAATCAGACACATTTATATTTTTTTAGGTGTGATGCTTATTTCTGAGTCAATACTCAGGATTTTGTGAATTTAGGAAGATACAGATTAAAGCTAATTAAAAATCTTATGGCCAACTCTGTTTTAAATAACAATACAATTATTTACTCTCAGTCTCAAGCACGGGAACGAATTAGTGCGTTAGTATGGAAACTATGTATAGCTACCTTATTATTAATGGCTATTGGTAGTGCTACTAGAGTGATGAATGCAGGTTTAGCTTGTCCTGACTGGCCGTTGTGTTATGGTAAGTTAGTACCAATGGCACAAATGAACCTACAGGTATTTTTAGAATGGTTTCACAGATTAGATGCAAGTTTAATCGGTTTTGGGGCGATCGCTCTCATGGGTATGTCATGGTGGGATAGAAAAGAACTCCCTAGATGGTTACCGTGGGCATCCACTTTTGCCTTTGGTCTCATAGTTTTCCAAGGTGTACTTGGTGGGTTAACAGTCACACAACTATTACGTTTTGATATTGTGACTGCTCATCTGGGTACAGCTTTACTTTATTTTATGACTCTATTAGTCATTGGCATATCACTGATGCCATACAAAGGTACTGGTAATGTGGGAAAGTTACCTTGGGTAGGATTAATTGCTGCTATTCTAGTTTATGTACAAAGTTTATTAGGTGGCTTAGTTGCTTCTCAATGGGCGTTGCATCAGTGTTTTGGCATTGCGGAACTTTGCACAGTAATGAACAGTCATCTTGCTGGCGTTCTTCCTCCGACTTTAGCAACATTAACATTAGTAGTAATGGCGTGGCGCACCTCTGCTTTACATCCGCTGCTGCGAAAGTTAGCGAACTGGTCTGGTTTATTAGTATTAGCTCAGATTGGTTTAGGAGTTATGACCTTCCGGTTACGTCTGCAAATTGAGCTGTTAACCGTCTCTCACCAAGCTGTAGGAGCAGCATTATTAGGAACTTTAGTAGCTTTTACTGTAATTGCTTTACGCGATCGAGAAGTTGCAAAAGCTTAATTGTTAATATAGATACAGTAATATACCCCTCTTTTGTGAGTTATTAGATTAGAAACCTTAGCTATCTGTAGTCGGTGATTCTCACAGAAGCAGAAACTGAGCTGACAAAACTCAAAAATATCAATTTAAGTAATACCGTTTCACGGAAGTCAAAGGTCAAAAGTCAAAAATTAAGATTTTATAGACTCGAAACTTTGATGCCACAGTAACTTCAATAAATTATTTCACATCTAAAGTTTGAAACTATTTGTGACATCTTTAAAGTGAATTACTATAAGTTTAGTGAACGGAACAGAATAAATTTGAAATTGCCAGGTACAAGTAATATAATGTCCGGTTGAATAATTATAATTAAAGCTAGTAGTAGGTCTTGAGCAATAAGATAGATATGGGCTAAAGCCCTACTACAAGCCAAAACTTGTCGATCGCTTACTTATCCGGACATCATATAACTAAATTTTTCAAACTGGCTAACATCAAAAATTAACTGGCACTAATATCCGTTTTGATATTGCCCATAAACTTACAACAGTTTCCGAAGTTATGAGGTACAGTTGTTTTTCTTCTTTTCTGTTCCCTGTTCCCAGTTAAGTGTTCCCTGTTCCCTCAAACCTAAAGTCTTGTACCTCATAACAAGGGAAAACGCTGTATAGATTACGGAAACAATAACCAGTTTAAACAGAAAATTAACAAATTAAAATCCATGCAAGAAGTTATTTCTCATAGTCTTCCACGACGCCATGATAATATCCTACAGGTAATTAAAAGTTATTATCAACTCACAAAACCCCGCATTATTTTGCTGCTACTGATAACAACTGCAGCGGGAATGTGGTTGGGTGCAAAAGGAGAAGTCTCTCCCTTATTGTTATTGGTGACATTAACAGGTGGTGCATTAGCTTCTGGTGCAGCTAACGCTATCAATTGCATCTACGACAGCGATATTGACTATATTATGGAACGTACTCGCTGGCGACCTATTCCATCTGGTAGAGTGCAACCCCGTCATGCTCTGATTTTTGCCTTGACTCTGGCAGCGACATCATTTACTTTGTTAACAGTATTTGCTAATTTGCTAGCTGCACTGTTGGCAATGTCTGGAATAGTTTTTTATGTTGGTATTTACACTCACTGGTTAAAACGTCACAGCGTTCAAAATATTGTAATTGGTGGTGCTGCTGGTGCTATTCCTCCGTTAGTAGGTTGGGCTGCTGTCACAGGTGAGTTGAGTTGGGCAGCTTGGCTATTGTTTGCAATCATTGTTGTCTGGACTCCTCCTCATTTTTGGGCATTAGCAATTTATATTCGTGATGAATATAAGGAAGTAGGAGTACCTATGTTACCTGTGATTGAAGGAAATGAGGAAACAGCTAGACAGATTTGGATTTACACTTTGATTTTGATTCCTATGACGCTATTGCTAGTTTATCCATTACACACAAGCGGAGTAGTTTATGCTGTATTAGCAACTTATCTTGGTGCAATTTTTATTAAGAAAGCTTGGCAGTTGTTAAAAGATCCTTCTAATAATGATGTGGCGCGATCGCTCTTTAAGTATTCCATCTACTATATGATGTTGTTGTGTTTAGTAATGGTGATTGATAGTTTACCTTTTACTCATGGAATTACTACTGCTCTAGTAGATAATTTGCAAACCTTTGTTGGTGGTGCCATGGCAATGTTATCTTAGTGTCAATTAAACAATAAAATCTGGTTTTAGGTAGGCATTTTGCCTGCCTTTTTGTTTGACAATTTGTAGTTTGACAAATATAACAATTTATGATACAGGAAAAATCAAGTAAAGCACAAATGAATCCTAAAAACCTAACCCCCCTGCCCCCCTTCCCTACAAGGGAAGGGGGGTTAAGCCTCTCTCCTCGCAGGAGAGAGGTTTGGAGAGAGGTTTTTATGAGTAGATAAACAGTTTCTTAGCAACCCTGAATATTCCGATATAATAGAAAGTTATAGTAAAGCTAAAAGTCAAATAATTTATCTAAATTATGCCACCAACTAAATTCTTTCCTTATCAACCAGTTCCTCCAGAAAAGTTTGTCGGCAGAACATCTGAACTATACACAATTTTTGACCAAATTAATAATCGCGGTCATGTAGCTATTGATGGTGGTTCTGGTATGGGTAAATCATCTTTACTCAACTATATAAAATCTCCTATTTTTTGGGAAGAAAAAGGATTAAAATTTTCAGAAGCTTTGATTGTTTATCACAACTGTGGGGGTTCATTTACGCCAAATAGTTTTTGGCAAGAAGTGTTGAAAGAGTTAAGAAATGAAGCTGAAGATGATGGAGATTTACAGAGTAAGATTGATGATGTATTAAAAGAAGAAATAATAGAAATAAGAGACATACGTCAGATACTTAGACATATTGGGAAAAAAGATAAATTTTTATTATTACTATTAGACGACTATCATGGAATACTTGGCACACAAGAAGACTATATTAATAACCTGGAAAAATCTAGAGAAACGCAGACATTTTTAAGTGGATTGCGTAATTTAGCAGTTCATAGTACAGAAGGTCAATATTTCTCAACAGTTGTTGCTGCATTCCGAAGATTAGATCGGTTGGGTCCAGAGCTTCCTCGTGGTGGTTCTCCTTGGTATAATCATTATCTATATGTAGATTTAAAACCTTTTAATCAGCAAGATATTGAGAAATATTTTTTTACTCCTAATAAGAATTTTTTTATTTCAATTCTCGACAATATTCAGAAAGAAAAAGTATTAGGAATTACTGGTGGATATCCAATCTTACTTCAGCACGCAGGTAACATACTTTCTCAATCGGAGCGAGATATTGATATTAATACTTTTAAAGAAAAATTTAAAAATCAAACAGAACAGATATTTAAGGATATATGGAAAAATTTGACTGCTGATGAACAAAATCTTTTACTGCTGATTGTAATTGATAACTTAAATGGAGAGGTGAGTGGAAAGCGTTATTCTCTTGATGATATAGACAAAGTGTTTGAGAGAAATAGGTATACACTGACAACTTTGCAGCAAAAAGGTGTTATCTATCAGAACTCAGAGGATGATAAATATAATTTTTCTTCTTCTTTGATGCAAGATTTACTTGTTCAAGAATTTGATGAAAAAATCTCTGACCCTCGGGAAGAAAAAATATTATTTGAAAAGTTTGGCATAAAGGTGACTGAGAAACAAGCAAAGATAGCAAAAAAAAATGTACCGTCTATTATGAAAATTGGAGGAGCTATTATTAAAGTTATATCAGGAATTAACCCTTTCAAGAAATCAGAAGAAAAAGAATAGTGCCAACCTAATCAAATCTAGTTCTTAAATATGCAAAATTCAATGACTTTGATTAAAAATCCTTACACTATTGGTCGCCCAATTTCTGCTTCAGAAAACTTATATGGACGAGAAACAATTGTAAGTTTTATTCGAGAGCAACTCACTTCTAGGGCAAAGGTAATTGTACTGCACGGACAAAGACGTATTGGCATGACTTCCTGCATAAATTATATTTCTCGGTTTTTGAATCTAGATGGATTTATTTTTGTTCCACTTTCTCTAGAAGATAAACATCATTATTCTTTGGATGAAATATTATATGATTTTGCTAGGGATATAATTGATTGGTTGGGAATATCAAGAAGCACCATAACTATTCCTAGTCAGGAGGATTTAAAAGTAGAGCCACGAGAATTTGTTAGGATTTTTTTAAAACAGATTTACGATAGATTCGATGGAAAAAGTGTAGTCCTACTTCTAGATGAGTTTGATGTTCTGTGGGACGATAATTGTAGTGAAATTAATCCGTTTATCGACTTCTTAACTTCAATAATTAACAGAGAGGAAAAATTATTTATTATTCTGTTTTTAGGAAGACGAGGAAATAGTCTAGAATTTATCAGTTATTTATTTGGTGGAGAAGTTCCTCACCAAGAATTGGGATTACTTAATAAGTCTGATACTAAAAAATTAATTACTGAGGTTGCTAAGGGAATTCTTGAATATGAACCTGAAGCAATTGAGGAAATTTGGGAATTGGCAGGTGGACATCCTTACTATACTCAACTACTATGTTTTAATTTATTTCAACAGGCTAGAAATCTAAACCGACGGAATGTAACTCGGCAGGATGTAGAAAGGATTATAGATGAATCTTTAGAAAAAGGTGAAGCTGCTTTTGTATCTCCTCTAGAAATTTTATCTCCTGGGGAAAAATTAATTATATATGCAGTAGCTGAAGCTCAAAAATACTCTCAATCAAATATCGTTAGTCCATTAGAGATTTTAGAAGAGCATCATAGAAAGCTTACACAAAAAATGAAAGAAGAATTAACTAAAGCAGGAGAACATTTAGTTGATTTGGGATTTTTGCAAAAAATAGGAGAACAAGAACTAGGAAAAAATATAACTCCTGTCTATAAAGTAAAAATTGAATTACTTCGACTTTGGTTATTAAAGAGATTTTCATTAGAAACAGAAATAAAGGAAATAAACGAATTATTTCCTCAAAAGTCTTTTCTCGACAAAATTATGAATAGTGGCCTTAGAAAATGGATGCGACACATAATAATTAAACAACGGGAAATATCAAATTAATCAGGTTATAATCATGCTGTCAATAGTTGTAATTATTATAAAACTGGCCTATTGTACAGAAGAGAGTAAAATGTTTGCTACTTATGGATGTGGATGCTCTTGAAAAACTGTTACAGCGTATTCCATGTCAATGTAATACACTAATTTTGATCAATCGCACAACAAAAATGAAATCTTACCTGAATACTTCAAAAACTATTTGAAAAGCTATTGTAACTGTAATTAATTAACCTGAAATGTGCTTTATCATATGATATAAAGCTATAGTAATGAAAGAGTTTGAGCAGGATAAATCATCTATAGCTTTAATTTTATATTTAATATCTACTTAACTGATGATCTCTAACATTTGATAGGGAAATTTTGATTTTCAATGAAAATAAACCCTAATGACTATAGACTAAATCCTTATATTTTTGGAAAACCAATTTATAAAAAAGAACAGCTATATGGCAGAGGAAATATTATTGATGCAATTAAATATAATTTCACGAATAATATAAAAATAACCTTGTTGCACGTCCAACGACGTATTGGTAAAACTTCATTGATAACTTGTCTACCTCAATTTTTCACTGAGGAACAAAATGGTTTTAAATTTGTTACTTTTTCATTTCAAGGTTATAAAGATCAATCATTCGCTGAAATACTAAATTATCTTGCTGATGATATCGCTGCTAATATTGATGGACTTCCTAAAAAAGTAAGAGAACTAGCTGATAGTTCATACAACTTTTTTCATAGTTTTTTGCCAAAAATTATCAATGAATATTTATCAGGTAAAAAGCTAGTTCTTCTCCTAGATGAATTTGATGTTTTAGAAGAAGATGCAACAATATCTACTAGAGGAAAAAAATTATTTGATGAGTTAGAAAACGCTGTTAAACAAGAAGAAAAACTATTTGCTATTCTAGTTTTTGGTAGACCATTAACAGATATGACCTATCTAGAAGCATTTTTAAAAAAAGAAGATAAAGAGGCTATAGCAGTTGGTTTACTGGATGAGGAAAGTACAAAAAATTTGATTGTTGAACCAGCTAAAGAAAAAAATTTAGAATATGAACCAGATGCAATTAATGCTATTTCGCAACTATCCGCAGGCCATCCTTCTTTAACACAACTGCTATGCTTTTATATTTTTAGGAATTGTGGGGAAAAAGGAGCAACAAAGGTAGTTCATACTGATGTAGAGTTAATTTTAGATAAAGCAATGGAAGGAGGTGAGGCGGTATTACAAGGCTTTCTAGAACCTTTGAGTAAGGATGAAAAACTATTTTTTCGTGCAGTAGCAGAATCTCAAGAAAGATTTGGAGAAGAACAACTACACACCATAATAAGAAGTTGGCAGTCTGTGGGAAAACGTTTAGTTGAAGAGTATAGTTTTTTAGAAGAAAAAGAAGATCGAACGGGTTATAAAATTAAAGTTGAATTAGTCCGGCTTTGGCTGGTAAAAAAATATCCCTTATCTGATGAGGAAAGGCTGCAAATGGAGAAAATTCCTAAACAAGATGAAAATCTACCTGAAATAAATGACAACCACAAAACGCCCCCGCTGGAGAAAATTCCTAAACAAGATGAAAATCTACCTGAAACAAATAACAACCACAAAATTCCTGTGCCAGAGCAAAATGATAATCCTCAAGGACCTAATCAAATAGCAAAATTTTTATCTTTATTTGTGGTGAGCGTAATTATAATTATTCTTATAATCTACTCATTTTCTCGGATTCGTAACTCAGGAAATTCTAGAGCTTCTCGATCAGAATGTTCTAGATTGTTAGAAGAAATAGATGTAGCTTTAGGAGATGCAAAAGAGCGATCACGAGTCATTGAAAAAGTCAGAAGTGAATGGTCTAGAAAAGAAGAAAGTTTAGATTTACAATGCCCCTACACCAACACTAATGGATTAGATCCAAAGTATAACAGCCTGCTTTATCAATACGGATGGGACAAAATAGGAATTTCAGAATATGAGGAAGCCACAGTAGCTTGGTGTGAAATTACTAAGAAATATAATAAATTTAGTGAGGTTGAAAATAAATTGTTAGGATGGATGTCACCAAATGCCAACTTGTCTATGGAAAACAAAGAAAAGGTAATCAAAAAACTAATTGAGCAAAACCAATCAGGAAATGATTGTCCTGCCTATTCCTTTTCAAGTGAAAGAAATAAAAATAGATTATACGAGCAACAAGAGAAATTATCTAAGCAAAAAAATCAACAAAGAAATGAATCTTTCTACCAACAAGCACAAAAGCGGATCAAGATTTTTGACTTTGAAATAGCCGTAGAATTATACTGTCAGATATCAGAGGATTATGAAAAATTTCCAGATATTCAAAAACAATTACAAGGCTGGTCATCCAAAGATTCTAATTTATATGATGATGAAAGAGAGAAAGTAAGGGAGAAACTAACTCAATTAAAAAATAACTGTCCAGTATCTCCACTGTTAGGTAATTAAAATAAAGCACCTTTAGGTATCTATGGGATTTTCCCAAAAACCATCACTTCCATCTATTTCTTCTCTTGGCGTTACTCTAATTCCTTGTCTAGCTATCCTATCAATTTTTGCTAATAAATTTCCTTTTTCAGATAACTTTTTGGGATTGCCAATTATCATATCGAAACTATACAAAATTATCCCAATAACTATCCATACTATCCAACTTAAAATGAAAATAAAAACAAAAACAATTAACCATCCTAATATTTGACTACCTAGCTGACCTAAAACATTATAATTATTATCCTCATATACTCTAGTTCCTTCAAGACTCCAAAATACCGCTAAAGTACCCCAACATCCGCAAAAAAGATGAACGGGAATAGCTCCTACTGGATCGTCAATTTTTAAAGACCTTAAAAGTAAGCTACCCCCAGTAACAATGACTCCACTAACAGCACCTATGAGCATAGCAACAGGAACATCAATATAAGCAGAAGAAGCAGTTACTCCAACTAAACCACCTAAAATACCGTTGATAAGTGATAAAAGTTCTGGTTTTCCTGTTTCTGGATTATTTTCAAATATTTGAGACCATATAGCAGTTATAGGAGTAGATATTATGGCAACTATACCACTTGTTGCTGCAGACATTATAGTAACTACAAGGATATGACCTACATCTTGTAGCTCGCGTGTGGAACCACCATTAAAACCTAACCAACCCAACCAAAGTATGAGGCATCCTAGAGTCGCAGATGTCAAATTGCTTGGATAAGTAAAATAGTCTTGCTTCTCAAACTTACGAGGCAATGGTTCCCGTCGTACACTAGGATCTAAATCATCATGGGGGTCATATCCAAAGCAATTCCACCTGGGTTTAAGTAACTTAGCGCCCACTAAAGCAGCGGTTCCTCCCACAGTATGAACAACAGTAGACCCGGCAAAATCTGTAAAATTAAATTGTTGGCTTAACCAGGCATATTCTGACCATACCCAATGACCGACAATAGGGTATAAAAATCCTACCAACATAAAACTAAACCAGAAAAATGCCCAAAACCTAATCCTTTCTGCCACTGCTCCAGAAACAATGGTAGCTGCAGTGCCAGCAAATGCTAATTGAAAGAAAAATAGGGATGCTATGGAACGTTTGGGAAATTGACGTTGTAAACAAGAAAATCCTTCTCTAGGAAAACCTAGCGAATTATCATCTTTTGGAAGCAGGATAAATTGTGACTCATGCTCGAAACGATTATATTCAGTTGTGGGAGAAAAATGCCCTAGATAACTTATTTGGTCATTTTGAGGAAAACCTTCCCTACAAGGAGCATGATCTAACCCATCGCCAAACATCAAACCAAAACCAAACATCCAAAAGGCGATCGCTGCCACACAAAAAACGATTAAATTTTTTGCCAATACATTCACAGAATTATTACTACGACATAAACCCGCTTCCAACAGAGCAAAACCAGCATTCATAAAAAATACGAGAGCGCCAGCTAATAACAGCCAGATATTGTCTACTGCTGAAAAATCACTTTCCCTTCCACCACCATTAGCTAAAGCTGTTTGGCAACTTATCAAAACTACGATAGTCGCCAAAAATAAACAGACATATCTAAAACGTGAGAACCAGTTTTTATTTGTCGATTTCCCTAACATTAAACCTCCTTCATTAATGGATAATGGATAATGAATAATGGATAATTATTTTTGAGCGTAATTATAAATTATTAATTATAGCGATCGCCCCTGACAAAACCAACCACCTTTGAAGAGCGATCGCTTTCAGTAAAACCTATTCCCTTCTAAAATCAGTTATCGCCGTCTTATTCATCAACTCTTTCCCCTACTCCCTACTCCCTACTCCCTACTCCCTCTTTTGATTTTGAGCAGCTTGTTGGACTTGCTCCACAGTTAATTCCAAGCGTCGTGCTATCTCTTCTACAGTAAACCCTGCTTCTAGCAACAGAGGAACTATTCCCAACTTAGTTAATAATGTTCCCTCTTCTCTACCTTCTTGTCTGCCTTCTTCTATACCCTCTCGCTTAATTCCTTGATCAAGTCGAGATTTTTTAAAGTCTTCCATGCCTAACATTTCTATTACCTCCTCTGGTTCTAAATCTTGAAATTTGTATAAAATAACAGTTTTTTTTCACCAATCATTTCATATTGCTATATCATTTTTTGACAAATATCAAAAATCATGGTATTTAAATCTGAAAAACTAGAGAAAATAAATAATGAAAATTGGATTTTTAGGTACAGGTTTAATGGGTCTACCAATGGCTCAAAAACTGTTAGAAGCTAATCATATCGTAACTGCTTATAATCGCACTCAATCTAAATTAGAACCTTTACAAAAAGCAGGGGCAAAAATAGCTGATTTTCCCTTAGAAGCTATTCAAAATTCAGAATGTTTAATCTTAATGTTGACTAATGCTGAAGCTATTAAAAATGTACTTTTATCTGACAGTTCAAAAGCGGAATTATCCGGTCGCACAGTAATTCAAATGGGAACTATTTCTCCTACAGAAAGTAAGGAAATTAGAGATGAAGTTGTAGCTTGTGGCGGAGAATATTTAGAAGCTCCTGTTTTAGGCAGTATTCCACAGGTAAAATCTGGAAGTTTAATTGTTATGGTGGGAGCTTCCCCAGAACAATATGAAAAATGGTCTGGTTTATTAAAAGTATTTAGTCCTGAGCCATTACATATTGGTGCGGTAGGTAGCGGTGCTGCAATTAAGTTAGCAATGAATCAATTAATTGGCTCTTTAACAACAGCTTTTGCTTTAAGTTTAGGATTAATAGTTAGGGAAGGAATAGATGTAGATTTGTTTATGCAAATTGTTCGAGATAGTGCTTTATATGCTCCAACATTTGATAAAAAATTACAACGGATGTTGGAGAGAAATTACGAAAATCCTAATTTCCCAGTCAAGCATTTATTAAAGGATACAAATATATTTATTAATGCAGCAGAATCTGTAGGACTTGATGTAAATATTCAAGAAGGTGTGCGTAAAGTTTTAGAGAAAACTGTTGAATTAGGTTGATCGGATTTAGATTATACCATTTTCAAAAAAGGCAGTTACATCTGATTTTTTGATTTCTTCCTACAATAAAAAAATAGAAACTCCATGAATTCTAGAAATCAAACCTTTTTTCCACTTTTTTCTCATGTTTTTCTTCCCCTGTTCCCTGTTCCCTGTTCCCTGTTCTCTGTTCCCTGTGTCGTGACTGTAGCAATATTTTATGAAATTGGTATTATTCTGCTTTATTTTCAGCAGTTAATTTAGAAAATAGGGAGTAGGGAATAGGGAATAGGGAATAGGAATACAGACCTACAATAATTAGTAAGTGGTGGGCTTAATTATCGGTACAATAGCAATGGAAATTTAAAAGGGTGAAAACCTCTTGGGAACTTGGTTATAGATTCTTTTTCAGATTTTTTGTTTTAACCTTTATTTATGCCTACCTACTTAGTAGGGCTTTAGTCCTATCTATCTTCAGGCTAAAGCCCTACTATAAACAAAATTAAGCACTAATACCATAACTAATAAAATTCACAAGACGCTTTACAAGTTCATCAATATCCTCAAGAGAATTATCCTCACTGAATATTTCTGATTGCTCCATTTGATTCAAAGTACGCACTAACATCGCAACTACTAAATCAAGTTTCCATTTTAATTCTGTGGGAGATTGATGGGGTAGCACTTTTGTCAGTATGTATAGAAATCTTTGTTGACTGTTTCTAAATTCTTGTTCTGCTAGTTTCTGAACTGGGTGGGGTTCGGCACGACAACGCCCCATAAATTGTGCATGAATCCGACATTCTTCCGATCCCTGTTGAATCATCTGTAGGGGAGGGGTGAGAAAAGCTGTGAAAATTTCTGGCACTGAAGGGAGGTTGTCTGACTCTTCTAGAATTGTCAGTTGTCTTAGTTGTTCTTCGACAATGGGTTGTGCTACTCGTCGGACTACTGCACTAAATAGTTCCTCTTTTGAACCAAAGTGATAATGAATGGCTGCCAAATTTACATCCGCTTCCCGAATTATGGCCCTTAGTGAAGTTCCTGCAAAACCTAGAGAGGCAAACAGTTTCTCGGCAGCATTAAGAATTTGCTCCTTTGTGTCAATAGTTGAGTTTTTACCCATTCAATCTTGTATTTGTTTTCCAGAATACGCAGCTTTATTTGATTTAATCATCAATCAGCTACCCTTGCAATTATTTTAAACGTATGTTTTAATTATAGTGAATCAAACGAATGTTTTAAAATTCCACTTTTATTCCAAATTATATCATGTCCGGTTGAACAGTTATAAATAATTAGATAGGAGGCAACCCACCCCTAACCCCTCCCAGGAGGGGAAGACAGGAGACAGGAGACAGGAGGCAACCCACCCCTAACCCCTCCCAGGAGGGGAAGACAGGAGACAGGAGACAGGAGGCAACCCACCCCTAACCCCTCCCAGGAGGGGAAGACAGGAGATAGGGAAAAAAGTGTTTTCATCACTAATTATCCGGACATGGTATTACCCAAAATATGGCCATCTATTAGGTGAAGTCAGTAGGGGCGAATGGGTATTCGACCGTACATTCCTGCTGTAACTAAATTTGAGAATGTCCTAATAGTAATGGTGACTACTATATAGTTAAGCTAGGGAGTATTTATTAAAAAAATATTAAATCTTGAAAAATCTGTAACTAATAGCAAAGGTAGGGGTTTAGTGACCAAACTCCGGACAGAGGACTCAGTATATTTCAGCCCTTTTTTAGATTTATTCAACAAATAATCTTTAAACGACAAACCAATGACAGAGCAAAAATTGTTAGACTCTAAATCTGATGAAACAAATGGTAAAGTGGAAATCTTAACCGATCTGATAGAAACTTTACCAATTCAATCTGAGACTGCCAACTTCAAACCGAAAAACAAAGAAAAGAAATGGATAGGGGTTAGCCTCCTAGTAATTATTTTAGCAACAACTTTTGGCAGTCTAAAATTTCTCCAGAATCAAAATATTTCTGTCAAACCAACCTCAGAAAGTTATCTTCCCAATATTCTCTCTGTTCAAGCTATCCCTATAAAATTAGTTAATTCCTACTCGGTTTCTCAAAGTTATACAGGAGTTGTAGAAGCAAAAAGAACCAGCGAACTTGGTTTCGAGCGATCTGGTTTACTTCAATCTATATATATAGAAGAAGGAGAAAAAGTAACCAAGGGACAAATTATCGCTCAACTGGATACCAGCCAAACAAAAGCGCAAAAGGCAGTATTAATAGCTCAGAAAGAAAGAGCGATCGCCACTCTCAGAGAACTACAAACGGGACCGAGGGTAGAAGTTATTGCTGCGACTCGTGCATCATTAGCTCAAGAACAAGCCAAATTACAAGAACTGCAAACCGGACCGAGGATAGAAGTTATTGCTGCGACTCGTGCATCATTAGCTCAAGAACAAGCAAAATTACAAGAACTGCAAACCGGACCGAGAGTAGAAGTTATTGCCGCGACTCGTGCATCATTAGCTCAAGAACAAGCAAAATTACAAGAACTGCAAACCGGACCCCGCACAGAAGATATTGAAGCAGCACGTTCGGCACTATTAGACTTAGAGGAACAAGTAGAATTAGCTCAAATTCGGGAAAAAAGACGTGAAGGACTTTATAAAGAGGGAGCAATTTCTTTAGAACAATTTGATGAAGCTTCGACCGAGACTGATACTCTTAATGCCAGACTTGAGAGAGCGCGAAGTGAATTAGAAAAACTACAAACAGGAACTCGCTCGGAACAAATAGAAGCTCAAAAAGCTAGAGTGCGTCAGGTGCAAAGTCAGTTAGATGAACTTATCGCCGGAACTCGCTCCGAACAAATAGAAGTTCAACGAGCTAGAGTGCGTCAGGTGCAGAGTCAGTTAGATGAACTTATCGCTGGCACTCGCATCGAACAGATAGAAGCTCAACGAGCGAGAGTGCGTCAGGTGCAAAGTCAGTTAGATGAACTTATCGCTGGCACTCGCATCGAACAGATAGAAGCTCAAAAAGCAGAAGTTAAAGGTTTCGAGGCACAAATTTCTGAAATTGATGTTGTTTTGAGAAAAAGTATTATTTATGCTCCTTTTTCTGGTACTGTTTCAGTCCGCCATTTAGATGAAGGAGTTGTGGTTAATGCTGGTCAGAGTGTTGTGCGTTTTGTTGAGGGTGGTGAAAGGAAAGTTCCGATTGGGGTACCACCGACTCAAGTTAGTCGTTTGAGAATAGGTAGTGTGGAGGAAGTGAGGGTGGGAGAGAGAACTTATAGTGCGAAAGTTTTGTCGATTTTACCAGAGCTAGATTCTATGACTAGGACTCAAAGTGTGATTTTGGCACTACCCCAAGCTGTTGTTCCGGGTACTGTTGTTCGTTTGGAACTTAATGAGATTGAAAATATGGAGGGATACTGGTTGCCAACTTCTGCTTTGGTTTGGGGAGAGCGGGGGTTGTTGGCTTGTTTTGCTCTGGTTTCTCCCGATAAGTCAGATTTGGATTTACCTCTGGGAACTTATCAGACTGAAAAACGAATGGTTGAAGTTTTGCATACGGAGGGCGATCGGAGTTTGGTGCGGGGGGTATTGCAACCGGGAGATTTGGTTGTGACTAGTGGAACTAATCAATTAGCTCCTGGTCAGTTTGTGAAGTCAGAAGTTAGAAGTCAGAACTCAGAAGTAATTCTTGACTAATTGTCGATCCTTCCTAGCAATGAGGCAGTAGTTGACTTGTCATTGCGAGGCGGTAATCCAACAGTTAACCTTTTGGAGAAAGTGTTAACTCAGCCGTAGGCGAAGCCTTCCCTAAAGGTAGCAATCTCACCACGCCAGGAGATTGCCACGGGGGGTCTGATCGGTTGGCAATAAAAAATAATTGCTGTTCCCACCCCCCTCGCAATGACATAGTAACCATCATTGCGAGGCGGTAATCAAACAGTTAATTTTTGGGGAAAGTGTTAACTTAGCCGTAGGCGAAGCCTTCCCTAAAGCTAGCAATCTCACAACGCCAGGAGATTGCCACGGGGGGGTTAATGGTTGGGCAGAAAAAATAATTGCTGTTCCCACCCCCCTCGCAATGACATAGTAAGGTGAATTGTCATTGCGAGGCGGTAATCAAAGAGTTAACCTTTTGGAAACAGTGTTAACTTAGCCGAAGCAATCTCATTTGTTTGTTGACTACCCTCAATTGCATATCTTCTCTAAAACCAGAAATATAATAAATGAAAATTTATAGTTGTGAGGCAAGGGTTAAGTTTATGGTTTCTCCAATGCGATGGTTATCTATTCTTAGTGTTAATAGTCTGATGTTATTTAATGTCAGTTTTCCTGTATTAATGTTGCCCAATATTGTTAATGGGGGAGAAGTTGTTGCTCAGACAGACCCCAATGCTGAGGCAGAAAAAGCCTTTGATGAAGCACAACAACTTTATGAGGAAGGAACAGCAGAATCTCGGAGGGGAGCCATAGCTAAATGGGAAGAGGCGCTATTACTATTTAGGAAAACGGGCAACTTGAGCAGGGAAGCACTTACACTCTATAATATTGGCGTTGTCTACTCTAGCTTAGGAGAAAAACAAAAAGCACTCACTTTCTACAATCAAGCTTTACTTCTAAGACAGCAAGTAGGGGATCAAGGAGGGGAAGCTCAAACTCTTAATAATATTGGCAATGTCTACAGTAGCTTAGGAGAAAAACAAAAGGCACTCACTTTCTTAAATCAAGCTTTATCTATTAGACGGCAAATAGGGGATCAAGGAGGGGAAGCTCAAACTCTCAATAACATTGGCCTTGTCTACAATAATTTAGGGGAAAAACAAACAGCACTTAATTACTTAAATCAAGCTTTACGCTTAAGACAGCAAGTAGGCGATCAGGGTGGGGAAGCACTCAGCCTCAATAATATTGGCTTTGTCTACAATGACTTAGGAGAAAAACAAACAGCTCTCAATTACTACCAGCAAGCTTTACCTATACTTCGGCAAATAGGCGATCAGAGTAAGGAAGCACTCAGTCTCAATAATATTGGCAATGTCTACAGTGACTTAGGAGAAAAACAAACAGCTCTCAATTACTACCAGCAAGCTTTATCTATATCTCAGCAAGTAGCCGATCAGCGTGGGGAAGCGCTCAGTTTCAATAATATTGGCAATGTCTACAGTGACTTAGGAGAAAAACAAACAGCTCTCAATTACTTCAATCAAGCTTTACCTATATTGCAGCAAGTAAGCGATCAGGGTTGGGAAGCTTACACTCTTAATAATATTGGCAAAGTCTACAGTGACTTAGGAGAAAAACAAACAGCACTCAATTACTACAATCAAGCTTTACCTATACTTCGGCAAGTAGAAGATCGGGGTGGGGAAGCACTCAGCCTCAATAATATTGGCAATGTCTATAATAGATTAGGAGAAAAACAAACAGCACTCAATTACTTCCGGCAAGCTTTACCTATATTGCAGCAAGTAGGTGATCGGGGTTGGGAGGTTTACACTCTCTATAATATTGGCAATGTCTACAGTGACTTAGGAGAAAAACAAACAGCTCTCAATTACTACAAACAAGCTTTATCTATATCTCAGCAAGTAGGTGTTCGGGGTGGGGAAGCTCAAACTCTCACAGGTATTGGCGCTGTCTATAATAGATTAGGAGAAAAACAAACAGCACTCAATTACTTCCAGCAAGCTTTACCTATACTTCGGCAAGTAGGCGATCGAGGTTGGGAAGCTTACACTCTTTATTATATCGCTTGGCTCAAGCGGGACGAAGGTAAATTTACTGAAAGCCTAACTTTCATAGAAGAATCGCTAGCTATCATAGAAGACCTCCGCACAAAAATTGATAGCCCCGAACTCCGCACATCCTATTTTACTACTGTCCAAGATTACTATGAATTCTACATTAACTTACTCATGCAACTCCACCAACAAAAACCAAACCAAGGTTATGATGGCAAAGCCTTCCACGCTAGCGAACGCAGTCGGGCTCGTACCCTTCTCGAACTCCTCAACGAAGCTAGTGTCGATATCCGCCAAGGAATAGACCCCCAACTTGTCACAGCAGAAAGAAAACTTCAGCAACAACTCAACATCATTGAAACCCAACGCATCAAACTCCTCAGTGGAGAATACACCCCTGAACAAAAAGCCAACATGGAGCAAACAAGAGACCAACTCATAGATGAATACGACAAATTCCGCGATAAAATTCGTGCCACCAGCCCAAATTATGCTGCCCTAACCCAACCTCAACCCCTCACTTTCAAGGAAGTTCAACAACAAGTTTTAGATAATGATACCTTACTTTTACAATATTCCCTGGGTAAAAAAAAGAGTTATTTGTGGGCAGTTAGCAAAGACAGCATCCACAGTTATCAACTTCCTCCCCAAGCAAAAATTAAAAATGCTGCCATAGAGTTGATGGTGAGAATAACAAAACCACGGGAACGCAACGATATGACAAAAATTGATAGTGCTGCGGATGAGCTGACAGAAATTCTGCTCAAACCAGTTGCCGATAAATTAAACAAAAAACGTCTATTAATAGTTGGCGATCGCTTCTTACAGGAAATTCCCTTTTCTGCTTTATCAATACCAAATACCGATGGAGAAAGTGATGGTTATCAACCTTTAATAGTTAACCACGAAATAGTACATCTGCCTTCAGCTACTACTATTGCCAACATCCGCAACGGCACAAAATCTCGAAAACTTGCCCCGAAAAAAGTTGCTATTATTGCCGATCCAGTATTTAGCCCGGAAGATACTAGACTTACAGGAAAAATTACCACAATATCTACATCAGAAAACGGCAGTCGTGGTTTACCCCTAGAGGCACAACAATTAGATAGATCGGCTAGGGATGCGGGTATTAAATGGGATAGACTTCCCGCTACTCGCACTGAAGCAGAAGCAATTATGGCTTTAGTGCCAGAGTCAGAGCGTACTCAAGTTTTCGACTTCCAAGCTAACCGAGAAAAAGCAACCAGTCAGGAATTAAGCAAATATCAGATTGTACATTTGGCTACCCACGGTTTTGCTAATGGCAGACAACCAGAATTATCGGGCGTTATCATGTCGTTAGTAGATAAAAATGGCAACTGGCAAAATGGTTTCCTGCGACTCAATGACATTTTTAATCTGAACTTACCAGCAGAATTAGTAGTATTGAGTGCGTGTCAAACAGCCAAAGGTAAGGATATTAAAGGAGAAGGTTTGGTAGGGTTGACAAGGGGGTTTATGTATGCGGGGGCAAAACGGGTAGTAGGTTCGTTGTGGCGAGTTGATGATTCTGGAACAGCGGATTTAATGTCACAGTTTTATCAAGGAATGTTGGAGCAGGGGCGATCGCCTGTAGAGGCGTTAAGGGCGGCGCAGTTGGAGATGTTGGAGCAGGGGATAAGTCCGTATTATTGGGGAGCATTTACATTACAGGGGGAGTGGGAGTGAATAATTAATAATTAACAATTAATAATTAATAATTAATAATTAATAATTACCTCTTCTGTAATAGAAGGATTGAATAAAAAGAATTTTTTTTCTCCATGAATGGAGAGGCTTTATACCTTAATTTTTCAGTGAGTAATACCATGTCTGGATAATGAGTGATAAAAAAGTTTTTGTTTGTAGTTGGGCTTTAGCCCGAACTGTAGATAGGGCTAAAGCCCAACTACGAGCTGTAATTAACATCAAAATTTTTAACTAAAATATAACTGAAATGACTACTTTATTTTACCGAAACTTTCGATTATTAATCCTGGCAATACTAATAATTATTGTCTCAGGAAGTTCTCAAATCCGAGAGATTGCTTCCTTCCACTCCGTTCCAGTCGCAATGACTGGATAATAATTTTTATTCATATTTAATGTGATAATTCAAATAAAAATTAGCTTTTTTACATTATAAATTTGGCAAAAAAAATCCTTAACTAAAATATAAATCATAACTGAAATGACTACTTTATTTTACCGAAACTTTCGACTATTAATCCTGGCAATACTAATAATTATTGTCTGGGGAACATCATCCTTTTTCACATTGCCACGACTCGAAGACCCAGAATTAACTTCCCGTCTTGCCGTTATCACAACTTTTTGGCCGGGAGCTGATGCGGAACGAGTAGAAACATTAATTACAGAAAAAATAGAATCAGAATTATCTGAAATTGAAGAAATTAAAGACTATGATTCAACTTCGAGGGCGGGAACTTCAATTATTCAGATTGAATTATTAGATTCAGTTGAAGCAATAAACGCTGATACAATTTGGTTAAGAATTAGAGAGCAATTAAATCAAGTTACTCCCCAATTACCTACTGGTACAAGTAAACCACGATTAGAAGAACTTGAAGTTAAAGCTTATGCCATGATTACTGCTTTAACTTGGGAACAAGATACTGAACCTAATTATGCAATTCTTACTCGTTTATCTGAATTATTGAAAGATGAATTATTGGCATTACCAGGAACAGAAAAAGTTGCTGAAATTGGTAATCCTCAAGAAGAAATAGTAGTAGAAATTGATGCAGCTCGGTTAGCTAGTATTGGTCTCACACCCCAACAATTATCTACACAAATTCAACAGAGTGACGCTAAAGTTTCTTCTGGTCTATTTCGCGGTCAAAATAATGATTTACTTCTAGAAGTTGATTCAGATTTAGATTCCCTGGAGCGGATTAAAAATATTCCAATTAGCTTTAGTAACCAAGGGCAATTTACTCGACTTGGCGACATTGCTGAAATAAGAAAAACAATTGCCGAACCACCGAATGAACTAGCATTAATTAATGGTCGTCCTGCTTCTACTTTAGCTGCATTCGTAGAATCAGATTATCAAATAGACTCATGGGCAAGATCGGCAGAAGCAGTTATAGAAAAATTCCGCCAAGAACTTGGTCAAGGTCTGAAACTGGAGATTATTTTTAATCAAAGTAATTATATTGAAACCCGTTTAAAAAGTCTGATTTTGAATCTATTAATAAGTGGAATACTGGTATTTGGAATTACAGTATTTTTGATGGGTTGGAAGTCTGCAATTGTTGTTGGTTTGGCATTACCTTTGTCAAGTTGTATGGTTTTAGGAATGATGAAGTTTCTGAATGTTCAACTAAATCAAATGTCAATAACTGGATTGATTGTAGCTTTGGGATTATTGATTGATACAGCAATTATTGTTGTTGATGAAGTTACTAAAAATATAGTTTCAGGATTAAAAGCTGAAACTGCTATTAATAAAGCAATTAATCATTTATTCATGCCATTAACAGCATCAACTTTAACTACAGTTCTAGCGTTTTTACCAATTGTTTTAATGCCTGGTACTGGTGGAGAATTTGTTGGTGGCATTGGTCTTAGTGTGATTTTTGCTGTTCTTTCCTCTTTATTTATTTCTCTAACTATAGGTTCTGGTTTGGCAGGTAAACTATACAATAAATATCATCATTATTCCCATAATTTTCAACAAAAATGGTGGCAAACAGGTTTTACAAATTCTTATTTAACGCAAATTTACCAACTCACTCTCAGAAGTATATTTAGCACTCCCTGGCTAGGAATATTGTTAGGTTTGGCTTTACCAATAATTGGTTTAATTCAAGTCGGCAATCTCCCGAAACAATTCTTTCCTCCAGTAGATAGAGACCAACTACAAATAGAATTAGAATTACCGGCTTTAAACTCTATTGAAAAAACAAAAAATACAGCTATAGAAGTCAGAAAGCTAATGTTGAAAAATCCAGAAATAGAAGAATTACAATGGTTTTTAGGACGTAGTTCCCCTCGGTATTTCTACAACATAACATCAGGTAGACAAGCTGCAAATTATGCTCAAGGATTTTTACAGTTAAATTCAATTGCTAAGTCAGAATTAGTTAATAAATTACAAGCAGAAGTTGATACTGCATTTCCTGAAGTTCAAATTTTGATTAGAAAATTAGAACAAGGACCTCCCTTTGATGCACCAGTAGCAATGAGAATTTATGGTCCTAACTTAAAGCGTCTACAAGAATTAGGAGAACAAGCAAGAAGTCTGTTAGTTCAAGTTCCGAAAGTAACTCACACCCGCGACACTTTAAGCGAAATTCGACCCCAACTACAACTACAAGTAAAAGAAGAAGAAGTTCGTTTAGCAGGATTAGATCGTGCCTCCCTTTCCCAACAATTAGAAACCTCATTAGAGGGAAATTTAGGAGGTTCAATAATTGAAGATACTGAAGAATTACCAGTGCGAGTCCGAGTGTCGAACGCTCAACGGGGAGACCTTAACCAAATTACATCCCTAGACTTACAACCTACTAACTCCAGTCTAAATCAAAACCGATTTAGTGCAACTGATACAATACCCCTATCAGCTTTAGCAGAATTAGAATTACAGCCAGAATTTTCAGTTATTAGAAGACGTAATGGTAGACGAGTAAACTTAATTCAAGGTTTTATTGCTGCTGGGGTGTTACCTTCCGAAGTTCTGAACGGGTGGCAAAAACGGTTAAATGATTCCAACTTTGAGTTACCATCCGGGTATTGGTTGGAAGTTGCTGGAGAGTCCGAACAACAAGGTAATTCTGAAGCAAATTTGTTTTCTACACTGCCTCTTGTATTTTTGTTAGCTGCCTCAATTTTAGTTTTATCCTTGAATTCCTTCCGAGCAACTGCCATTATTGGGGGAGTCGCCATTTGTGCTATTGGTTTAGGGTTTTTCAGTTTATGGTTATTTGGCTATCCCTTCGGTTTTATGAGTCTCATCGGAACATTTGGTTTAGTGGGAGTTGCCATTAATGACTCAGTAGTAGTTTTAGCAGCTATCCTGGAAGACCCCGAAGCATCCACAGGTAACCGTCGAGCTATTCGCCAAGTTGTTATTGGTTCCACTCGTCATGTAGTTGCCACAACCTTAACTACAATGATCGGGTTTGTTCCTTTGTTAGTACAAGGTGGTAGTTTTTGGCCTCCTTTAGCAGTAGCGATCGCTGGTGGTGTTGGTGGTTCGACTCTTGTTGCGCTCTATTTGGTTCCCTGTTGCTATTTACTTCTGGCGAATTTTGGTAAAAGTAATGTGGAGTAGTGTGGGAAGTGTGGGGAGTAGGGGAGGGAAGATGGCTTATTGGAGATGTATTGGAGTTTTTTTCAGCTTTTTCTCAATTATGCCTAATTCCCAAAGACAACTAACTCTGCTCCTCAAAAATTTTTACAAGGGAAAGATACCAAATGGCTTCTATATAGCTATCACGCGAGGGGAATCCTCACGTGTTTTTTTATCAGTGTAGTCTATTTTTTTTTATTTTTCCTTTTCCCCATACCACGCACATCTACCACTTTTTGTCCGCCTTGTACATGTTCTAGCTCTGCTGCGCTTAGTGGGATATAGGTGTGCGGTATAGGGGAGGCTGGAGTAGGCAGTGAGTGCGCTTTCATTTGTTGAGGTTTTCTGAGGTTACTTAGGGTTTTTGTAACGTTTTTCATTTTTTTGAGTCCTTCCTTTTGCTTTTGACTGCTCCATCAACGATATGTTCTCTAGGAAGCAAGCTTTTCTGTAAAAGTGAAGCCCCTAAGTCTATAGGAGCTATTTTTTGAGGTATGCGAGCAACGTAACAAGACTTGACAACGCTGCACTTGATGAAACGAAGCTTCCGATCTAAACCTAAATAAGGGGTTTAGTCTTCAAACCCCTACAAGCAAATATTTGTTAACTATTACACCTACAACCTTCGTGACCACAACCAGTAGTACCATCGGGATGACCGTTAGCACAAGTTTCAGAACAATAGTTTTGACCATTCTTCTTCACTGCGTTTTCTAGGGAAATGATACACAGACAAGATTCACAAGCACATTTCATGTGAGTTACAGTAGTCATTTTAATCTCCTTAATTATTGACATTTTTCATTTAATTTGCCCTATTTGTAGTTTAACATATAAATATTTTTTCGCCATTATCTGTATTTTTTCTTCACAAAAAGAATGGTAATCATTCTCATATTGCTATGAATGATAATGATTATAATTTTTATATAAACCATAATAAAAAGCTCTCGAAAGACTAGATTTATTTGTTTATTTATGGTCTTTTCAGTGGATTAAACTTAAGTCAATTTCAATCCTTTTTGTTATAGCTCTGGCAAAACATCCCTCCCATACATTGCCCAGAAACCTACATCACTGAAAAAAAATGATGACATTACCTAAAGCTGTTAGCATTTATGGTCAGCTACCATCTTCAAAATTAGATATATCAAGGTGTGTAGGGTTTTAATATTTTGATACTTACGCACAAAGATTAAGACAAGTGTAGTTAAGTAAATTTATTTATCATAACCTTGTTCCCTGTTCGTACTTACTTTTAGTTAATTTTGGTAGAAGAAAATTCAGAATTTAGAAGTCAGAATTCAGAACTAATATTAAATCTGGTAGCAGCAGATTTGATATAATTAGATAGTTAATTAAGAGTAAAGAGGTAATTATGGTTGTAGAATTACAAAGACGACAGTTTACTGTCAAAGAATATCATCAAATGGCTAAAGTCGGTATTCTCAAAGAGGATGAACGAGTAGAATTAATAGCAGGAGAAATTGTTAAAATGGCATCTATTGGTATTCCTCATGCTAGTTGTGTGAGACGTTTAGATGGAATTTTTAATAAACTATTATCTGGAAAAGCGATATTTGATACTCAGAATCCTATAGACTTAAATGATGAAAGTGAACCACAACCAGATTTAGTTTTGCTGCGATGGCGTGAGGATTATTATGCTGGAAAACATCCACAACCAGAAGATATATTTTTATTAATAGAGGTAGTAGATTCAACTATTAAATATGATTGGGAAGTGAAAATACCTTTGTATGCTGAGAATGGAATTTTTGAAGTTTGGTTGATAGATATTAATCAAGAATTAGTAGAAGTTTATCCGCAAATTGTCGGGAATAGTTATCAGCAGCAGGAGCAATTTTTTCGGGGCGATCGCTTAATTATTCAAGCTTTTGATGATGTGAGTTTAACTGTTGATGAAATATTGGGGATGGGGAACTAATAGAATTTCTCAAAAACTTTTCTACATTTGATTGAACAGGGGAGTGTAGGGATGTTGCATACAACGTCCGTACGGGAGAAGTAAAAATTATAGCGGTTTTCCAAAATGTTGACTACAAAACTTCTTCCTTCTTCCTTTAAACCCAAATCTCTGTACTCTATATTAATCAAAACTGCTATAAGAATAATTAACATTAACTTACCTAAAATCAGCAAAAAAGTTATTTTACTTAATAAGGGCTATAAATCATTATTTTTCCAGTAACGCTAAATTAACTATGTGACTAAACACGATATAGTAATAAAAATTAAACAGTTGCTCAGGAGGATATATTCTATGACATTGTTATTAGCTGGTGACATTGGTGGTACTAAAACAATACTACAACTGGTAGAAGCAAAACGAGAAGAATCAAAAGCTGCGGTGGAACTGCGAAATCTCTATGAAAATCGTTACTCCAGTCACGATTTTCCAGATTTAGTACCTATAGTAAATAAATTCCTGGAAGAAGCGACTGAGAAGTTAGGAGAGAAACAACAACCAGAAAAAGCTTGTTTTGCCATTGCTGGACCAATTGTCAACAATACAGTTAAATTGACTAATCTTCCTTGGATGCTGGATGCAAAGCTGATGGAAAAGGAGTTAGACATATCTCACATTATTTTGATTAATGATTTTGAAGCAGTTGGTTATGGAATTTTGGGTTTAACTGCTGATGATTTGGAGACTTTACAACCAGGTGAACCTCTAGCTGATGCCCCCATAGCTGTACTTGGTGCTGGTACAGGATTAGGAGAATGTTTTTTGATTCGGGGAGCAGGAGCAATTAAAGTTTATCCCACGGAAGGAGGTCATGCTGATTTTGCGCCACGCTCTGAGTTAGAATTTCACCTATTACAATATTTGTTGGCAAAGCATAATATAGACCGAGTATCTGTCGAAAGGGTAGTTTCAGGAATGGGAATTGTCGCAATTTATCAGTTTTTACGCGATCGCCAATCTGCCACAGAGTCTCCAGAAATAGGTGATGTAGTCAGACAGTGGGAAAAAGAAATTGGCTCAAGTGAGATTACTGTAGATCCAGGGGCGGTTATTGGCAAAGCTGCTTTAGAAAAGAGCGATCGCTTGTGTGAGCAAACTTTGGAGATGTTTGTGGAAGCTTATGGAGCAGAAGCGGGAAATTTAGCACTGAAACTTTTACCCTATGGTGGTGTATATGTAGCAGGAGGTATTGCTGGTAAAATTCTCCCACTTATGAAGTCAGGCAGTTTTATGGAGGCTTTTAACCGTAAGGGACGAATGAGACCGTTATTAGAAAAAGTGCCTGTTCATATTGTGTTAAATCCTCAAGTGGGATTAATTGGTGCAGCAATTCGTGCTTCTAATTTATAGGGGAGCAAGAAGATTGTAATGGCGCGTCTCGACTAAAATCAAGCAGTGGGAAAAGAAACAGGGAAGACTTCTTGCATTAAACGATTCAATAATACCTTAAGACAAAGGGTATCTAGGTTAGTAGGAAAAACCTAGTCCTTCTCCAAATAAGAATGAAAATCATATTGGTGCCATTTGGTATTTTATACCATGTCCGGATAAGAGCGTGATGAAAACACTTTTTTCCCTATCTCCTGCCTTCTATCTCCTGTCTCCTATCTCCTGTCTCCTATCTCCTGTCTCCTGTCTCCTGCCTAATTATTTATAACTGTTCAACCGAACATGATATTATATCAAATCCGGGGGAATTGGACATAAAAAAAGTCTCCTATCGTCATAACTGCTAAATCTTTGTGATTTTCTCTCCTCCTGACTCGGTCCTCC
>JAAUYL010019920.1_pt1 | contig 29690 bp, 28 predicted proteins | sample 7278011 | NCBI WGS metagenome assembly JAAUYL01 (sample SAMN14350225, study PRJNA611818) | marine sediment metagenome | isolation source: surface marine sediment (1.8m) | place: French Polynesia: Moorea | collected 2018-08
CAACCAGATAAGTACATTTATATTATCAGAAGACTGATACACGCCAAAACTTCTGGGAATAGCCGCTAGGGATGCTGTTTTATTCATGATCAATATATACTTTTATGGGTCTGTTTCTTTGTCATGATCTGCTGGTCTATTTATAAGCAAAGGTACTATGATATCTGCATGTATGAAAATAGAGCAGACTTTCATCCCTGCTGCTTCGTAGCTAAATTAAGGTTTACGAGATCAAGGAGCTTATTCGAGGTTACAGCGGCCTCGCGGCCTCTCTCTCACATCGTCTTATTTTTATGTGAAACTGTTTATTTTCGCAAGAGGCCAAGTTAATGGCGAGCTCTCCTCAATTTCACGAACAGAATGAGTTTTCCTCCTCTCTTAAAGTCCCTTGGGAAGGGAAGGAGAGAACTGATAAAAAATGCTTGCTTTCACAAAACATTCATGATTCCACCCGCGAGCGAGAAGGCAATAGCAATTACACAATTACAAAAACAGCCTCTGGCAGTAACGTGGCCTCAGAAGTCAGCAGCATCTTGCATATGTTAGTATAATTAGCCTATGTTCTTTGGTAAAGATATTCATTGAAGACTTTTTTTCTTACTCCAGGAGGCTCAGGCAATGTCGAGGCTGGAAAACTCACCCTACATGACGAATCCGAGACCTAAACACAAACTACCGCCTCCAAGACATCCTTTGGAAAATCGAAATTCAGCTCCTGACATAGTCGTCACCGGAGCGACTGGCCAAACACAATTCAGGCATTCCTCTCTGATCCACCAGGTGAGTCGAGAATCCCGACAAAGTTTCACGAATTTTTTTGCATCATTAAAATCATTTTAGGGCGCCGGGACTGTCCCGCCGCCCGCGGGGTCAAGCTCGACGTCGACCTCGTCGAGATCGAGGCCAATGCTGGAGGACAGGATCCACCGCGCCAAGGCCCGTGTGCAGAACGGTTTCTACAACCTCTCGACTAGTCAGTCGTCCTCGGCATCCTCCATCTACTCGACGCACAGCCTCAGCAAGCCTCAAAAATTATCGACGCGATTCCAGACGGCCACCAAGTTGAACTACAAGCTGGCGGCGCTCTCATCGTTTGCAGGTACGGAATGGAATCCCGAAAAAACTGTCCCAGACACAATTTCACGATTTTTTGTTAGGTGTCAAACGAAGCCGGACTTTTAATATTAGCGACGTCCACGATCAGATGGGCATGAATGTAGGGAGCTCAAGGACGTTGCCAAAGTCGAGCAAGACCAAGCTGGCCGAGATGGGATCGGGTGCAAGTTCGACAGCATCGTCAAGGAAGAGTTCTAACACGAGCTCCAACAGCTCGCAGTCATGTTCAGGTATATTTACATCTGTGCATTTTCACGACTTTTTTTAATTGACAATAACTTTTTGCTTGAAGGCTGTTCCAACTGCAGTGGCAATGATCCCCTTGAGAAATTAGAGATCAGCCAAGAAGCTCTCGACGAAATCGCGGCCTTCGAAGCATTCCTGGATCGATTCAAGCAATCAAAGAGTCACCACCATCACCACCATAACAACAACAACAACGCCAACAGCACGAACAACAACAACAACAACAGCAACCACAACACGGCGACCACCAACGGGAACAGCAGCACCATCAAAAGGTCCGGGGGCAAGAGCGGCAAGTCCGGCAGCCTGAAAACTCTGGAGAGGCAGAAAAAAGTCGAAGATACGACGATTTAAAGATCCAGGATGGGTTTTCCAACCTGAAGTTTGACTGAGTCTGTGATGAAGCAACAATTGAGAAGATACAACAAGATTTTATTGACCAAGTGCTGGATACCGACAATGCTGAAGCGAATCATCAGATCCGAATGAAATTGCAAAATAAAGAACACTTGATGTTACACCCTTATAATCCTCCTCAGAGTCCTCAACCATTTTAAAGAGTACACATCTATATTTTGAAACTACCAATACAGTTATCAAATCCTCGAATCATGAAATGCATGACCACAGCGACAAAGTTATAGAAATACAAACCTTTGAATCTTACAAAAATTTCCGCTTGCTTCGCGTTTTATTTAGCATATTTTTGCGACGGCTACTTAAGGCAGTTTGAATTTTCCCGCGGCGAGACAGGTGTGTCTCTTTGTCTGGCTCGCTATTTCAAATAGGATAGCCTCACACACTTACTGAAGCTTCTTTAGCTAACGCGCTCATCTACAACGGAGAAGAGAATAACAAAAACACTGAAAATTGACAAAACTCAAAAGATTTCCAATTTTTCGAGGCCGTGATGGTATTCAAGATTGTTTCTTGGTGAATGTAGTCACTTGATCAGGTCTCCAGGATGTCGCTGTTACAACTGAGTTGCAGCCCGAAAGGGGCGACGCCCAGCCTCGATTGTCAGAAACAGAGTCAGAAACCAAAGAAAAGCGCGATCAAAGTCTTGGCGACGCGATTCGCCGAGGCCATCTCCAACGGGGTGTGCTCAGCCTGCAACGGCTACTATGGCGCCGCCCACGGGCAGTCGGTCTGCCCGACTTGCCATGCATTTCTATACGCCAACGACCTCGACGCCGAGGTCAACGTCCAATTGGCCTCCGTAGAGCGAGAGGGCGACGATTCGGACTCCGATCGCGATTCTGGCAACGAAGAACCCATCGAGTTTGTCTACGCATCGGCTCGGGGAGCTTCTGGCCGCCGCCAAGGCTCGGTTGGTGACGGCGACAATGCCGCGACGCCTGAGGAGGGCGCTCAAGCTGCCAACAACCTCGCCATGCTGGACGACCTCGACTTGCCTTTGCTTCCTCCCATGTACAGTTCTATGATGCAGGCTTCATCGTCGTCAGGTAGGACCCAAACAGATTTCTATAAAGGACTAGCTTTAATTTGTCGCCGTTTCAGGTCAAGAATTTGGTTACAAGCGCCCCGTCCACCACTTGCAACCCGTCAAAATCGAGTCGTTGAGCCAGAAGTTGGCCAAGCTCACGCTCCCGAGATCGGAGGGCGTCCACGCGGTCCCGGAGAATCTCGTCGACGCCATGCCACCCGAGGTGCTAATGGTGATCTTCTCGTACCTGGACGACATCTCGCTCTTTGCTGTCGGCAATGTCTGCCGAAGATGGCATCAACTATTGAAATCTCAAACAACGTCAGAGCAATGGTAAGAAAATTCATTTTTTTCTCTGGGAAAATTTAAAAAAATCGTGAAATCGGGCGGGACAAAATTAGAATTAGAATTTCACGGAAGCGGTCGGACGTCTCAAAAATAAAACGATAATAAAACAATCATGGCTGAGAAAACCAACTCCAACGACATGAAACCGTTGCTCAAGGAGCTCCTGGAGGCCCAGCTCAACGCTCTGGAGGATCAGAGTCCGGAGGCCTTGAAGACGCTGAAAACCAAGATGAGGGAGTTCGGCCAGCTGATCATGGACCGGGTCGGCGGCGCCGACATTGATGGCGCCTTTACACGTTCGATGGGCCAGGCCTTCGACCGCGCCGAAGAACTCTTCAAGAAAATGGACAACCCCGACGAGGTTCTCTCTATCGATGACGACGTCGAGCTCAGGCAGATCATGGACCACATTCGGGATGAGATCAAACGGCTTGTTCAAACTCCCGAGGGCCAGAAGGTTGTCGCCGAGATCAAGGCCATCCTGGAGCCAACCCTGAGCAGCCCCGAGTTCGCTGCCTTGGAGACCCAGCTCTCTCATCAAGCCGATGACCTGTTGGAGAAGATGTACGAAGTCATGGAATCGGAGATGGAGCCGATCAATAATATCCTGATTGACATGCTCCGTCTGCTCGTCAAGAATTTGGGTCAAGACAAGATTGAAGGTCCCGAAGTTAAAGACCAGGCTGACCTCGAAAATCTTGAGGATTCCCTCGACAAGATGGAGGCCGACGATGAAGAGTCCGAGGACAAGAAGAACGAAAAGGACGAGGAGGACGACTGGCACTCGGCCAAGTCCAACCTCGACAAAGAGGAGTCTATGGATCAAGATCCGAAGAAGCAAAACAACTGAAAATAGATTTTTTCCAATCATGATTGAGCTACTGAGATAAATATACTAATTCGTTTTTAGAAACTGAAAACTGAAAAGTATTGTAACCTTTTATAGGTATGTTTACACGAGACGGCGATGGCCTCTGTTCCGACCTCTAACCTTCGTCCAGGATTGGTTTTCCACATACTCGGCCCTCGTCGAGTCCAGCTTCTGCCTGACCTGCATCTACCAGATGGCGGAGGAGCCGGTCGACGTGAACGCGTTGCCGTTGCGAGAGAAACGTCTTGGCCACGACCTTCGCGGCTTGATCAGTGATGCGTCGGAAGGCATCAGGGCTGAGCCTCTGGACTCTTCCTACTACCATTGGCAAGCCTCGATCACCGGACCCGTCGGGAGTCCATACGAGGGTGGCATTTTCTACCTCTACTTGAAGGTAAAAATCCGATTCTTTTAACAAATTATCTGGCTGGAGAAAAAGAATCATTTTTCCAGGTCCCGTTTACCTACCCTTTTAACCCGCCGGAAGTTCGATTTTTGACGCGGATCTTCCACCCGAATGTTTCGCGCCATGGCGACATCGGGATCGACTCGATTCAGCAGCACAACTGGGTGTCGGGCTTGACGATCGCCAAGGTCCTGATCTCCATCCAGAGCCTCCTCACCGACCCTTTCACGGACGTGTGCATGGAGCCGGAGATCGGCGAGTTGTACAAGAACCAACGGCGAGTCTTCGATGCCGTTGCCCAACAATGGACTTGGCGATACGCTATGTGGGACGCGTTGCCGGCCAAGCAAAAGATCTGATCGATGTCAATTTAATTTTCTTATCATAAAACTAATCATGCCAATAATATGTTTTAACAAAGTAACAGTTTTGTTGCGTCACAATATCAAATTTTCAGTCAGAACGGATTTGGTTGATCAATTCCACGACGGCATTTGAGGCTGGATTTGGATTATTTGTCATGCGGTTTCGAGCGGCGTTGAACTGAGACAGCATCCCGGCGTTGTTCAAGGTCAAGGATCCTTTGCCCTGGACAGGCTGGGCTGCTTGTGGAGGCTGGCCGACGGTGTCAAAGTTTCGAAGAGGTTGGTCTTCGCGAAACATGTTCGGACTTTTCATGTTGCTGAAGAACCTGCTCTGAGTCGCGTTGAAATCTTGAGCGTTGTTCTGGACTGCTCCATAGTTTCCTGCTTTCGCTTCTTGCGCCATCAACGGATGGTTTGTCATTGGCAGGATTCCGCCACTTCCAATCCCGTTGGAACCGTTGGAGCGGAACGAACCGCTGCGTCGTCGAACGGTTGGCGTCGCCATCGGTTTGAAGGTCGGATTCATGAGCCCGCCATTGGCCTTGATTCTAGCCATCTTGGCCTTCATGTTTTGCACGAGATCCTTTAGCTTCTTGTACTCCTGCCTCTGAGCCTCCAACCTCCGCTCGCGGTTTTTCAACTCCTTCTGTGCTTCGATCATCACCTTTTGGCGGCACTGATACTGATCCGACAAGGCTCGTAAGTGGTTGCGATAAGAGGCGAACAACAAATTGACATGATTTTCCCGGAACTCGAAAGCGCGATAGACATCTTTGAGACCGTCCGGGACTCCCTTGAAGACAACCTGGACGTCCTTCTTGACGTTGGGGCCTTCCAACCCGACGAACTTGATGTTGGGGGCTTGGCAGATGTAGCACCTCGGCTTCGTGCAGCTGTCCACGCATCCGCTGCAGTAGAGATGTCCGCAGTTCGTGAGGAAGAGCTGGCGGTTCTTCGCCGCCGCCTCGGGCTGGAGGAGCAGGCACCGGTTGCAATGCACCCAAAATTTCTTGTCTGCTGCCAACATCACTTCGCACTTGAAGGGTCTCACTAGCAATTCTTGACGATTTTCATCTTCCAAGTTAAACTTCAAATTCAAAATTCTCTTTCTGTTCTGTCAAAAAATACAAAACAAAACAAGAGTGAACCGCGTTTTGTTATGCGTCACAAATCTTTTGTCGATTTCTTCAGTGAAAAAGAACAACAAATTCATTCTTTGATGTGCAACAGTTCGCCCCTACAAAATGACGCTAAAATTAATCTCATTACCGAGGACTAAAAATTACTCTATATTAATTTATTGATTTTAGTATACTACACAGGTTTATTTCGTTCTGTAGGTCTTATAAGGATGGTACAAAATGCAGCAAACTGTTTTTAGTACTTTAGAAATTGTGTGTCGAACTGCGTAAATAATTTTGTAATATTGTTGTTATATTCACTATTGGTTTGGTTAATCTTCATACAATCATCGGTCATTGGAAAATGCAGGCTACCATTTGTGAGATTTCGGCGCCTTGCCCCAGACCGCGCTCGAGGTTCTCTTGTAAAATCGCCGCTTTTTCTCCTGGAAAATCTCACCCAGATCCGGAGTGACCTCCATGACAAGAAAGATGTCATCGACGTCCTGGGGGTTGTAGCATTGGTGCATGAGCAGAGCACGGAATTTGCTTCCTGAAAAGTGGTTAGGAAAAAAGTCGTGAAACTAAAAATGTAAACAAAATCAGCTTGTGATTTTTTACCCATCGCCCATTGAGGAATGACCTTCCTTGGCGCGTCCTCGTCGTCGGTGTCGTCGTCCGACCTGATGTCGCCGATGTCATAGTTGTCCTCATCCTTGAGCGGTTCCGGAGGCAACTCGTGTCTGGCGGGGGTGATGTCGTACGACTGGACGGTCGTCTTCGAGGCCGCCGGCGCCGCCGGCTTCGTGTAGGTCGAGTTCAGCTGCGACTCGTTCGAGTTGAAGGTGGCGTTGTTCACGGTCGTGTTAGCGGTCTTCTCGTACGTGGTGTTCATAACCTTGGTGACCTTGGCGGCCTCGCGGAGCTTGGCCAGCCTCTCCTTTTGCTGCTTGATCGCCTCCTCACGGGCGCGCTTGTCCTCGGCCTCTTTGGCGGCGATGCGCTTCTTCTCAGCCTCCTCTTCACGTCGACGTCGTTCCTCCTCACGCTTGGCCTCCTCTTCCTGTTGCGCCTGCTTCTTCCGGTTGGCCTCGGCCTCGCGTTTCCGCTTCTCATCCAGCCTCTTGGACTCTTCCTCGTCGTGCTTACGTTTGGCCTCGATCTGTTTGCGGTGTTCCTCCTCCTGCCGACGTTTCTCTTTCAACTCAGCCTCCTCTCGGCGACGTCGCTCCTCAGCCTCGTGCATCTTTTTTTCATGGTCAGCCTTCTTCTGCTCGGCCTCAGCCTTGGCCCTGGTCTCGCGCAACTTGTTCAACGCGTTCAACTTCTCCCTGGTCTCCTTCTCCTGGTTCTGTTTGGTCAGCATCCTCTGCTTCTCCTGGGCCTCGCGGGCCTCTTGGACTTTGCGTTGACGAGCTTCACGCTGCTGTTTCTTCTCTTCGATCTTGGCACGTTTCAGCTCCTCCTTCCTCATCAATGCCTCCTCCTCCTTCTCGCGACGCTTGCGCATCTCCTCCTCCTTCTTGGCCGCGATCTCCTCCGGGGAGGGCTTGTGGACGGCGGTGTCGGGCAGGAAGCTCTTCAGGTTGAGCAGGTTCGAGGGGGTCTTCTTTTTGGACGATCCCGACTTCGGGAGCTCTTGCGTCAGGCCGCTCCTCAGGTTGGGCATGCTGGCCGGAGTTTTCTGAAAACAAAAAAATGTTTTAATAAGCTTTTGACTAATCCAGGATGATGTTTTTTCCTACCTTAACCGTTTTCAAGGGGGACTTTGCCAAGAAACTCTTGAGGTTGAGAGTGCTGCATGGCGTCTTCTTTTTCGATTTGAGGGGTGATTTGCCCTGGAGTTGAGCGAAAATTCGCTTGGGAGGAGTCTTCTGAAAAGGAGACAAGAACGAATATATTCCGATTCAATTGATTTCACAATACAAAGTCCATGACTTACCACACGAGGTGGTTCTGGTTTGTGCTGTTTGTCGACGATTCTTGCCGATCGCCTCGGACTTGGCTTGTCCCGCTTTGGAGGAGATTTCTGAAAATGGATTCAAATCATTGTTAAAACCTTTTCAAAAGTTAAAATGAGAAAAGAAGATCTCACCACCACTTGAACTGGTTGCTCAGGCTTGTGTTGTTTATCCACGATTCTTGCTGACCGTCTGGGACTCGGTTTCTCCCGTTTCGGCGGGGACTTCTAAGAGCGAAAAAATATTTAAACCCTCGTTTCACTTCAGTCTGCAATCTGTTTTCTTACCACAACTTCAACAGGTTTAGGTGGTTCTGGCTCGTCCACTTCCATTGGAGCTGCCTCCTCTGGCGATGGAGTTTTTGCTGGCGCTGGAGCTGAGATCGGTGTCGAATAGGTTTCGTCTTCTGCATCATTGTCCTCGCTTTGCTCTTCCTTCTCATCGTCGGTTGACTGTCGGTCTTTCATTGGCGTTTTGACGTTGTCATTCTCTTTCACTTCTTCAGCTTCTTCTGCATGTTCGGCCTCTTCCTCCTCCTCCTCATCCTCAGTTTCAATCACGATCTTTTTGGGCGAGAGCTTGGCCTCGGGCGTTTTCTGAAAGACACTCTAGGCTTCAATGCAAATTACCTACGTACATATATGGCAAAACTGTATTTTGTTACCTCTCGAACTGGTTGTTGCTTTTGTTCTGTCTTTTGCTGCTTTTCTACGATTCTCGAGGACTGTCGTGGATTCGGCTTGTCCCGTTTTGGCGATGGAGTCTTCGCCACTTCGACTGGCTGAACTGGCGGCGCTGGCGAAGCTTCGACATCGGCCGGGGCGGGCTTTCGTCGAACCTAAAATCGCAATATTTTATTTTTGACATTGGAATTGAAACTAAGGGTAAGCTTACCCGAGGAGTTCTGGGAAGCAAAACAGGCGTCCCTGTCGAGTTGGCTTTGGACATGTCATTTTCCGCGTTGTCCTCGTCATTGTTCGTAGTGTCCTTCTCCTTTTGAAACAAGGCAGTCGCCTCGGCGACGACGTCGATCAGCCATTGCGTGTCGCCCTGGATGGAATTCTCTATTCTTTCGGTGGGATTCTTGAACTGTTGCTGCAAATCCTCGAGGGCCGTCAGCCACGAAGCCGCCATCTTGGTCAAATTTAACTACGACACACCGCACCAAACTATTCACTTCACTAGCTAAGATGAGCCGGGATTTTCGACTCGAAACGTCAAAAAAGTTGAAAATTCCCAAGGAAAATTCCGAAAATCCGACATTTGAAAGAATTTCACAAAAGTAAACAAACTTCTTTCCGCGCGCATTCAAACGTCCACAAAACTCTGGTGAAATACAAATCCATGAAATTATTCTAAAGCGTAAAACTACTTTTTGGCATCAAAAGTATTTAGTTTTATCAAATATTTTAATTACATTTATTTAACGTTGAAAACAGTTTAAAAAGGCTTCTTTTACTTGCAATGTTTTCAACTTTTACCTCATATTCAATTTAAAATCTGGTCGTCGTTACTGACTTTGTTATTTATTGCCCGTGAAATGCAGTTAATGCGGCAATTTTTGAAAACTTTTGTCCGCGTACGACTTCGCCTCTATTCAGTAATGTTCACCCGCGGGTACTTTATGCCTTCCAAGAAGTCAAAAAGCAACTTTTTTAGACTTGTTGTTTTATTCCAAAGAAACTTGGACCTGTTCTTTATTTTGCTTTTGCTATGCCACGGAATCCATGTTCATAAAATAGGTGTCACTGTATAGATAGACAAGACAATATATTTGGAACAATACATTAATGCCAGCAATAATTAATTTGAATTTTCACTTGTCATTTGTAATTTTAAATGTGCCAAGGACTATTTGTGTGGTTAATTGTTGTCATCTGAGGGCAAAGATATTATATTTAGGTGACCAGAGTTTGAAGTTGAAGTCTCAACATTGTACATTTTGGAGGGTCTGGTTTAGGATCCACAACTACTTGTACAGGGTGTTTTAAATCAGTAGCCCTTTCCTTAATTCAGTCTTGCCAGCTACTGATTCACGACAGTATAGGCAACGGTTTGAGGCTGAGCCGGGGTAGCGACAACCGTGACGGTTTCCGGTACCATCGAGTTACCGCCGGCGGTTTGAGCACTAACCGCTGAGGTCACCGCGCTACCCGGCGTCACATTGTGAACTGTCCGCATGTGCCGTTGCAAACCGGATTTTCTGGCGGATTTGTGGGTGCACAAACTGCAGGCGTAAGGCTTCTTGCCTTCATGAACCGCTGAGACGTGGATTGCCAGGTGGTATTTTTGTCCGAACCGCCGGTCACAAAGTTGGCAGGCGTAGGCTCTTGTCCGTTCATGAACGGTTTCAACGTGCTTCTTCAGGTGGTCCTTGCGTTTGAACCTGTGGGAGCAGATGGCACAGACGTAGGTCTTTGTGCCGTCGGCCTCTTCGTGAACAGGTGGTTGATGGGCTGACATGATGTGAGCTCCCAGGTGGTGACGTTGCAAAAAGCTCTGATCGCACTGGTGGCATCCGTAGGGCTTGACTTTGGCATGCACTGCCAGGATGTGTTTCGACAGGTGGTGTTTTCTTGCAAACTGAAAAAGGAAGGTTATTTCCGGTTCCGGACTCCGGTTTAAAATTATTATATGGTATGTTTACCTGATGAGCGCAAACGGCACATTCAAAAGCTTTTCGCTTCTCATGCACAGATTCTATGTGTCGTTCAAGATGATCATTCCTGGAGAATCGCTTAGGACATTGTTGACAAGCAAATGCCTTGGCGATCAGCTTGTCCTCCTCGTGTCTTGCCACTGAGTGAGCCTTAAGATGGTGTTTCTGGGAAAACTTTTGCCCGCAAATGTTGCACTCAAAAGGCCGGACTTTTTCGTGAACCGCCGACACGTGCTTGGCCAGGTGGTCCTTCCTCGAGAATCTGTTGTGGCAAACGTCACACTGCCAGTTCCTCCTCTTCTCCTTCTTGTTGGACTTGGACAAGTTCCCGCCCATGGCCTTGGCCGCAGCCGTCGTGACGATCAGGTTGCCGGCGGCGTTGTGGGGAAGAACGCCCACGGGTTGGATATTGATGTTGCCCCCGCCAGCCCCGCCTCCAGCCAGGACTTGAGCTCCACCAGCTCCACCAAGAGCGGCTCCGCCTCCGAGGAAATTCCCGGAAAGCGTTGGCACTCCTCCTCCACCTGCCCCGCCCCCTCCAGAGGGTGTGGCTATGATCGTGGCTGGCTGTTGCTGATTGATGTTGGCGGCCACGCCCGTGATGGAGTCGGCCAAGCTCATGCCGCTGTATTTGTACTCGCAGTGCAATGTAGAGGCACTGAACCCGCCCTTCTTCCCGGTCCTGCCTCGACTTCCGGCTTCGTGAACTTGCGAAACGTGTGTCTGAAGGCCGCCCATGCTGGCGAAGATCTGGTTGCACACCTCACACTTGAACGTCTCGATGATCGTACCGGTTTTGCGGCCACCATGGATGACAACGTTGATCCCGGAGTTGGGACCCCCGCCGGCCCCGCCCCCTGATGCTGAGGGGGCGGCTTGGGGCGTGGCCGTCGTGGCGGCCGCGGCTGCCTGCAAAGCGGGGGCCGATATGAAGTGAAGCCCGGCCGTGTTGAGGGTGGTCTGTTTTGGAAGCTGAATCGTGGTTCCGTTCTCCCACTTCACAGTCGCCCAGTTAGCATTAGAGCCGGCGGCGGCCTCGGCTGGCGAGGCCAGCGTGGCGACCGCGTTGGCAGTCGTTGACGACCAGGAGTTGCTGCATTGTGCGATGACAGCCTGAGGCAGGGGTTTGATGTCAACCTGGGAGAAAGGCACGGACATTGTCGGGATGGCCGCTGCTGCAGCCGCCGCCGCTTGTTGCTGTTGAAGTTGCTGTTGAGCTCGTTTTCCTTTCTTGGTTGGCTGTGGGGGAACGATGGCGGCGGGGGGCACCTCCTCCACCTTCCACTCGTAGGTCGGGTAGAAGCTCGTGCTCGTCGCCGCCGTCGATCCCGTCGCCGACACGGCCACCGGCGAAGTCTTGATCGTGGACCATTGCTGCTGGTTCGCGTTTGGAGCTCCGTTGATCACGGTTCCCGTGGGCGACTGGTCGGCCGTCAAGATCGTCTGCCTGACGTTGACAATGCCGCCAGGCCCGATGAACTCACCGTCCGCCATCGTCACTTACAAATCACTCTGTTCTCTGTGTTCTCTTCTTTCTGCAACAAGGATGTCAAGAGTCGAGTCACTCACAACTCGCAATATTTTCGATAAAGGCGCGTCAAAAGTTGAAGTTGAATTTTGACGTTAGCTCGGGATCGAATCCTGGATGATCTTGGGCCCGTACGCAAGGCCTGTCAAGATCCTCCTGACGCGCGCCCCTCTTGACGCAAAGATGCTGCAATGTTTTGGTGGTCGGGGGTTGTTCACTCGCCTTACCTTTTCGACGTCAAATATGGTGGGAGTTGGGATGGCGACTTCGCTGGAGTTCTCCTCCCTCCTCGACAAAACTCGGCTCTCTCCCTTTCTCGAAACGCTGCCCCGACGCCAGCCGGCCGAGCGGCCCGAGAATCGATTGAATTACCGGGCAGCCGCGGCGGCAACGGCACAACACGACGCCGGCCGCGCCGCCATTTTCTGCCCGAAATCGCAGACTGGCGAGCGAACGCAACGAACGCAACTCGCAACGCACAGAGTGCGCCTGTGTCATCTGCTCTCCAATCTTAAGAGTGGTAGTCACTTTTATTATTAGTCCATGAAATACGCAATTTAAAAAGGGATTTCTTTCGTGAAATGACAATTCACATGCATTTATTTGCTTTTGCCCTATAAATAAGCCCGGATGGATTAAACTACAGCGTCCGATGGTTGCGGTCGAACTGGAGGCTGCTGTGTTGTTTGTCTCAAAGCATCCTCGAAGACCGTCATGCCGGACACGTCGACGAGGGTGGCCGGCTGCTGCTCCCTGTTCTCGGTCAGGTCCAACATGGGGTCATCCTGTGGGGGTCTCGCCGCCGCCCCGTCCGGCAAACCGGAAGCGGATGCTGAACCGGAAATCGACGATATGTGCCCGTCCCTTCTATACGGGTACACGTACGGGTTAGTCTCCAGTTGAAATTCCTCCGCGGCCGGACCTCGTTGCCTGTGATCGGTTCCATACCTTAGCACAACAATCAATGCATCAAAAAAAATTAACCAGTCCAGAAATAAAGATAGTAGCTGAATTATGTTGTGTTAAGGTATTGTCAAGTGTCAAGCGTGCCTTAGTCCTTCTCCAGGATCGGCTCCTCGAAGTTGGAGGCTGCTGGTGTTGAAGCTTGCCGGGCTGTTGACGGCCTCGTTGCCCTCGTTGCCGTTGTCGGAGTTCCTTGATCTCGCAGAACCCGTCCTGGCCCAGTTAAATCTGGGAGTCATGTTGGTATAGCTGTTCTGGTGCTTAGGTTTGATCCATTTGCAGTAGACGAAGGTGCCGATGCCGAACATGATCGCGAGTGTGAAGAAGGAAATCAGGCCAGCCTTGGCCGGATCAGAGAGGCCATCGTCGTCGTCCTCATGGCCATGCTTTGAAGTGGTTGTCGTTTCAATGGGATGTTCGGTGGTCTCACCATCACCATCGTCGGCCTCCTCGCCCTCGTCCTCGACGAGCTCCTGATCGTCAAGGTCCTCTTCGGAGCCTCCATCATTAGTATCGATCTCTGGAGGCTCATCCGCTTCTTCCGCCGACTAATTAATTATGTCATTAAGTAATTGGATGATGGTTGTAAATTGTAATTGTGGATACTTACTGCGAGGGCTGACAAAAGTATCACAGACAGTAAAACCGAGCCCAAAATCTTCATTTTTGAGTTTGTTTCATCACATTAATAATTGTTGACTGTTCGTTCTCTATAGCTTTCAGGTATGATATTCTGGAACTGGAATCCTTAGGCAACGTGTGGGCAAATAAAAAATCCGTGAAGTAGGAAAAATATTGTTGGTATTGCCCAAGCAAGAGCAATCACTTAGAGGACCTCTTTTGCAGTGTAGGTAAATGTCCTTATCTCAAGCCGATTTTGAGCATGAATCACAACGAAAACGGACTTATCTTCATAAGTTTTCTCTTCTGTTCGTTTTCACGAAAAATCAAATCGAAATAATATGCCCTTATCTTCTGAGGATATGCATACCAAGTAGCACTTCAGCCATCATAAAAATGCAGGCGTGTAATCACATGTTATTAGGGTAATCTGTATTTTGGTTGAAAATAAATTGTTTTTACTTCGTATCCAACTTTATTTTCTTGTTGCTATTGGCAACTCGCTCCTGCTTCCTCTCCATGTATTCTTTAACGTTGTCAAACCACCGCTTGTGGAGCTCGGAGAGCATCTGGTTTCCTTTTACGTTCATGGCTTCTAAAAATAAATATTTTTTTTTGTTTTGACACATAAAAATCGTGAAATTCCTCAAGTGATAAAAATGTCGTGTTTGTTTACCTTCGAAAAATGCACTTTGATTTCCCATGTTCATTGCTGTGATTTTGTCCTGCTTCAGGTCGTAGGTTGCGATCTGATTGTCACCGGCAGCTTGAGCAAAGATGATTGCTTGACACGAGATAAACTTCAGGTCCCAAACGTAGTTGTCCAGAATAACTTTGGACAGGTACTTCAATTTGGAATTTTCATCACACGAGAAGAGCACGAATCCGTTAAACCTAAAGCAGAAATGTGTACAAATGATCTTGGAAAATTACGCATGAATAACCTACTCTTCAACTGTGACTGCAATCATTGCAGAGCCTGTGTCAGACTTTGCAGCCTTAACGGTCAAGATGGCAGGCCAAGGATTTTTCTGCATTTTGGGATCGTTCTCCTTGACCTCCTCTTCGTGTCCATCGTCCATAATTTTGAGGTCAGCTGACTTGCCAACCAGGACTTGGTCATTCTCTTGACCCTTTAAATAGTTCCAGCTTCGAATCGTGCCATCCCCAGAACCGGAAATCAAGACGTTGTCATTGATCGGCGACAAGACAATGCTGGAGACGAAGTCCGTGTGGCCGAGACAGTAGTTGTGGATGTTATAAGCGTTCGGGTAGTGCGAGACTCGAATCTTTTCGTCGCGATCGCTCGTGAGAATAAACTTGCCGCATCGGCTCATTGTCAAATCCAAAAGCATTGAAAAATGACCGAGAAGACATTTTCCTTCGGCCTCGTTTTCACTGGCCAGATCTAGCTTGAACACATCTCCAGACTTGTCGGCTGCAAGAACACTCTTGGACTCGTTGTCAAAGATGATGCTGTTGGCTCGGCGGAGCAGATTCCACTGTTTCACAAGGGAAAGGTCCTTCCAACTCCAGACTGTCAACTGTTTGTGATCGTCGGCAAAAGCGAAATATTCGCCGCATGGCGAGGAACAGCTGCACAAGATCTTCAGGTTGTCTTTGGGTGGCTGGGGCACTTCGTTGACATCTTTTCTCGGCAGAGGATTGGGAATGCTCTTTTCAGAGACACTGTCAAGCCTGAAAAAGTCAAAATCAAGATGAAACTGAAGCCGGTTTAACAAAGAACAGGGTCCTTACTTTGTACTGTCATCGCTGGATTTCTTACAAACACAAAACTTCAACCCACTGGTGAAGATGGCCGCGTCATCGGCAAGCACTATTTGGGACATTCTGGTTCTGCAATCCTTGGCCGTTTAGCAGGAAAATCAATCTTTTTCTTCAGAAAACTTTCAAACTTTCACATGTTTTGAAATTTCTTTTTGTTGTTGTTTACTTCGCAAGAGCGGGAAATTCAAATTTTCGAGAGACAATCATACAGTTCAGGACCTTTAACCGGCTAAATGTCATTAATTGGGTGTCGCTCGGTTATGACATTTTCATAAAAGTATTCCACCAACCATGTTGAAGTTCAAGAACCTGTCCATTGCTATAAAATGCCATTTTTATCATTTTCCCCAGGTTTCGTGATTTCAATATGACTTAGTTCCGCTCAGGAGACCCCAAGGTCGAGGATAATGCGATGTGTTGCCAGCATTGTACTTTTAGCAGTCAAAATACACCCTGAGAATATTGTTTTTTGGCGTTTCTATGAATAATCTGATCGTTTCTTTGTTTATTTAACGAGGGTTTCTGAATCAACACCAAAATTCGCCCAGTTGCTGCCTGGCCTAATTTTTCAATTTTTCAACAAAAAGGGAAAAAAGGCAAGAAATTCTCCATTTTGATACCAAATTCATCTAGTGTTTGAAGTACAAGTCAATCCTTGGGAACGCACTACGCAGTCAAGTGAAATCCATTTTACCAGCCATCCTCAGAGATCCCATCATTGCCTCCTGACTTGACCATCGCAACAGCAAAGGGTTCGTCGGAGTTGTTGCTTGGAAACCCGTCCAAGAAACTTGACAGTGACCTAACAACCTGGTGGCAACATATAGTGAACAAGTACCAAGAGATCGCCAACATCACGGCCTACAGTGGCAAGTTTGTCATTACGCCTGAGGAATCGGTGGTGCCGCCGCAGCAGAACAACAGCAACAGCAACAACCTGATCATGGACGGCTACCCTGACAACAACTCTCCCAACTCGCCGATGGAGACGAAGCCCGACGCCGCCGCCTTGATGAGAGGCTATTCTCCGGGCAGTCCTAGTTCGGCATTCGCCGGGTCCCCAGGGGCCCGACCCAATTCCCCACCCGGGGGAAACTATCCGCCCAACCATCCATTGTCGGGATCGAAGCACTTTTGCACGATTTGCGGAGACAAGGCTTCCGGCAAGCACTATGGCGTCTACTCCTGCGAGGGGTGCAAGGGCTTCTTCAAGAGGACCGTTCGAAAAGAGCTGACCTACGCCTGTCGGGAGAACAGGAACTGCATCATCGACAAACGGCAGAGGAACCGGTGTCAGTACTGCCGCTACATGAAGTGTCTTCAGACTGGCATGAAAAGGGAGGCCGTCCAGGAGGAGAGAAGTCGCGGTGGCCGTGGTGGTGGCGACAACTCGAACAAAGATCAGACTGGCGGCAAGGATGAGCCAGAGTCCACGTGCAACACCAGTGATATGCCCATTGACAAGGTCATCGAGGCCCAGAACAAATCTGAGGCTGCTGGCGAAAATCCATCGCTGCAGAATCCGAAAAACTCAGTCGAGTTCAATGCAACGGGCGGAGATCCGAACAGCAGCATCTTCGCTCAGATTGTCGAGTTTGCCAAGAATCTTCCACTGTTTTCCAACCTCAGTCGCGAAAGTCAGGTATTAAAAAGCAATCCTGGTTTAAACTCAATGACAATTGACAGTTGACAATGACTTTGATTTCAGATCACCCTTATCAAGTCAGGATGGAATGAACTTATGATCTTAGGCTCTGCCTACAAATCCTTGTCGATGAGAAACGAGGGTATCCATATTGGCCAGGGCAAGATTGTCACCATGGAGGATGCGCACAGAGTTGGTCTTGGCGACATCTTTGACCGAGTCCTAGTTGAGCTTGTAAGCAAGATGGAGGAGATCAGAATGGCAAGTCATTTTCTATGATTATTAAGTCACGTTACCGTCATTGACACTGATCCAATTCAATAGGAGAAGCCAGAGCTGGCTTGCCTAAGAGCCATCGTCCTGTTCAACCCTGATGCTCCAGGATTGACCGCCGAGGTCAGCAACACTGTCGAGATCTACAGGGAGAAAGTGTACGCCACCCTGGATGAGCATTGTCGTACCCGGCATGAAAAGGAATCTTCAAGATTCGCCAAGCTCCTGCTTCGCCTTCCGGCTTTAAGAACCATCGGCCTCAAGTGTGCAGAGCACCACTTTTTCTTCAAGCTCATCCGGGAAGATCGACCCTATCTTGACCTTGATGATGGCAACTCTGCCATGGAAAACTTCATCAAGAACTTCCTCGAAGAATAGGCATGTCCTTTTTGAACACTGGAAGGCATTTTGAGCAAGGAAAAGGACGGAGCACTATATTTTTGCTACAATTGGTCAGGAAGCATAAACAATTAAAACTTAATCACTGCACAGCATCTCTACCTAAAGATACACACACCTACGAATCGTATACAAAATATTTCTATATTGCAGTTTACCTCAATCTCATGTACATTTTATAAGCGTTAAACAATTTTACGTCTGGAGAAGACACATATCAAGAGATCATACTTTCTTACGAACGAATTATCCAGCAGGATATTTACCATCGAGTGACACCCAGCAAACAAACGAGAACCGAATTAGATGTTGAAATATATTTCATATTTTAAAAGTACCCAACTCCCTATCAAAACTGGTTTTTCACTTTGAAGCAACACATCCACATGTCCTTGGAATTCTAACTGTTGGCGCTAAGACGACACAGTTATTTTGTCACCAAAACCAAAGACAATCCAAGTGTCAAACATGAAGCATCTGCTCTTGATCCTGACTTTGTTCAGCCCGATCCTGGCCTTCCCGGAGGGTGTCAAGGTCCTCCAGAGTGCTTGCTCAGACGGGACTCCTGGTCACCAGCCATCAGAAGCTACACAACTTGAAAGAGCTGCTCCTCCGTTCACAATCACGGCCGATGTCATGGGCAAAGGCAACTTTATCAAAGGTAATTTCGTGAAATCAAGAATCATATCAGCATCGTATTCAAAGTCTTTGTCATTTTCCAGTCACCCTGGAGGCTGATCGTAAACCGTTCAAGGGAGCCTTCATTATTGCCATCGATGAGACTACCGGAAAGCGAGGCTATGGTTATTTTACCCCCATTGGAGTAAGTTTTGTTTTGATCATTAATTTATTTACACTTGAAAAAAACTCGTGAAATCGGGCAGGAATCCAAAGAGCTCATCCAGCCTTACAACTGCATTGATTTGCCAAAATGCGAGGACGCCGCCGATTGCCAGGGTCGAGCCAACGCCCTTGTCCACATCAACAACGAGCCCAAGAGGAAAGTGGAGGCCCTGTGGTTTCCTCCCTCCATCATGAAGCACAAGAGCATCGTGTTCAACGCCACCGTGGTGGAATTCTTCAACCCCGCCGAGGGCAAGTCAAGGTGGTTCAACGACGTCACGAGCTTGCCGGTCGTTCCCGTCCCGAAAAAATAAGGCCACTAAAAATCATTCTTCTATTTATTAATTTATTGTGAAATATAAAAAAAGTTATAAGGGTTCTGCTCTTGGCGGTCCAGTTTGAATTTTGAATATCCTGATTTGTATCAACGTATTTACGTGCATATTCAAGGACGACTGCCAACTTGTCTTGAGCAACAATGACCATGAACAAGCTTAGTATTCCACAGGTGATCGCATCGCTCAGTGCCAAACGCTAAAATATTTTCACGGAAAATCTTGAGAAGTTCGAGTCACAGTGTGGTCTATAATCATGTTTAGCACAAAATCCATCCTTATCCTTATGAGCTTGGTCTCCGTGATGCTCATGGTTGCAAAGGCGATGCCAACTGATGTTTCGGAAAACAATAACAACGACAACACAGAAGACAACCTAGTCGAACTGGACGATGATCAAACAAGTGTCAGCGATATTTTTCCAGACAGAGAAGGTTTCATTACCGGTCACAGAATTCCACTGGAGTTGTTTCCCAAAGAGACCATCAAGCATTTGAAGGTGAGCCTCCAATTTGTTGACAATGCCAATCATGCAAAGTATAATCATTGCTTAGGGGAAGAGAGTCACGACAGACAAGGAGAATCTGTACGTTGAATCGTCAAATTTCAGATCGGAGATGTCCAAGCCGAGCGATGAGACTGAGGTCGAAGAGATCAAAGAAGAGGCTGTTCACGAAGAATTCATTTCTATAGAGGACACGGAGAGATCACTTCCTGTTGCTCCTTTAGCCTTCCAACCGGAAGGTTTGGGCGGTGAATTTGACAAGGCTTACTTCTCAACACTCGATGTCTTTGTTCACGATTTTTAATATGCAACAAATTCGATTCCTATGTCATAATAAAAAAGTGTCATTGCAAAAGCTACGACTACTTTTTCTTCTTGGCCGAAGGCCTCTCGAACACTGGCTTGATTCCGGCGGAGTGATTCAGTTGGAATTTGAGGTTCTGAGTGGTTTCCTGACTCCAGGCCGAGTCGAACTCCGTCGTGTCCTGGTCGACAAGATGGGTGTACTTGGTTCTGCCCGACCGGCCAAAGTTCTTGACCTGCATGACCTTGGGCAGAACGGTCTTGTCGAACTTGTCCTCCAGCGTGGCATGCGATGTGTCTCGACGCAATACATCCTCCTGAAAAAAATAATAAATAAAAACAATTAAAAAACTCGTGAAATCTCTTTTTCCAAAATGACGCACCTCTTGGTCGATGAAGAAGGCTCCGCGATGGTAGTACTTCTGCAAGAACTTGTACTTGCCCTTGGTGGCCTTGTTGGTGATCTCCTTCGGATTCATCTTAAGCTCGAGTCGCCGCTCCTCCTCCGTCATGTTTCTCATGCGTTCGATCTCGGCGGCCTCCTTCTCCCGCTCCTCCTTTTCATCGCGATCCCGTTTAACCCGTTTTAACTCTCGCAGCTTCCAGGCCTCGTACTCGAGCTCTTCGTTCTCGTCGTCGGTGTTGACGGTGTTGATCCCGGACGGATCGTTTTCCTTACTACGCTTTTCGGCCTGCTCAGCCTTGACTGTGTTTTCCACCATCCTGAGAGTGTCACGGCGACGTTGCTCGGCAAGTTGAGCTTGCTCACGCTCAACCTGCCTCTGTTTAGCCTCTTCTCGCTCACGCTCCTGAACGGTCAGCCGATCCTTTTTGCGGACGAAAACTGGTTTTAGACGCGCACCCTCCTCCTCCTCGGAGTCGGTGGTTTCTTCTTCAGTTGTCTCCTCCTCGTCCTCCTCTTCGCTGGCGGACTTCTCCTCCTCCTTGTCCATGATCTCTTCTTGGCCGACCCCGATCTGGGCCCGTGCCAAAGCTCGTTGTCGCATCAGCTCGCGACGCCTCTGGATACCCTCGTCGTCAAGGTCTTCGTCGCCAGAAGAGGAGTCGTCTCTGAAAAAAATTAAATCTGTTTCATTTCTCTACTTCCCCTTCAAAAGAGCTAAAATCAACTTACGATTCCATGACGGCATCCTGACTGGCTTCTTCACCGTCAGAAAGGACTTCAGGTTCGTGGATTCGTCGATGGCGACTTATCCTGTCGTCGTCTGAGTTTTCGTCAGGTTCAGGTTCTCTCGTTTTGGCAGCTCGCAATCGTCTCAGTCGAGGATCGTCGACATCTTCCTCTTCTTTGATGGCAACAGAAGGACCGTCAAATTCTTCTGTTTTGAACGCTTGAACACCCTCTTCTTCTTCGTCTTGATGCTCGTCGTCCTCCATTCTCTCGGGAGACTCTTGGTATTCACGCTGATGTCGGCCATGATGATGGCTTCGCCGTTGCGACGTGAAGTCCTCCTCGTCACTGCTCTCTGATTCAGAGTCCTCATCGCGAACTCCGCGAGCGTATTCTGGCCGTTTACCCGAAACATAACGTTGCACTTTGACTTTCTGCATCGAAATCTCGCCCTTTTTGTTCTTGACGGGCACGGCCCCGGCCGTCGACTGGATGCTGAATGTGTCTTCATTGTGGTATCGCCGAGCGTCAAATCTGTCGTCGCTCATCTTGGAACCCTCACAACTTGAGAAAATAACCACCAAAAAGTTAAAATCTTTTGAACGTTTGTCACTTTTCAACCTTTTTCTCGTATTTTTGTTTACGTTTTGAAAACCAGACAAAGCATTAACTCAAACAAGCAAAAGTTCTTAGTAAACGCCAAAGTAGAGCATAACTGCGCTCGAAGTATACAAGCCTGGTAACACTGAGCATAAATTGATTTAAGTGGTCAAAAAATACTTAATAAAATTATAACCTAAGATTTCTGATTTTGAACAGGATTTTATTCATTATATCACAGCCTTTTAAGGGATCAATAGCACTTGATCTTAAGTATGAACGCATGATTTTCTAATTATTGAATTATTGAAAGTACAAAACGCTTCGAGGACAGATGTTTTTCTCCATGATGTCAAGTTTAGAAGGCACTTTTCAGTCAAAAGTGCGGTAGACAAATCTTGGACGCAAACAGCTCGGACACGACGGCGATCCAGATCGCCATGACGAAGAATATGTACGATATTCCAACCGTGTAGTTGTCGGGCAACTGAAACGGAGCTCCTCCAATTTCGTCGATCGAGAATCCAATTGGAAAAATGATGGCAGCCAAGCAAAAGAGGACAACTGAAAAATACTTTTGATAAAGAACAGGATCACTCCAAAAGATTTCAATTTCTTACCAGCAGCAAATCCAGACCACCGAGCGTACGGCTCAACCGTTCGATCCCACTGAGAAGCCACGGTAAGACCCAGAGTCGTCGTCAAACAAATGCAACCGCTGAAAATTGCCATCAGCGACAAAATCCATTCTGCTGTCAATTCTGGAGTGAAACACGTCGTTGGCCGATCACGGATTGTCATGCATGTTCTCAGGAGCCCGATCCTTGTGCTTCCTGCAATCAAAAGCAACTTTGCCAGCTGTTTTCGTGTTCACAAGAATGAAAAATGCCTTACCTCCAGTGTTGGTGACGATCCAGTCTGGCATGCAAAGAGCTGTGATTGCAAATCCGTCGGCGATGAGGAACAAGCAGAACGAGATCATGGACAGCCGATCCATGATGAAGCTGTCTAAGCTGTCAAGAGTCACCAGGTTTCACCAGAAATTGCGTCATTCTTGCGTTCGAAAGCTTTAAAATTTTTTGACAGTTCTCTGTTTTCTTTTCAAATCTTTGTTTTCTTTTTTCGCTGACGCAACTCTCAATGCGCGCGCTCACGCAACCTTTTTAGCATATCTCGCGAAGTTATGGTCGCTTTTGTTACCTGGTTTCCCAGAAATTTTGCGACGTAGGAAAAGTGGTGAAAGTCGAAAGGAAGATGGATTTTTGCGATAAATTATCAGTTTTCTGCGAAACAATTTTGAACTGCAACAAAACAACGGAGATGGTTTCGACAGCTTAGTTTTTCACGAGAATCACCCTTGTCTGTTCTTCAAGGTCAAGTCGGGATTCCCTTGAAATATTCTCGCGCAAACCAAATTTGGGCCAACGAACCTAAGAACGGCACTTTTTATGACAGAGGAGGATATTTTATGCTGACAAAGATGATTGCAGCCACAAGTCGACAGTTGATCAGGATTTTTTAGTTAATCAGTTCGATACGAATATCATCTAAATTAGGAAAAGAGGTGAAAAAATCTGCTGTTGTATGTTTATAGATGTGTTGCTCCAATACAAAGCTATTCTTACTCAGTCACTATATGCAACATGTAACGTTATTAAAGACAAAAATGTATTTTCAGTTGCACTATCCTATTCTATGCGATTCTTAGAATTACGCGAGGAGCGGAGACTTCCTTAATCCACATAATATGAAGTATTATTGGTTGATTTTAGTAAAATACTTACCCCCATCCAGGATGCAAAGATATAAAGTCCATAGGCAACATGGCACTCCACATCAGTTGCCACAAACATGTTGCCAAGGCTGGTGTTGTCCTTGTCCTTCGCGACAATCTTGATCTTGAGCGCTGTGAGGTGTTCCGAAAATGACGACATCTGGCTAAAACAGGCACTCCAGACCTCGTCAGTCTCGGCGAGAGCCTCCAAATTCGATTGGACAGGAGTCCTAGACCATCCCGAGTGTCCTGGTGACTTGATGACTTTGAATCCTGGAGATGCGACCAAGATTCAAAGCCACAAAAGCTACGGAGAAGGGCATTATCCAGAAGATTACAGGGTAAGCAGATTAACCCATAGGACTATAAGTGATTAATTAAATATTTAATTGCATAATTAATGTAGTGTCGCTGGCTGGTTTTTCCCAATGGATGCCAATTGAATTTGGTATGTGATATTGGCACGCCTGAAGATTCTACGAAAAGAAGACGACGTCGGCAAAGTGGCGGGGAATGCTCCAAAGATTACTCGGACTATTTGAGGCTGGTCGGATATGGTGGCCTCGTCGACACCATGTTCTGCGGCGAGGACAGGCTCAGCATCAAGTTGGACGACAAGTACCCGTTGGCCCTGATGTTCAAGACTCAGAAGAGGGACTCACGCCAGCTCGGCAGCTTCGGCGACCTCCTCAACCTCGTGGGCTTCAGCTGCAATGTCGTCTGTCAGGAGACCGCAACAACAACAACAGCAACGACCACGACCGCTTCATCAACGACAACGGTAAAGAGTTCAATCTTGACCAACGTCCCAACCAGGAGACCAGAAGAGTTTGTAACGCTCTCGCAAGGAATCACGCGGCCTCCCAGAACAACAACTGCTAGTACGACAACCATAACAGCTACCACTACAACTGATGGTCTTTTCCAAGAAAGGTAAGAAATATAAAAAAAAACTCGTGAAACTGGGTATATATGATTTTCAATTATGTACAGGTGCTCATGCGGTGGAGGACGGCAAGGCCGAATCGTCTGTCCAGTTGGTCACAATTGCACGGCCGGCCTCGGGTCGATCCCGTGGCAGGCGGCGCTCGTAACCCGGAATCGCATCCGACCCTGGTGCGGGGGTACGATCATCAACGATCGCTACATCCTGACGGCCGCACACTGCGTCAGGGGCAAGAAGAAGTACCACATGCAAGTCGTCCTCGGCGACCACGACTGGACGGAGGACGGCGAGGTCGCCGAGGTCAGGGCTGACGTGAGCGAGATCATCACTCATCCGAGGTTCGGCGAGCGCGCCACCTTCGACTACGACTTTGCTCTCCTACGCCTCCGGAATCCTCTTCGATGGCGCGACATGCCTGGAGTTCGACCCGCCTGCCTACCCGATTTTCGCGATCATGTAGCGTCGAGACAAGTCGGCTACGCCTCGGGGTGGGGGGTTCTGAACCCGAACAGGATGAACATCCAGGCGACCAAGTTGCAGAGTGTGGCTGTCAGGACCATGAGCAATCGGGAGTGCGAGGCTTTGTACCAGCACAACGGCTCAGTAACGGACGCCATGATGTGCGCGAGCTCGACGAATGGTGGCGACGCCTGTTTCGGCGATTCCGGAGGCCCGTTTGTCAACGAGGCCGGCGAGGTCATCGGCGTCGTCAGCTGGGGAAAGAGTTGTGCCAAACAAAAGTGGCCTGGAGTTTATGCCAGGACCTCTATGGTCTTGGACTGGATCACTCAAAACACCCGGGATGCCCGATGGTGTTTCAAAGAAGCCTCCGATCGACCTCGTCGACGCAACGACAAAATGATGCACTACTTTACCATTCGCAAATGATCTCAATCTTAATCCCATCCTTGTCAAATATGTAGTCTATTTTATTTATCAAAATGTAATATTTATTCAATCCTATTTAATTTTTTATGAAACACAATATTATTAACTAAAACATAGTCAAATCAAGAAAACATAGATCTAATGATAGAACGTTTTGGAGGACAGAAGTTTTGTTCTTGGCTGTTGAAAGAGAAGTTTGGCGAATTGGCTTTCAGATCATCACCAGCTGTTTTGGTTTCATTAAGGCTCTCTGACAGGTTTCACGGAATTTTTCGTTGCTGTTTTGGTTAGAAGTCTTATCTTCTCGGCGATTGCACTGGTCCCATAGGTTGGTCATCGTTGAACTTCTGCATCTTGCCAACGACCTTCTGGAGGCCCTTGCTCATGAAGTACGGCCTCGACGGTGTGCCATCGTTGCGCTCCATGTCCTCCAGGAAGCAGAGGAACAGAGTGTCGACGGCCATGGCGTAGACGCTGAAGAACGACGAGGTGATGAAGTACGAGCCCACGCAGATGACGACGATCGGAGTGAACAGGAAGTTCAGGGTTGGCACTTCGTCCTTGAGCTCCGGGATCCACCCCGAGAAGACAAAGTAGGACAGGGTCCCGACGCCGGCAACGATCACGAGCTTGCCGAGAAACAACAGGAAGTTGACGACATTGTTCAGGACGACCACGCGGACGATGTTCCTCATGAGCAGGCTGAAGGCGTCCTTGGCCGAGACGCAGAAGTTGGTGCTCTTGATGGCGCACATAATGTACGCGTTGCGGTTGATGAACCTCATGAACTTCTCCAGGCACCAGAGGCAGCACTTGCAAAGGCAGAACAGACATCTGGTGAGGTCGTTGTTGTAGGCCTTCAGCTTGCTCTCCACGTATTGGAGGATGGCGCGGACGAACCTGATGATCGCGATGATCAGAGAGCCGAAGGCTACCGTGCCCAGGTGGAAGGTCAGGGCGTTGCAGAACGCCGCCCCCAGGGTGCACACTGGCACCTTGGCCTTGTCGTACGTCCAGTACCACTTGGCGAAGGCTCCTGCAAGAACGAGCTCACCAAAGGCCGTGATAAACTCCAAGGCCCAAAAGAAGGCAAACAGGTTGAACCACACCATCCAGTTGCCCATGAAGCCGCCGGCCTTCTCGTACTTGGTAAACACGCACGACATCTCGACGCAGTCGCACGTGCGGTTGAAGGTGGCCGGGCTGCAGATGTCCTCCAGGATGTAGGTGCTGTTGGTGTCGGGGTTGATGCAGTTCCGGCACGCGGCCGGGGGATCGGGTAGGGGGGTCTCTCCGTCGCCGCCCCCAGACCGGAGGCGGAAGTCTCGGGCTTCGACGGTGCCGATCTCATCGTGATCGTACTGGATCATGTAGATCCTGGTACCGACAGAGCTCAAGTACATGCCGACGACGGCGAACCAGACCACAACGCCGAAGTGCAACGCGAACGGCAAGATCGGGAACAACATGGTGGAGAACATCTGGCCGACCGCTTTTGCTCCTTGTTCAATCAGCTGTATGGCAATGTTGATTCTTTGTCTGAAAAATAATTTTGGAATAAAAAAACTCGTGAAATCATGAAAAACACAAATGGAAAATACCTTAGAGCAATCAAGATGAGCAAGATGATGGCGAGCACGATGCCGAGCAAGGCCATAAAGGCTATCCAGGTGTCGCGCAAGGCCAGGACGTCGGCGAGGTAGTTCGGGGTGAAGTTGACCTGGAAGATGGAGTCGTGCGACTCGGCGACGTCCTTGACCAAGAGGTATCGGTAGACACTGTATCCGAAGAGCCCGGAGACCAAGATGAAAACGAGAAAGATGCTGGTCCAGATCATGAATCCGGCCAAGAAGCGCATGAGCACGATCCAAAGAAAGCTTAGGATGCACGCCAGGATGAAGCCGAGCCCGATCATCCACCAGGTATCGCTGAGATCGTTGTACACTCGCTCGCCGAAATCACGGACGCTCAAGAAGGCTCCCAATGCTGTCACGGCCTGCTTGAGCGTTTTCTCACTCAATCCCTGATTGTTTGGCGTCTGATCAGGGGTCAAAATACTTCCCCCTTCACTGCCACCGCCAGATTTTCCATGGACGATCGTCTTTTCGGTCGAGTTGTCGCCGCCAACCTCCAAAATCGTAGGAATACATCGGCCCAAGATGGGCTTGCTCGGCAGCGTCCAAGCCGGACAGAGGCCTTCGTTGATCAATTCTTTGGCAGATTTGCTCCGGAATTCACTCTCGCTCATAGGAGCGCAAAATGGTTTCATGACTGTTTTGGCAAGACCTTCTTGGCCTTGAGATTGCAACGCGTAGCCGCTCATCGTTTTCGACGGACACTCCTCGACGCAGACTTGGGGAGTCGGGCATCCCAACGACAAGATGGCCGGGTTGAGGCATCGGGTCAGATCGAAGAAAATGAGATGGGGCCGTTCTTTCATTTCCCCTTGGCCGCAAATTCGGCCCATGGAGTCCGTCGGGTAGAGAACCTGGATGATTTCAAAATGAATCAAAGAAAACTTTCTACTTTCGATTTTGCTCTTACTTTGTTGATGTCTCCGGTAGTCATGCCCATGAAGGCCACGAAGCCCCAGCCTCCGAGGAAGGCAATGAAGATCAGCAAGCAAATGACGTCGGTGCAACTGCGCTTCTTAACAGGACCCGAAAAATCGGGATCGAATTTGTACGGCTGTCCATAGTCAGGACCGCCGTCGTCCCGCTCGTCGACGGCGCTGGCGCCATTGTGATCGACGTACGAGGGCGGCGGGTCGGGGTCCCCCGGTCCGGTCTTTCGCTTCCTCGTCATCTTTGTGGCTCGGTTTTGCTCTTCTAAATTCTCTTCAACTTCAAGCAGGCGTCATCATCCTGGAAAATGGAGTTTAGTCCGGTGTTGAGAGATTTCGGCACTTGATGCTGTTTGTGCTCAAGATCACTGAACAAGATCAAGATGCTCAAGAAGAACCCCCGATTCGATGAAAAATGTAAACACAACAGTCAACAATCACATCAAAACCGGTTTTCTATTGTGATTCTTGAACAAAAACTGAAAATGTTGTTCTTTTCTCCCTTTTTTAATTTAAAGCAAGCCTTGCTACGTTATCGATTTGGGTTCGATCTTGTTTTTCGCGAGTATGGCTGTTTTCAACTTAAAAGTCCAAAGCAAAGCAAGAAAAGGAGGAAAAGTTCTGAGCGGAGGCTATTTTCAAAATAGCAATCCGGCTCGAATTTCACAACTGTTCTGGAGAATTAAATTACAAATGAATCACAAGTTTGTTGTTCTTGTGCCTTGCAGGTGAAAATCCTAAAAAAGTATTTTGTACTTTGCAAAAAAGTGCATAAAATTATGTTATTCGTTCCATCATATCAGCTAATATTTATGATAAAACATCGTCAGAAATTGTCTAAAAATGAATACTCAGCACAGACTTTTAAACTTAATCGTTATTGCCAGTGATTCCTCCGCCAGCCAAGCATGGCTTGCATTGTAAAAAACTTAATAACCTTGCTGACTCTAATATTTTTTTTCAAACTTACCTGCATGCTGGAGAGAATCGAAAAGAGAGAGCTTTTCAGAACTTGAGGTCAGCCCTAGGCCTCATTGAAGCACATTTGTTTAACATCCAACAGTGGAGACCTCTTCCAAAAGCTAATGTTGGCTGTCTTCACCAAAAAATCCACACTTGTATTTTTCAGTCAACAGGTGTTTTCCACTTACATTTGCTCTATTGAAAGAGGTTTCTTCTTATCAACTGATAAAAGTATTTGTCCCAAGATGTCCTGGTAAAATGATGCACTAGCTGTGTTCTGATGTTATGACATCAGTATCACCATACACAAGCTTAATTTCCTTGAATACAAATGCTATATGCAGGCATGATCAAAAGTCAGCCATTGACTAAGGACTGAAAACAATCATTGACACAGAGGCAGCTACATATAACTGTGGGCAACACTGACAGAAAAACTCTGAGAGCGCACTCTATTGTAGCCTCCGCCCTCTTCTCCTGCTTTGTGTTCTAATCGGAAAAAAATTAACTGCCAGCACAAAGAGTCAAAGTATATGTAGCTCTACCTATGTTTTTTGCATGTACTGTAACAGTGAATCATTTTATGCTTCACCTGGCATTGAGCAGGCCCATGCTGAACAGGTCAAGCATCAGCAAAATGCATTCAGCTTTAATCATACTTTATATTAAGCCATGAATGCAACTGATTCTTTGAAATTGTAGCATTCAAAGTTCTAAAACTAAATATTGTTTATCACTATCTTGTGATGCTGTTCCTTAGGCCTTCAGCAGTCACTTTGCCAGAAAAACAGATGTTTTGCCATGTTTTTGACTTATTTAGCTTTTGTAAGCAAGGGAGAGCACTTGCATTTATTTAGTCCTAATCAGATGATGATAGCTATGTGAAAGAAAGCTAACATTAGCATCTTCTGGCCCCCACAATTTGTTTATAATTGTAAATATTCCATGATTGAAAATGGGTAAGATTTCCAGCCAATGATACAATACATAGGTTTTTTTAGTGAAAATAAATGAGTCAACAAAGAACAAACAATGGACTCCATAGTATGCTGTGATAAGCTGAAAATAATGGATTTTCTCA
>JAAUYL010056507.1_pt1 | contig 29648 bp, 23 predicted proteins | sample 7278011 | NCBI WGS metagenome assembly JAAUYL01 (sample SAMN14350225, study PRJNA611818) | marine sediment metagenome | isolation source: surface marine sediment (1.8m) | place: French Polynesia: Moorea | collected 2018-08
AAACGGTAATATCCTGAAGCATCGACCCTTTGCAGAAAGCACAACAGACGTCACGAAGTACCTGACGAGGACAACGCCACCGACGTCACCTTCGAGGGCACGGACGACAAGTTGGGTCTGCTCACCGAAGTATGCATCCTTGAGGAAGAGGACGATTTGTAAACGAAACATAAATACCACGTTGTCACACAAACACACTGATTTTACTCCCATTTCTTTATTTGAGAAAAGCATAAATACATGAAAAAATGCCGAAAATTTCACTCGCTATATCATTCAGATTAGCTGTCTCCTTTGGACGCTTTTCATTCGGTTTTTGATTTCGAGTCAGTGGGCTTGAAGTGCAGAAACACCAGGCTAAAGACAAACACGCCCACCATCATGCTGAAGGACGATGCATAGTAGGGGTAGGCAGACAGAATGAACCTCTCATACTGGTCGTGTCTCAGTGGCCTCACTGAGAACTGTGTTGTTGAGTATAGTCGTGTGAGGCCTGTCCTCACATAGTTCACCTTGAACTGGTAGACTCCGTAGACATCGGGGATCTTGAACTTGCCCTCCAGATGGCCACCGTTGTTCTTGAGTGTCAGCCTGACAAAGGGATCAATGCGGACAAATTCCAGCTGGACATCCTTGCCAAGGAATGGCACCCACTTGTTTCCTTTGTATTCCTCAATGTCAATGTTGTAGACAACATCGTCCTTGATGGTATAGGCCACCTCAGGTGGGGACTTCTCGCCCACCAAGTGGTGGTTGACATTCTTCACACGAAGAACTCCCGACAGCTTGAAGCACCACTTGGCCAGAGAGCTGGCCAAGGCCTGGTTGCCAGAGTTGCCCGCCTTACCACCGAATTGGCGAGACACAGAGGCAGTGAAGTACTTGTCAGAGAAGAAGTCCAGAGAGCCAGCAAACACAACCCTGGCATTATTCCTGGCTTGGAGACCAGCAACAAGGACTGTGTTCTTGCCAGTGGCATGAGGATATTCTGAGATTGGTTCATCAAGATTGTGGCTGTAGGCAGATGATGAGGCTGTCAAGATCTCCAGGACAAGTGGGTTTTCTCTGTCCACGATTAGGCCGGTGCCCTGATAAAGCAATGGCCCCACTGCCTTCCTGTCTCCAACAATTGCTGGGGCGTCAATTAGGTTAGCTGAATCGGACACAACCACAGAGTGCTTGCCCTCATCCAGGACATTGTCAAAATTGAGGTGGTCAATCACAGAGTTGCCTTCTTCGTCAGCTTCAAATCCACACTCACTGCAAACATAAAAAAGGTTTTTTTAATAAATCTCTTTGTTATTTAAATAACTTATTTTTGATTGAAATAAGTCAACCTACTTGGCGATTTCTCTAAGAATGTCGCCGGTTTGGCTGCTTCCTGCCACAAAGACATTGCCTCCATTGTCAATGAATTCGGCGATTCCTTCCACACTCAGGGTGCCTCCAAACTCTTCGACAGTTGGTGAGAACAAGACCAGATGGTCATAGAGAAAGGCTCCATACTTCTTCAGGGAGATGGATGGATCGTCGGCAACCTTAAAAGTGACACTGAAGCCCATATCTTCTAGGGACTTGAAAAACATGGAGTGGGTCTCCTTGATGGCCAGGTTGTCCAGCAGCGCGAGGACACGGGGGTTTTCCACGGCCGACGAGGTGACGACCATGCAGGCCAGCCCGATGGAGATAACCAAAGACAAGCTGGTCTTCATGATTGCGGTCTTCTGGACGGTAGAATAAAGAATTTGATATTGAATTCTTTTTATTTGTCGGGAATTGTAAAAATTGCAACACAAACCAAGTCAATCCAGAGCTTGTCAAACCCGTGTGTTCTATTTGTCTCATAAAAAAATTAGTGATTAACCATTAGAAGCGTGATAATTTTAAAAATATGATAATGGGCATTTTTTATCATTTTATGTCCCAAGTTTTGTGTGTACGCGATTAGATTAGTGGACTTTGCGCCTCAAAATTATTGTACTTGCTCATCGCAAAACTTTGACAACTACACATTCCCAAACCAATCACTGAGCGTTGCATGTTACACCTCACTGTCTCCAACCAATGACAAGCCGACTATTTTCGGTGCATAAAATTAAATCTTTAATGATCAAAAAAAGAAACCTTTATTTAAATATTTAGATATTTCCAAATTTGGCACAAACATATTCATGTTTCGTTTCTTCACAGGGCAATAAGAGGCGGCTCTGACTTTTGACCATGATCAACGTCGTCAATAGGTCCAGCATGTGGATGTTGATGGAAGAGGTGTCCATTGAGTCGAACCCGGGATCGCTGCCATTCTTCACAGGGAAACTCTGACCAGATCTCTGCCTCATCGGCAATGCCGTCAACATCAGAGCCTCCTCCGTCGTTAGTGGCTAAGAGTTTGTTGCCACACTCCACCAAACCTTCCCATAGCTCTGTATTGGCAGCCTGAAATATGTGTAGAAATTACCAAGTTTTTGTTTCGCCTAAAAAACTTGTGAAATTGTAACGTACCAAATCACAAATGTAGTTGTCCGTCCATTGGGTCTGCAGTCTGAAGTCATGCCGCTCCTCGTATGACGAGACCTGGGAGGCCGTGACGGTGTCGGGGGTGTTCGCCTCCTCGACAAACGTTCGATCATTGAAAAGGAATGTCACAGAATTTGCCAGATGAAATTGTGGAGCCCATAAAGACACGGCCGCCAGACCCGCTCGGGCTTCAGTCACTCCTTGGCCTCGATCGTTGGCATCCTTGAGACAACACTTGGGCAAGTTCTCCGAAAAGTATTCGACTTTTCGCTCTTGCAAAAACAGGCAAATCCCAACACTTTTGACATTGTCACACAGCACAACGCCGACCACGTCGTGATCGGGAGAGTCAAACTCTTCGAAAATGAGCCTTTGGGCGGCGGCGGCCTCATCCTGACCTCCTCTTCGGCGTCCTCTCCGTTTTGTGAACTGGTACGGGATCGGCACCGTCCTTCCCAAGTTCGAGGACGAGCCCTTTGTGATCTTGAACAACTTGTAGAAGAGGAAGTAAAAGATGAAGGCCGCGACGCTGGCTATGCTGGTGCCAAGGAGGATCTTTTGCCAGTGCTCCATTTTGGAATTAAAGCTGAATATTTTTTTTTGTGAAATCAGGAATCCATCACACGTTGGACTCTTTAAATTCCAAGATCTGGTTTTCAGCTGATTTTGGAAACCAAGCCAAGCGCATTGGCGTGCGCTCACCTGAGATCACCTGCACAACACGACAAAGACTGGAGTCGGGAGGACAAAGTGGAAGGTATTCTTGGAAAAAAGGATCGCATCTTTTATTTCTTGGTTCTGTTATTCGTATTCGTAGTAAGTATGTATTATGTATGTGTACGTGTTAGGACAAATAATTTCAAAGATATCAAACAAGGAACAAGAGGATGAATTTTTTGTTCAGTTTCAACATAGTGATAATCAGAAAAAATATTGTCTACCAGTATGGATCTTAACTCGTTTCACAAGCAGGATATATGAATTGAACTTTCTTATCAAGTTCAGTTTTACGATAACGGGTGTTGTTGCTACTGTAGGTAGGTTGTCTTGTGGTGTTTTTAAGGTATTTGATGTACGCAATATTTTATGATGTGAGGTTACAGTAATTTAATTGGTAAGGGCAAAAATAAACTCTCTTTCATCAACGGTTGTTCAAATAATCTCTATATCGCGGACATGAGCGAACGCGTGTGTGTAATGTACAATTTTCTTAACTGCATTCGTCTACAGTACTTAGTTTTGACCATGATGGATGTCTAGGAATAAGTTATATTGTAGATATCTAGGTTGTCATTTTTCTTATCTCTCAAGAGTCCAAAATTCACTCTTTGCTGGAGGCTTCATTTTTCAAATTTGTTTTATCACAACGTTTTTCACTCAGAGAGTCATCTTCGGTGATGGTGCGACTTGTGAAAGTCTCGGTGATGGTAGCCTCCTGAGGAGTAGCTACGATTGAAGCCTGCATTTTGGTGATAGCCTCCTCCGCCTCCACCTTTACGATGGTGGTCTCTATAGTCTCCACTGCCTCCGTAACTTCGTCGTCGCTGGTAACTATGCTTGTCACTGCCTCCGCCACCCCGATAGCTATGTCGCTGATGGCCTCCATTCCAAGACCTATTTCCGTTTCCGCGATCACCCCAATGCGAGTCACGACTCGACGAGGACAGCGAGGCCGACCTCTGATGGTTGTTCTGATTCTGGGCGGCCTGGAAGGGGTTGTAGTCGCCGTTGCCCGACCTGCCGTTGCTGCTGTCGAAGCTCTTCTTGACTTTCTTAGTGCGACCTCGATCGAGTTCGGCATCGTAGTCGTTGTCGTCGTTATTATAGTCTCGGTACTCTCTCCCGCTTGTCGGTGGCGGAGCTGCGTCCTCGTCGAGGCTGGGCCGCTTACGCACATGACCCCGGTCACCAGCCGAGTCGATGCTCGACTTGCGCTTCTTTTCGTTCCAGGAGCTCGAGCTCGAGGACGAGGTCGTGATTGACGATGAGGCGCTAGACGTGGGTGTTGACGACTTGCTCCCATTGGCAGAGTCCTGTCTCAAGCTTGACACGGCCGGCTCTTGGATCGCCTTCTTCAACGGGGTCACGGTCCACTTTGACGCGGACGAGTGACTTGCCGTTGTGTCGTCCGACATGGCCGAGGATGGTCGCGATCCGTTGTTGGCCGAGATCGTCCAGTTGCAGCTCGTCGATCCTGTCGAGTTGTCACTATGGACCGAAGGGTTATGCTGCTCCACGTCTGAGACTGTCCACTTTCCGCCAACGGCAGTCGCCACGACCTTGCCGTTGCCGTTGCCGTTGCCGTTGGCCGTCGAGGTCGGGGTGGGAGATGGCGAGGCAGGCTTCGTCTGATGCTGCAGATTTTTCACTGTTACAGAACGTGGAATGAACGACGGCCTCGGCGTCAACGATCCCGGTGCGGCCTTTTTCACAACAGTAGAAGAGGCTTCATTGTTGTCCTCGTCGGACGACGAGGACGAGTCACCACCGTAGGGGACGAGGCTGCTGGCGTTCTTGTTGCTGTTGTTGCCGGCCTTGGACATGGTGTTTGTAACCGTTCGGGCGATAGTGGCGACTGCGTTCTTGGCGACGACGCCGAACTTGTTCGCCACCCCGCTGGAGGTGATCAACCGGGGCTTTAGTATCGAATTGCTTGCATTGCTACCGTTGCTGGACAACGAGCTCCTGGACCCGCTCAAGGAATTGGCAGCCGACGACACTGGCCTCGGCGGCATGGGGCTTGGATTTCTCTGTTGTTGTTGCTGATGTTGACCTCCAGACCTGCGGGCGATCTGGTGCGCCCAAGACGACCGCGTCATCTCGTAGAACACGACATACGAGGCTGTTTGCAGGACTTGACCAAGCGGGATCATTCTCACATGGGAGTCGTCGAACTGGAAAAACTGCCCGCTCCCGGCCTCACCGATGGCTGTGTAGTGGCCGCAATTGGGGGACGGCCCCACATGCGTGATCATGGACACGAGCTTGTACTGCACCGGCGAGCCCTCGGCGTTGCTCCTCGGGTTGATGTAGTTGGCCATGTTGATGTGGTGGCTTAGCCTGACCGGTTTGCTGATCTTTCCCCCGAGCAATGTGAACCGCTTGAGTTGGATGCACAACACGGCCGGGGGCTGCTCGATGAAGCAGCGCTTCCTCGCCTGCACTTTGACTTTGCACTTCTCGCACTTGTACATGTTGGCCTCGTCGGCCGAGTTCCCGAGCCGCTCCTGTCTGAAATGATGTTGGAGGGCCTCCTCTATCGTGTTCACGTGGCGGATGTCGAGCAGAAGGTCCATGAAGTGCTGGAACGTCGTCGAGACGTGCTTGCACTTGAGGCAGGTGATGTCCTGGCGCAGGTAGCCGCCAAAGATCTGGTTGAACGGCGTCGTCTCTTTGCTGGGCATGTCCAAGTCTTTAGAGGCTCGCATGCTCGACAGGTACGACCTCTGGAGTGAGTCGACGAGGTAGCGCAGGAACTCGTGGGCGTCCTCCTGGCGGCCGTGGACCATGAACTTGCAGATTGACTTGAGCTTGTCCGAGATGCGGCCGGGCTTTATCACGTTCGACCTCATCGTGTCGCGGAGGGTGTGCGTCATGGCGCAGATCGTGCAGTTGTGCATGAACCCGTTGGCGATGCCCGACGATCCGCACTTGCTCACGTGCTGGCTGCCGCCCTCGTACATGAGGTAGTTGAAGAGAGCGGGCGTGTGGAACAGGGCCTGCAGCGTCGAATTCAGGTAGCAGGTGTTGCCCATGTTGAACATTCCCGCGCCTGACGACCTCATCTTTCGATAGCCGACCTCGACGTTAGCGGGTCTGAAGAACACCACCTGAAAACCACGCAATAGAAATGACCTTTTGCTCATCAAGGAACAGTTGAGATTCAAAAAGCCTACCTTTGGTTTCGGAATTGTCACAGCCGTATCGTTTTTCCCATTAGCAGTTGACTCTTGGTCTTGATTCTGTTTGGAGCTCTTGTCGGTATACTGCGAATTCAGTACGATCATCTTCGGTTTCCCGTGATGACCGCCACCGTTAGAGGTTGACTGCTGTTGCAGCTGGAGACCGCTGCCGCTCGTGTATCTAATGGGATTGTCAAACTCAATCCCAGAACTCTTGCCACCGACCCCATTCGAGGAAAGGAGGAGGCTACGCTGTGTGGATGCTTGAATGTTCATCTCGAGAGAGGCCGTCGAGCCAGTAACGGAGGCGCTGTTGCCCCCGCGCATTAGACCTTCTCGACGATGGCCGCCCGAGTCCATGCCATTGAATGTCCTCTGGAGGACAGAAGATATCGGATCGGAGGTGCTAGCCGGCATCTTTGAATTATCGAGTGGCGCACTTTTTGACAAACTACACTGAAATGGGCCTCACGATATCGCGGCTCAGACGGGGGCCGATTTGCTCGCAGACGTCACGAAAGACGACGCACACGTTAGAGCAGATGTCACTGTCAAGTCCGCCAACAACACAATCGCAGGGTCAACATCTTGAGATTGCCCGTATCTTCTTCGAAAATGAGAAAAATGTCGGATAATCCAGAGAATTTTCAAATCTTTCGCGAAAAATCCACGTTTTGTTGTGATGAACGGGGTGTTCGCAATTTGACGCAACAGAAACAAACTCGAGCCAGGTTAATAATGAAATCGTGATAGCTAATACTCAAGCATAGGGTCAAACAGCTCTTGTCAAGTTCAAAATTGTTAAAAAAATATACGCCAAAATAGCCTCTTAAGAACATTATTACACCCAACTTTGATCTTAATTGCTTGGCCTTTGACAAAATTGTTGCCTTATTTGGTTAAGGCTCACTGCCGAGCAAGGTCATTTCCCGTTTTTCTGCCGGAGAAGCCGCCGTTCTGAGCTGCCAGGGCGGCCAAAGTTTTGCAATGTAGAAACCCGACGATTTGATTGGTTTAGGGCCGTGACCAACGCGCAATTTGATTGGTCAAGTTACCCGCCTTTCAGAAAAGTAACAAACAACGGCCAAAGTTTTGTTTACTTTTGTGCGTCAATGGCGATCATCAGTCGGTGGATTTTTAAACGCAGTGAAATTTGAAAGCTCTACCGGTTAATCAAGAGAATTTCAGGAAGAGAAGGTGACAGAGTGAGTCAACAGCCATGGTGTCCAAGTCGAACAGCTCGGCTCGGAAGGCGTCGGCCTCGAAGAAAGGCGGAGACGGCGACAACAACGCTGGCATTGACTCGTTCATCAGAGATGACTTCGATCATCTTTGCCGGGAACTCAACATGGACACGGCCACGTCAGAGTCGGCCTGGAAGTCCTACATTGAAATCCGTCAAAAGTTTGTCCTGGAGGTAAGAAACCAAAGTGGCTTGAATTAAATGGAAAAAATCCAACGTAGCGTAGATTAATATGGTGAGCTTTCCTTAAATGATTCTGATCGTTTCAGGGAGTCCAAATGCACTGGCTGGCATGCGCCCTGTACGTTGCTTGCCGAAACTCAACTCTTCCAACGGTTGGATCGGATGGTGACACTTATTCTGGCAATGGTGTCTCCCTGACCCGGCTCCTCAGGAGCTGCAAACTGAGCCTGATTCAGTTCTTCAACAAGGTCAAGAAGTGGGCCGACATGTCCAACCTCAAAACAGAGTTCCGTGAGAAAATCGACCACTTGGAGAGAAACTTTGCCGTTTCAAATGTGATCTTCAAGAAGTACCAGCCAATTTTTGTGGAGCTCTTTAAGGACCCAGCCATGGATCCTCCCAAAGTGAACAGATCACGAAAGACAAAGTAAGTCATGTTCTTGTCCTATTAAAAATTGCATTTCCAATTCTATACTTATATGTATGTCTTTTACTTCCAGGAAACCTCCCTGCTCTCCTGGCGAGGTGTTTGACTTTTGCTGGTGTCTGTTCGTTCGGGTGAAGGCAATGTGCCCCGACATCTCTGACGACCTCGTGAATTCGTACCACCTGCTGCTCTCATGCATCGATCACATTTTCGCCTGTGCCGTCATCGCCGACAGGATCGACCTGATCAACGAGAACTTCAACACGGAGGACAATGTTGTCAAGGAGGAGGGCAAGTTGCCTTGCGTCCTGGACAAGCTCTGCCGCACTCACGACGGCATTATTTCCGAGGTCAAGTCCATTCGCGAGCATTGGTGGCGTCGTCGGATCGGCGATCTGTTTGACGCCAAGGTCTTGAAGGGGGATCCACAGGCCCTTGTCGACCTCCTGGAGCCGCTCTACTTCGAGCTGAACGTCAAAGCCATTCGCAAGGAGTACGAGGCCTACGTCTTGTCGATCGGGGAGTACGACGAGCGCGTGTTTCTCGGCGAGGACGCCCTCGAGGACATCGGGACCCCCGGCAAGGCGACGGGAGCGGCGGCCTCCGAGATCAGCGACCTCAACGAGAAGATGACGGCGAGGAGGAACTTGGCCTCCCAGTACGACTCGTCCTCGTCCCTCATGCCATCGACGCCACTCAGTGGAAAGCACTATCTGAAGGCCAAGGAGCAGATGAACGTCACGCCCGTGTCGAAGGCCACCTACCTCGTGACGAGGCTGACTAAGTTGTTGGGGAGGCGAGAGCCCGAACCCAGTGCCAAACTCAAGGAGCTCTTTGCCGCCTGCGACAACGATCCCACGGAGAGCATTGCCAAGAGGGTGAAAGAGCTGGGAGACATCTTTTGCAAGAACTACACCGCCTCCTCCAACGAGTCAGGCTCGCCCGAGACCTTTGGCAGAATGAGGCTGCGCATGGGTGTGATCATGTACTACAAGAACCTCGAGACCATCCTGTTCTCGGAGAAGGCCAAGAACAAGCCGTTGAAGAACCTGCTGGAGCAGGACCTGTTTCATCTGGCCCTGTTTGCCTGCTGCTTGGAGATCGTCATATTTTCCTACAACTCGCACAAAACGTTCCCCTGGATCCTGGAGACGTTCGAGCTCGAGGACATCCACTTCTACAAGGTGGTGGAGGTCATCATCAAGGCCGAGGATTGGCTGCCGCGTGAGGTTGTCAAGCACTTGCAACGCATCGAAGAGCAAATCCTGGAGTCGCGAGCTTGGGTGTCGAGCAGTCCCTTGTGGATCGCGATCGAGAAAGACGCCCACGGGGTGCCCAGTTGCGAGGAGGTCTCGCTTCCGCACAATGCCAACCCCAACGTCTCCTTGAGCGGCGACCTCACTCAGTCGCCATTGTCGCATCATGGACGTGCGTTTGTTGTGAAATGTAAGTTTCTTGTTTTTCAGTTCTCATTGCAATCTCGAGGCTAACATTGTGATTTCTTTGCTTCAGCTCCAATGGCCATAGACAGGTTCAAGTCACCCGTCATCACAGCGTTGGCGAGAAGGCAATTGGCATTTGACGAATCGGGAGCGCCCACGATCAGAGCTGGCCAATCACTCTTGGCGAGTCCTCAGAAACCTGTCGTTCAGAGTCCCACAAGTAAGAAGTCAAATGTTGTTGTCCAATGAAAAGACGAGCTTGACCTTTGTTATTTTTTAGGAGTTCTTGGCGGCATCATTCCCCCTGGAGAAAACATCACTCTCGACACCAGCAGCGATTCGGGAAAACCAAAGCGCACCGGAAGTCTAGCCTTGTTCTTCCGCAAGGTCTACACTCTGGCTCATATTCGCCTCGAGCACTTGTGCCACTATCTCGATGTCGAGGAGGACATGAAGCGCAAGATCTGGACTACATTCGAGCACGTGATGAAGTCCCACACCGACCTCATGAAGGACAGGCACATGGACCAGCTGATCATGTGCTCGCTCTACATCACCTGCAAGGCCGAGGGCAAGAAGAAGGAGAAGAAGTTCCTGGACATACTCGAGAAGTACCGAATCCAACCACAAGCGGCCAGCCATGTGTACAGGAGCGTGCTGATCTCCGGCAAAAGTGACGCGGCCTCGGCCACAGCCTCCGACGAGAGCAGCAGCAGCCAGATCAACCCACCCCCGACCCCGACGAGGCTTGCTGCCTCGTCCACCGTGGTCAACGGGGAGAAGAGGGGCGACCTGATCAAGTTCAACAACGACGTGTTCTCGCACAGGTTGTACGACTACATCAAGGACACCAAGGCCAAGGACCCGCCACCGCTGTCACCCCTGCCCAAGCTTCGGGCTCACCCTCAGAGCCCCTGCCGTCGCGTATCCGAGAGCCGCTCGGTCTACATCCGCCCATTGAAAGCGACGCCTCATGACGAAGTGCGCTTTAACCCCCACTCACCCCATCGGCCCCTGTCCTACAGCTTTAGCAGGAGCCCCGCCAAGGTACTGTAGAAATATCTACTTACGTAATAATACAATCTTAATTTCAATATGATTTTGATGTTTGATGTTTTAGGACTTGGATGCAATCAACGCGCTCATGAGGAGCGAGGTCGAACAGAGGAAGCCGGGCGTCTCCAAGCGATTGCTGACGGACGACACGACCTCGTCGGCCTCCGGGATCCCACAAAAAGTCCAGATCGTTCTTCCAGCCTCGAGAGCCGACCAAAAAGTCGACATCTTGTATGCCAACAGAATGGAATGATTGCATTACAAAGTATCTAAATATTTTCCTCCTCTTGCTGTACATAGAAATATCCATCTATATTCAAAGCCTACACTAAATGCGATTGTATTCACGGTACAATTCTGATAAATAAATAAATGAAATTAAGTCTAAGATTTGAATGGAGATTTTCTTGTGAGCGTCTAAAAAACGCCACTTTCAAGTGACGACGGTCTGGTAGCGCTTCAATTTTGATGCGTTTTATTTAGTGAACGCGCGAGATTTGCGCAAGACGATTGCAGCGTTACCAGCTCGAGTCGACAATAAAAAAAACGAGCAAAGAAAAACTTTTTGCACATCAGTGACCCCCTGAAAACCAGTGACCAGAACAAGGCAACAACGATTTTCGTAGCTCTTCGCGCCAGCTTAACCTGATCCTTGTCATTCATGTCCATCTCACTTCCTTCCTCGTTATTTTTGCATAGACCACACATTTACATGCGTAGAGATTAATTGCTGAAGAAGCTCCTTGCTTTGTTGTCCAACAAAACCTTAGTCTAACACAGAGCTGCGGTGACATGAGGACCAATAATAATAAGAATCTTTTAATTAAAGTAGTGCTAGTTTCAATAGCCCTGTTTAGCGGGCGGCCATGGTGGCCAAAGACCAATCATATTGTGATGATTTCAGCTCAAGGACTCTCTGGTCAAGTGTGTCTTGAACATGTGTGCGAACAGACTGTCACGGGGAGAAACCTCCCCTACGCCAGAGTGCTGGAGATCATCCACACCAAGGCCTACCTGAGAGACATCGACCTCGGGGTCGTGTCCTCGGCCTCAGCATCGACGTCGTCGACGTCAGCCTCGATGACGCAACAAGCAATGGCGGCACAATTGCTGAACAAGCCGATCCGACCGCACCCACATCATTCGAGACGAAGGAAAAAGCGTCAGGCTGCCACCGCGGCCTCATCGACGAGCACCTTCATGCAGGCCACCGGGATCAATGGCGCCCAAGTTTTGTACAGTATTCCATTCTTTCTCATGTCGCTGCTCTTCGTCTCAGCATTGAGAAGAAAGCCCAAGGTCCATCACACCACCACAACGACATATCTTCAACCAGAACCTGTTGTACACCCCGTCCCCGTGCCGGTCATCCCAGAACCTGTCGCTCCTCCCATCATCCTGCAAACGAGCCCCCCGCTGATACCCGGAAATGTACCCCAACCGGGGTACCCCGGGGGCGGGCTGGATCCCGATCTAGTACCAAACCATGCGATCCTCTCTCTCGTGCCCGAGGGCCTCGTACCTTTGGCGGTCTTTCCTGATCCTGGGGGCGGCGCGGGCCTGTACACCTCGATCGCCGCCGCCGCCCACAATTCCGACTGCGTCCTCTTCGCCGAGCCCGACCCGATTCAGTTGTTCAGCTACGAGCCCTACCTGACGACAACATCGGCAAGACGATTGAGGCGGTCGCCATCGGCTCGGAGGACAACGATGTCACAGAAACGAGGTCGAAAGAAAGAGAGGAAAAAGAAGGACCTCAAGGAACAGCGAAAAAAGCGACAGCCTCGGAACGAGCACATCATCGAGATTCCTGCATTTGAACGGTTTTACGGATTCCGTTGTCACATCACATTTCGCAAAGCATGTCCAGGTTGCAATGGCCACCAGCCTCCACCTCCTCCGCGACCTCATTTCCAGCCCAATCAACCTCTGGATGATGGCGGTGGTGGAGGCATCGGCCTCGACAGCAACAAAGATCACCACATGATGGCCGAGGTGGTCAAGTCCATGAGCAGCACGCCGAAGCCGCCGGCGTTGTCCTTCTTCCCGGCGACGCCGAGCCAGTACTACTTCGGGCTCCCCCATCCGCCGCCCCCGGGGTTCTACCCGCATCACCCGCTCCCGTATTCTTACGGCCATCATGGGCATCATTTTTCTCATCACCATCATCAGACGACTCGCTCTAAAGGCCACCCAACCACAACATCAAGTACGTCGAACGTCTACAACCCGTACAACTCGATGATGTCCAAACCGAGCCCGATTTATTATGACTATTTCAAGACCAAAGCGGCATCGACCAAGACCACCACGACGACGACAGCAGCGAACAAAAACAGACGATCGAGCTCCCCCTATATTCGAGTAGTCGAAGAATTTCACACGGACGGCAACCCCCAATGCCACGTCCATGTCGCTCCCCTCCCAGCGTGCTTGCCATGACTCTATAAAAAATCATTGTCGTAACGAAAGTAATTGAAATACATACATGCCAACAAAAAGTCACAAGTGTGCAAAAAAGTGCATAAAAGAAAAACAATGACGAATTATTTCTCGAGACAGTGGCTTCTTCACTTCCTTGTCCATATGACGCGGTGACATTGTCCAAGAATTATAAATGTATAAGCTCTATGATCTCGCGTTCCGCTCCTTGATTTTCACATTGCATCTCTTGGTCTCATTTATGAACAGGTTTGAATTTTCGCGCCCCGGCTGGCGATGCGTAAAACGCAATCAAAACAAAGAAAAATTCCCAAAAGCAAAATTTCCGTGAAAATTGAAATCCTTCATCAACTTCTAAATTCAACATTGTGAACCAACCAATCAATTGAAATTTTGCCCCACGTTGCCCCGAGAACTGAGGATAAGTAAGTGCCTTTTACCGTAAGCTTTTCGTTTTTGTTATTATAGAGTAATTTCAATTTTCCCTTGGCCAAACAAACTTGGTCTTTGTTTGAACAAGGCCTTCGCTCTTCGTATCACCTCGCTCCTCCTTGTCCAAAGGCCAAAGCTAACAACCAACAAGCTATCTTTGTTAAATGTTAAATGGCGTTTCCAAAGGTGTCGACTAGTTTAGTGTTTGGTGTCAGTTTTTATTGATAATCGATGTTGGTGTTGTGGCTGAATTTAGCCACGTGCAGGCCGACGTTGACCTTGAATATAAGGGCGCTAAGGTTTGACGAGGCGAGAGTACAATTCTGTGGTGGGCATTAAAGCCCGGCAGAAGATACATGAGAACTATCATAGGCATGAACATGGTGGGTTAGTTATTAGTTGTTGGCATGCCTTTCACTTTTCATATGTGTGTGTTGGATAGCTTTCCCTTAAACGTTGTGTCAGGTAGTCGTTATTCTTTTATTTGTCGGATTCCAACAAGTTCTTTCAGTAGATTTGGTTGCTCGTTCCGTTCGTTTGTGCTACTCCTCCTCTAATTATGCCAAGTGGCTTCTGCATATCGAAATTGAAAACGCAAGTCATTCATAGTTATGGCAGCAATAAAGAATATGCTTGACCAAGCACCGAGTTTGGTTTGAATAAAATCAAGCCATCATGGGAGGAACATTTTCAGAGCCCGTGCCTCAATTGGCAGACCAGGGCTACGTTTGCTTCGTCCTCCGTAGCTATGACAAGTTGCGGCTCCTGCACGCTCCGGCGTTAGTTCACGAGAAAACGGTCGGGATTGTCAAGTAAATATTTTTCGAGTCTTGATTCTTTAAGCATGCCAAGTTTCAACCGTTCCTTTGTAAAATTAGGGAGCTTAGTCCAGGACAGGATATTGTCACGGAGGCCAAGTATGGCTCGACGCAGTTTCGAATGCCAGGGTCTCCATTCGCGCCGAATTGCGGTCGCGAGAGTGCCTACTTGGGCAAGAAGTTTGTCCTCCGGCTGCTGGAGGAGCTGAACGTGATCGGCTACGACGTCGTGGCCTCGACCGACTTGTCACGAGCGTTTGACCAGGGCACCGTGATCTTCAAGCAGAGCCTCCTCAGTGGCGAACGATTGAGGTTAGTCAGTCTGTAGCAATTGAGCAAGGAAGGTTTGTATAAAAAGATTTCATCTCGTGTAGACGACAAGTCATCGCCGTCGCTCCATCCGGGACGGACAAGCTGCACATGATCAACTGTCCGGATGTTGTCGTCCAGAGCATCAAGAACGCGGTCGTCGCCGTGTGGAAGCCCGGCATCAAGGCCGAGTACTCCGGCACCGGCGACATGGACGACCTCTACGAGTTCAAGATGAGGGGCAACCCCTGGTCGAGCGAGTCGTCGGACGAGACGATCATGGCGCGCAAGCTGATCATCGAGATCATGGGGCAGTTGGCAACCCTGAACTGGAAGTTCCTGGTCGGGGTCAACATCCGGGGTGGATGCGGGAACACGATGTACTTCATGAACGACGAACGCCACGCATTGACGGCCTCAGACTTTGCCCTTCTTGCTCCGGGTCGATGGGATCGGCTGAGGTTGTTCGGCTTCGACCGTCCGACTATCGAGGCCATCCGCCAAACCATTTTGAGATTTCACCAGACCAAAGACCCCGATGATCGCCAAGGTGGCGGCGTCGTCGAGTTCAAGCTTAAGGGCTACCCCTTCTCCTGTTCCTCGGACGAGTCCGTATCGACTCGGATCTTGATCTGCCGCATGCTAGAGGCCATGCGGGACAAGGGCTGGGAGGTCCTGGGCGGCCTCGACCTCGGGCAGAAGAAGGCTTTTGAGAAATCCGTCCTATTGATGGTCAGGTGCGAGTCGGCGAGGCTCAAGTTCGCCTGCATTGCGCCGGCGGACCTCGATCGCCTGTACCTTCTCAACTTTCCACATCAGGTGTGCAAAATGCTGAAGCAGGCCGTCGCCAAGCACTACTTGCCGGGGGTGGCCAACGAGGAGACTCGGGATGCTGCAGCCGTTCACGAGATCGTTCTGCAGGGTCCACCCTGGTCCCAGAACTCGTCGTACAACTTGCACGCGAGGTCGATGCTGCTCATGGTGCTGAAGGAGCTCTCCACGTACGGGTGGAAGGTGGTGGCCTCGGCCGACCTGACGGCCAAGTTTGTTCACCAAGAAAATGGCATGGACTATCCGGTTGACGGCCATTCTATCTTTCTTAGTTTCAATGGTGTCCCCAAAGGCGTCCAGTTGCCGAATTCAGCTGCCGTATCGTACTCCGAGCTTCGTGTAGCAGATCTGGAAGAGCTAGTCAATTCTTAATGGAGAAAAAACATAATACTGATTGTGATGATCCAATAATTTAGAACACTAATTCAATGTTGTATTCAATCTTCTCAATGTCTTTCAAATAAACGAATTCTTACAAGTTGTAAGTTGTAAATTACAACATTCTGAACCCATTATAGCTCAACAAATTGATCCAAGATGAAGAAAGGAGACGGCATTTTGCGTTGCCAGCCGTTTTCGTATGTGGTGCATCAATCTTGCGCTGCTGACGTTTGCGATGGGTGCCTGAAAGAGAGGAGCCCCGAGGCCGCGGCCTTCAAGAAGTGCTCCGCCTGCAAAGTCGTCTACTACTGCACAGTCGACTGCCAGAGGAAGTCCTGGACCGCCCATCACAGGGCCGAGTGTCCCTACCTGAAAAAGGCTCCCAAAGTTCCCACAGACACCGTCCGCCTGATGTCGAGAATCATTCTCAAACTTTTGAGTGGCGGCGGCAGAGACATCGCCGAGCTCCCGGACGGACAAAAGCGGCACTTTGACGACCTCATGTGTCATCGAAAAGAAATCATCCAGGACTCGGCCAGGATCGACGCCCTGAACTCGTTCTTCGACGTGCTGGTGGCTTACCTACCCGACAAAATGCTCCAAAAGTCTGACGTAAGTTTAGCTATTCTTGACAATTATTTGGCTGGCATTTTCAACATGTACATGCGTTCTTTCAGGTATTGGATATCTACGGGCGAGTATTGATCAACTCCTTCAACATCATGAACAACGACTACAACGCTGTCGGGATCGGGCTCTACCTGGCGGCCTCCGTCCTGGACCACTCGTGTTGGCCCAACGCCACGGTCGTCTTCAAGGGCAAGACTCTGATCGTCAACGCCATCGAGAACGTGAAGAGCTTCTCGGACGTGCGGATCTCCTACACCAACCTACTCGAGTCCACGGAGGCCAGGCGGAAAAACTTGATGGAGCAGTATTATTTCCATTGTGAATGTGAGAAGTGCGTGTCACCCGACAGCCTCCGTGACGACCAAGAAAAGTCCTCGCTGGTTTGTGAGCATTGTCAAGAAGGTTGCGTTCCGCTGGAGACGGAGTCGTGCATCGGCTGTGACGAGACGCCCTCGGCGAAGAGGGTGGTGGACTACAAACGGATACTGGACGTCGTCAAGAACAAGGCCGGCGGCCATCCCGAACCGGAAGAGCATTGCTCCGACTACATTGACCAGATGTCGAAAGTGTTCCACGAGCATGACAAGACCTACCTCGATTGCCTTGAGATGGTCTACGAGAACCACGTGGCCAAGAGGAACTTTAGGGGCGCGTTGGACATGTGCGAGCCGATCCTGAAGCACTACAGGAGGTTCTACCCGGGGGCGGACGTCAATATCGCCCTTATGGAGCTGAAAACCGCCAAGCTGGCAGCGTACCTGAACGAGCTCGACTTGGCAGAGAGACACTTCGAGAAGGCCAAGGACGTCCTACGCGTGACCCATGGAGTCAACCACCCGATCATGCTGGAGGTCCTGCCCCGAATCAAACAGGACATCGTGATGGGACGAAAAGAGCTTGCAGACATAAACGGGATTAAAAAATCTGGCTGACATGCTACATATGCTACATACTTAACTACCGAACCGACTTATCAACTACCAATTACTACGAATAAACTGTTTTAAGAATACCTACTTCACCGACTATGTATAGCATAGCAGCTCATGCCTGGAAAAGGATTCGGACTAGGTTGTTTTCTCTTTGACTGTACATATAATGCATTGTCTTGTTGATGTGACCCAGGAATCTAAATTACGCGCGTTTAAGTTGCTTTGCTGCTTGGTGCTGCCGGTCGGTCATGTTGGTGAAACTATGAAACCTACTTCTACTGGTTTTTCCTCGGTATGTCCTAACTAAATGCCACAGCCGCCAAGACGCTCCAGTCCAACCAAAAGCTTTGTCCTGCATAGTCTTCCATAGCTTGACTCCAGGATATCGTTGCCTTGGAGTTGGAAGCATGGTACCTACGTGAAATTGAAGCACGCAAAACGGTGCGGGCCCAAACGGAAAGTGTAAGTATATGGGGAGAGACCAGACCAGGCAGACAAAGCTGCATGTGTGAATGTGTGCACGTCGCTCGCTCTCCGAGAAACTTCGTCTCATCCGAGATCTAATTTCTAAATCATGTTGATGTTTCAGCCCTTGATGAGCCTTGGAAACGAGGCGATCTTGCTTGCCAAGGCCACAACGGCATTGATGTCATGGTGGACGACTACGAGCCTGACGATAAGAATCTCTTTGATGATGCTGGCATGACAATGATGGTTTAAAAGTTTTGTTTCAATATTCACCCACCGTGCCGCGGGAAATTTCTGTGAAAACGCGGCGATCTCTAAAAATATGGTGCTACAGTGTGCGTGTACAGGTGAAGTGAACCGCTCTTCCCCTGCTATAAGTATCTACAATTTATTGTGTGCATGGATGTGTGAGTTCTGTACTACTTGTTATATGAAAGTAAAGGAAAACTTTTGTGTTTCGTTTGCCATTTTGCTTTCAGTGTGTTCCTGGCAGTGCCATCAAGTCACCAGTACCACTCAAGTTTCGTCTGTGTATGACTGTTTGCAAATCTACATGAAGAAAGAAAACACTCGTGAAATCGCAACAGCAATAAAAATCACAGAGACAAATTTGTCATCGGCTTAAGCGGTGTATGGTTTTCGTTCAAGATCGGTGAGCAGGTTGGACTAGATGACAAAACTTTAGATAAAAAGAAAGATCGTCGTTGTCGTCAAGGTGGTGATGATATTTACATTTTCGGTTGCGATGTGTAAAAAATCGTAAAGATTCCATCATGCCCATTGCTGCTGAACTTCAAAACCAGTTCTAGTTACCAACCATAAACATATTCTCTCGCATTGCTGCACCTAATTGATGCAGTCCAACAAACTGAAGAAAAATTTGTTGCCGAAGATATGATATTTTTTTCCGTGAAAATTGAAAAATATCTACAACCACTATCTACATAAATTGATACAACTGCCAGCACCAAGGTCTCTCCTCTTTGTTCGTCAGTGATAGGTTGGCAGTCTCGAACGCTGGACTTTTTAGCAATTAAAATACACATCATCATGGTCAGTTTTCAACGAATGAAAGATGAGCTTGACGACATCGGGACGCAGATCAGCTCGCGCGTCCCCGTCGTTGGCCGTACCGGCTGCGTCACGGTCCTGCTCATTGCCGTGTTCTTTCTCTTCATCATCGGCTTTGCCATTGGTTACGGGACATCCCGTGGGGGTTCTGGGGCCACCTCATCTGCACTCATTAGTCCACAGGTAATTTTTTTTTCGGTGTATCTCCGCATAATAAACAAAATTACATGATGACAATTAATGGATAACTTATTAACCCAGGTGCACTACACATTCGTGAGCAACACAACGGGATCGTGTCCCGAATTGACGGCCAAGCGGCTGTTGACCGTCATGAAGGAGGGTGACAGCTTCGAGGGCCTCGTGGTGAACCTCGCCTGTCGCGGCGACTACAACGTCTTCCCTAACCAAGTCAAATGCAGGTCAGTAAAAAAACAGGTTGCATATTTTAACAAGCTTGGAACCAAGCAAGCTCATGACTTTTTTTTAGGCGGAGGTCACCCTCGGACCCCACCCTGGAGTGGTCACATCTACCCGTCTGCTATCCCTCCGTCCTGGTGAGCAAGACCCACTGGACGAAGACTTTGCACGCGAGGTCTGTAAGTTGCACCGGTGATTCGAGGAGGACACAGTGTAACTTGTCCTGCATCCGGGACTACGTGGCCGTTGAGTCCGATCCCTACGTGTGTGGACGGGCTCCTTGCTCAGCCTGGGAGCTCGGCGAGGCCCAATGCTTCATCTGCGATCAAAAGTGTGCCCTAATGCACGACGTCAAGAACCCGAGGTCGGATGCGTTGTTGGCCGAGCTCGACTGCATGGAGTCGTGCGACGAGGTTATCGTAACCTCGGACGGCCCCGCGGCCGTCTGGCAGAACAAGAGGACCGGCCTCTTCAAGTTCTTAGGCGAGCACAACGGCCGCCCGGTGTACCAGAACAACGCCACCAAGGAGTTCCTGTTCTACACCACAGTGGGTTCCGAGTGGCTGGTCGGCCCAGATTTTAGGAAACCGCACGCCGGCATTCAGGTAGTATATCTAGATGTAAAATAAATAATTCACTAAAAAATCAGCACAATTTGTGGATTGGTCTTTGGGAATAATTTCTTTTGCATTTGCCATCATTGAATTTTTCAGAAAAAGTTAAAAAACATCGACAAAAACATTTTTCACAATTTCACAATTTTTTTAAGAGTGCCAAAATAAGAATTTCAGATTTTTAATTATAATCCTTGTTCTCTTCGGTGTCAGGTTTTCGGAAACAAAGATACTCAATGTCCAGAGCGGCATGGCGGGAAGAATGTATCTCGGCTATACATCGACTCGTCGGAGCCCTCACCGGGTGGCACGGGCAAGTGGACGGAGGACAACACCATCTCGTTCGACTGTAGGCGGACGTCCGACAAGCCGGTGACCTGCGAGTGCAACTCTTACAAGGTCTTCAACCTGGTGTACAACGACACCGTGCCCGACGCGGTCAAGTATCTCATGGGGGTATTCGTCAAGATCGACGGCAAGGCCCGCGGCCTCCTCCCGCCCCTCTACTACGACAAGGCCAAAGACTTGTACCTGTTCAGCCACCACCCCAAGGGCAAGGTGTGGCAGATTTCGTCAAAGCTGAGCACGACGCCGATGAGGGCGGCGGCGCCCCCGGGCTCGGGATCCGTGTGTCCAGACTCGACGTCCTTGGGCACGTGGGAGTGGTTCAACACGACAACACAGGAAGGACAGCAGCTCTACGTCAAAGATACAAACATCCATGTCAAGTGCATAGATAACTTTTCATAGACAGCTTCTCTTACAGATTTTTTTTGAAATACACACATTATGATCTTGCAGAAATTATTCCTTGGTATTTTGTTGGTAGGTTGCGCGACCCGATTTGAAGCAAGTTACGGTAAATAAAGCAGAAAATCGATTTCAATTTTGTCAGCTGACTCTCCAGTCTCCACTCAAAAACAAAAACAACTCCTTCAAGTTCAGGTACCGTGAGGTTGAACCTGTCAAAATTGAGCTCGCTGACGTCCCCGTGGTCGTCAAGCCCTTGAACTGCAGGTTTCGATATTTGTGGATGGCGAGCCACTTTTGTGAATGACCAAAGTGAAGTGAATTCAAAAACTCTACCATCATGACAGAAGTTCACGAAGACATCGAAGGAGAGGAGATCCAAAGTTTGGTAAGCAAGGAAAAGTTCACCAGTTTCTTGCGAGTCCAAGGTCAGTCACAGCAAACTTTTTCTTACAGGAAAACGAGTTTCAATGGGTCCTCGATCAAGAAGTTCCGCGGGTTTTGAAGTCATTGGAGACGGTTTTGACGGTAGGATAATTTTTCAAATTTCAAAATTCTAACTTGGTCATCAATTTTTCGTTAGAAATGCATGTCCAAGTTCCCAAGAGCAGTTGGAACAGGACGCCACGATCGTGCTGGGGACACCGAGAAGTTCGTCTTAAACACGCCGTCGACCGCCCCGACAGATCAGGTCAAGGTGGTCGTGACCTTGAGCGGCGACGCCATCAGTCACGCGGAGATCAACTTGAAGCTGCCGCGGCCTTCTGGCAGCAAGGATCTCTACGTCAACACAACGGTCAGAGAGGATGCCCCTTGGGTGTTGCAAGTAAGTAAGATGTGGTCAATGTATTTCTGATAGTTTTTCAAACAAAGAGGGATCAGAGAAGTTCTATTTATCAAGGGCCAAAGTTATTTATGGCGCCAGCTCCAAAATCTTTAGGAGGATCAAACCAATCGCTGATTTCTTCTGAGGAAACTGGGACCCATTGCGTCGCACTGGTTGTCTTTGGTGGCCTCGATTTTTTTGTTGTCGTCGCCTTCGTTGAAGATGAATTTGAAGCTGTTGTGGTTGTGGTTGGTGTTAATGACGAATTTGTGTAATTGTCAACAGGAGTGAATGTCACTGTAGAAAGGGTTTGAGTTGAATTTGGACTTGCATTGTTATTCCCCATGACAGTTGTTGGTGTTGTGCTTGCATATGATAGATTTGAAGTTGTAGGTGTTGTGATTGGTGCCTTCGTTGGTGGTGATATTGTTCTATTGCCAATGGGAGTGAACGTGACTGGCTTAAACGTAGGTCGGGTTCGAGTTGAATTTGGACTTGCAGTATCCTTCCCACTGTCAGTTGTCATTGGCAATGTTGTCGTCGTCACTGTCGCTGTAGACGTCGTTGTTATTATTGAAGTCAGGTTTGTATGTGAAGTCTCAGAAGTCGGAGTAGTCGTTATTGTTGTTGCTTCTGTTGTCGTTGATGTTTCCGTCTGTGATGTTGTGTCATTATTATTACCGCCAATTGGAGGAAACGTGACTGGCTTAAACGTAGGTCGGGTTCGAGTTGAACTTGGCGGTGATGCTGATGTTGATTCAGTTTCGTTCCCGATGACGGTCGTCATTGTCGATCCAGGTTTTGTCATGGTGGTGTTCTCCTCACTATGAAGCTCTGTAGTTGTTCTAGGCTCTTCTGACGATCCATCGATTGGAGCGCTGGATGTTGGTTTTGCTGTTGAAGAGTTGATTGAATTTGTGATACCATTGCCATCTAATTGACTTGACGTTGTTGTTGTATCTTGATCATCGAGTGTGGTTGAAGCAAATTGAGAATGATCTCCTGTAGAGTTTGGGTCTACAGTCGTAATATGTTCGGTTGATGACTCGTTTGTTGATTGTGTTGAGGATTCATCTGGTGTTATTGTCGTGGTTGTCGTGGTTGTAGAGGTTGTCATAGTTGTCAAAGTGGTCGTAGTAGTCGTAGTAGGCAAAGTTGTCGTCGTTGTTGTCGCAGTTGTTGTTGTCATTTTTGTCGTAGTTTTTACAGCTGTTGTTGTTGCCTTACTTGTCAAAGTAGTCGTAGTGGTCGTAGTTGTCGTCGTTGTCGTCGTCGTCGTTGTTGTCTTTGTTGTCTTTATTGTCTTTGTTGTCTTTGTTGTCTTTGTTGTCTTTGTTGTCGTTGTTGTCGTTGTTGTCGTTGTCGTTGTTGTTGTTGTCGTTGTTGTTGTTGTCGTAGTAGTTGTCGTTGTTGTAGTTGTCGTAGTTGTCGTGGTTGTCGTAGTTGTCGTAGTTGTCGTAGTAGATGTTTGTGTAGTTTTTGCTCCTGTTGATTCCACAGTCTCGCTCCAAGTAATTGAGGAGGAGGTCGTTTCGGTCGTTAAAGTTGGTGTCGTGAAGTGCCGCGTTGAGGATGCTGTCATGGGATTTGTCAAGGTGCTGTTCAGAAGTTTGCATAGCTCCTTGATGATATCAGCTGGAGTCCAGGATGAGTTTGCGGGATGGCCAGTCGCTCTCATATAGAGCAGGAGCAGTTCAAAGCTGGGGACCTGTTTTCCCACTTCGTTCTTGTGCTTGTTCAGCTCCTCCAGCATATTCTTGTCATTTTCACTGGCGAGATAGAGTTTCCTTCCCCTGGTTGGACAGGTTTGGACAAAGACAACTTGGCTAAGCCACAAGGCCAATACGATTTTCATGCTGTTTATTTAGATGATTCTTTCTCTGATTACTATATTGATATTTGATCGGCTGTCGTTTGAAGTTGAATCTATTGACTTTTTGCTTTTCAGCAAGTTCAAGATTCTGCCAACCACCTGTCCGAGGCTACAACGCTGGTCAAGTCTTCTAAGGTGATCTACCAGTCGGCGACCGAGTTAGACAATTTCTTGAGTCGAGTTATGGGGGCCCTAACCCGAAGCAGGACCGCCTTGGTCAATCCCAAGAAGAGGACGTTGGACGAGCTTAGGAACAGCAAACAAGTGGTACAATAAACAGAAGGTCACCGAAATCCAATATAATACCATTTTTTTGCAGAGAGGACTAGTCCCGAACATCCCGGCCGAGTTGGTGGTCAGCTTTTACCTCCAGGGTTGGAGGCTGATCTTGGCCGTCTACCACATCGTAGTGGACCCCAAGACCAACGCGCCCAAGTTCAACCGCTACCAAGCCGAATCCACGATCCCCTGGGTGAACGAAGTCCTCCTTCATCAAACTCTCGCCATGCAAGCGGTCCAGCAACTAAAGGACAAGGTAACCATGTCATCACGAATCCAATATAGTTCTTTCTTGAATCCGTGATTTCAATTCCAGTTAAAGGTTTTCTCGAATTACCCCGACTTTCCACCTCAATCGCCTGGCATTTAATTATTATTTCAAATTACGTCTCATACCCGCCCCATGATCATTCTGTTGTTGTCAACAAATTCTATTAATTCTAGAAAAATAGTTTATCGATCTCAAAACATGTTGCTTCTGAATGTTAGCAAAGGCTAGATCAAAATATTCAAAGTAGTCTTAGTAGAGAATCAAGTCCATAAAAATACTGATATTTAAACCAGAGTGAGACCACAGTGTTGAAAACCAATGACGGTTGTGTTGTGAAAGCAAGCAATCATGAGCAATTAAATTCCAATTACACATTTATGAAATATCTAATCTAACAAAACACTGCTGATGAGACGACAAAGACTCCTTCGGAAATGGTTGTAACTCAAGGAAGAAGAGAAAATGCCAAGCCAATTATAAATTATCGATTGTAAAAAATGTAGATGATTATGTTGTTTGGTATACTAGATATTTTATTGTTGCATCTATTCTAATTGTAGTCAAAAATCATCGTTTTAAAAAACTCGTGAAATTACACAAAACGAAAATGAAATAATTACATGTTTTCAAAGTTATCGATCCTCCGCTTGGTGTTCCCACGGCGAATGTCGCGCAAAGTCTTGAACTTGTCTTTGCCAAGATCCAGGTTTTGCTTGTACTGGCGATCCTGCTCGGTCTCTTGGGTCTCGTCTCGCACCTCCTCGAGGTCAGCTCGCAAGTCCTAATTTAAAGAAGGACATTAAGCAATGCAATCCAAAAAATATTTTAAATACTACCTTCAACAAGGCCTCCGTTTGAGCATCGGGATCGCGCTCTTCGTCGCCTTTCGTGTTGTCGAGAGCCTCGTCCTCGTCAGAGCTCGTCGACGACGAAGAGGATGACTCGTCGACACCATTTTGCCTGACTACCGCGGCCGTGGAGGCCGTCGTGGCCTCTACCATTGCCTGTTGCATGGCCTCGGTGGTTTCCTAAAATTGTAGATAGGTATATATCTTCAAGTAACATGAATTTACTTTTGACTCTGTTTAGAATTAATTACCTGAAGCTGACGCTTGGCATCTTCCATTTCCTCCTGAAGCTTTCTGGCCTCCTCCTCCTTGTAGTCGACGTCCTTCTTGAAGCTCTCAATCTCATCCTGCTTCGCCTTGATCTCTTCTTCGAGCTTCTGCCGCTCGTCAACCTAAATGGAGGAAATAATATTCTTAAAAATGTGCGAAATCAGAATGGTCACTAAAACTGACCTCCATTTCTCGGTCGGCCTCGAGTTTGGACATCATCGCCCTCAGCTCCTCCTGCTGGCGCTCCATCTCCTCCCTGGACTCCTGGGTCTCCTTGAGCTGAGCCTCCAGTTTGGCGATCGTCTTGTGGGCCTCGTCGAGGTCGTTCTTGTACTTCTCCATCTCTTTTTGCAACGCGTCGAACTTGAGCAGGGTCTCCTGGCGGGCCTTCTCGATCTCCTCCCTGGCGGCGATCTCGCGCTTGAGGATCGCCCGGTCCTTTTCGCGTTGGCGTTCTTGTTCACGCTTCTGCTCTTTCATCTGCTGGACCTCCAAGGTATCCGGCTTCCTCCGACGAACGTACATCTCGTGATTTCCGGTGCAGAGGTCGTATATTTTCTTGGCGGCCTTTTGCTCCTTGGTTCTTCCTGAAAAATATAGACTTGGAAAACAAAATATAACTACAATTCCAAATTTTTTACACACCCTCGAAAGGAGCCGAATCCTTGTCCGACAGCTTGACCTTGAACTTCTCCTTGTCGTAGGAGACCTTCTTGATCTCGGACCACGGGAAGCTAATCTTGGGCGTCAGCTTGTTGTTCTTGTCGTAGACGTTGATCCCGAGAGCGTCAACTCCCAAGAGCATCTCGGTGCCCTTCTTGTTCAGGATGGGGAAGTAGTTCACACCAAACATCTCGAGGTCCTGGGCCAGCTTCAGGTACTCCAGCATGGCCGTCTCCCGTGACATGCCCCTGTGTTGCTTGTGGAAAGCCGAGACCTATGCATTTTCACGAGAAAATTAATAATCATGTTATTTATGCATTTTTCTTGAGTGAAATCATATTATTCATGATCGTCTTATCTCTGCTCGGAGCCGGATTTAAAGATTAGAATTAAAATGGGATTGCCGATTGATTTACAATGTTCTACCTATGTCGATACCTTTTCCTCCCACTCCTCAATGTCGAGCTTATGTTGGGTGACCACGGCCTGGGGCAGGATCTTCTCGTTGGCCAGGTACCCGGTGGTGTGAACATCGGGATCGTAGTCCAAGAACTTGGCCTGGACCTGATACGAGGCCATGAGGACGGCCTTTTCTGCCGGACAATAGATGGCCTCATTGAGGATGTCGCTCTTGACCTGCAGGTAGAGCAGCTTCAGAGTCGAGTCCTGGATCACCTCGTCAACGATGTTCTCCGGGTAGTACTTGAAGCGGAAGTTGAAGTTCAGTAGCGGCGCCTTCTTGATCTCCTGCTTGCTGATCTTCTTGTCCAGGTTGATCCAGGCGGGCTGGTCGCGAACGTCGGTATATTGGAGACCGAAATACCATATCTGTTCATGTTCAAGAAAAAACTCGTGAAATCGGACGAAACCTTTAAAACGCGACAATTGATTTGGAATCCAATACCTCTCGCAGACCTGTCGTCTGGATCACAAGATCAAAGAGAGCCTTGCCAGTCGTCTTGTTGTGGATCATAAACTGCAACTCCGTGTCCAGGGTGGACACCTTCACCTTAGAGGGATTCTTCACCGACATATTTTTCAGAATATTTTTTTTGATTTAATTGATATTTGACACCTTCCTCGGCAAGAGCGATTAGAATATTTTATTTGCAAAAGTCTAAAGATTTTTTGATCTTCAAACACGTTGTGCTTGTGACTGTATGAGGTCGGTTATTACTTGGCGATTGGATTCCTTATCTGGCGAGAAAAGTTATCTGGGTGCCTCGACAATATATCTCGCTTGATCAGAGGTGTGCAAAGCTAATGCAATATTTAATTGCTTGCAGGACTTTGTCAATGAATCATCATAAAAAGCATGTTCCACTTTATCGCAGAGCCCACCCGGCCGCGGCTTCGCGAGATCGTCTTTTCGTTTCAGAACTTTGTTTGATCGCGAAATTTATTAGGTGTTCGTCATGCATATTTTTTGATACAAGAAATGTAGATTATATCGACGTACATGACTTCATAGCTTAATTTTCGACATAATTCAAATGCTTCGAATTTTGATATTCATGATGATTTGTTGAGAATTACGCATGCAGGATCAAAGAGCAATCTCATCGGGATACAGAAATTGGTAAATACTTGTGAAACGATTATCGTGAAAACTCCGGATTTGCTACGGCTACCAAATTGTTCGCTAAAGGAAAGGGACATTACTTCTACAAGTTAGCAGAAATGAACTACAGTATATCAGTACCAGTTAGAGTTACTTAACTTTTGACCATTCAACGATGGAAAGCAAACATTTGTCGTGCTCGTATTCAAGATAAGAAATATAGCAAGGATTCTCGATTATTAATACCAGGATTGTCACTATAACGGTGCTGAGGGAACTGAGAGTTGCTGAGAGTGAGAGCTAATAATATTCCCCAAAAATTCCCCAAAAATCGCTCCATATTTTACTCAGTTTTCTGAGACGTCTCAGTTGAGGGATGCTACTTCAAAAGCGAGTTAGTGACAATCCCACTGCTTATCCCTGAAACAGAGAATGTACACAATAAGGGAGAATGACATTAGCTATGCTTATTAAGTCTTTAGCGTTATTTACTTGTGATCAGATTATTACGTAATTGTGGAGAGCGGATTTTTTCAAAACATGGCGGGAAAGTTGTATATCTAAATTAGCCTAGTGCAACATTTGGTACAAATGCAAGAGCTTACTTTATGTATGCATTTCACTTTATTTCATTTGTTTATTAACATAATATTACAGATTTCCATCCATACTGGAGCAGAGGGGGTAGGGATAGGGGAGCTGCACCCGTTAGCGCCAAGAGCAGGTCTGCCAGGGTATAATTTCTTGCACAATATTGGAGAAAATGGGGACTCCCTGGAATTCCCGTGTCTGCACTCCCTTAGAATGTAGCCCTCTAACCTTACCTCTAATCGGGTATGTAGATAGAGCGGTGACTAACTAAATCATATAAAGGACAGGTCCAAACTTTACCTTTGGAAAAGTCTCAAGAGGATGGAAGCGACTGTACATGATTTTAAGAGGTTCCTCAAAAATGGGCTTTTTGAGCAAAATCTGCCCCATATAGGCCAATTTCGTTGGCTCCTCAAAAGTGGGATTTTTGTAGAAAATCTGCCCGCCCAATTTGTCATCCCATATAGGTCAATTTCATTGGTTCCTCAAAATGGGCTTTTTTGCACAAAATCTGCCCGACTTACGTTATGAGGGGTCTGATATGGAAAAAGTGTACAGAATCGCTCCTTGAGATAATCCAAATGCAAACGACTGTAAAATGTCAAAGAAGTTGTTGCAAATGGTTTGCCTTTATGTTTATAAAACTCTGCAATTTCATCTTGCCATCAGCATTGGAAATGCCCACATAGTTTCTTCAATCAGACTTGAGAGGCGAGGCTCTTTCAAAGTCTTCACAAACTTCGTAAAGGCTGATAATTGTCGTTTTGCCAGCAATCGGATGTTTCATACCAGAGGAGCAGCTTCAATCTTGGAATCAGCATTGACTAATAAGAGTTGAGATTCATGTGCGTTCCAGGTCTTGTCAGAGTTGGAGGTGAAGCATCCAGTTCTTGTGACATTCTTGAGCAGTACGTAACTCAGACATTTTACTGGCATAAGAAAGTCATTGTTCTTGCTCAAAATATTCTTGGCAGCTCCATTCAGATCCATGATAAGCAGGACGTTAAGAAGTCAATATGATTGTGCAACTGCGCTCCTTGCAAATTCTTGATGATCACTGTGTAAATGTTTTAACCGGCACTGGTAAGGTTGGACATTGATTAATTTTTGATAACCAAATCTGAAGAAGTTTAGGTTCTTCGACCATCCTTGAGAGGTCCAATGTAATCGGGATTGTTGTGCCATCCTTGAAAGACATTGTCAATCTTGTGGCCAGCATTGGTAAGTCCAGATTCATGCACAATCATTGACAATCAGATCAATCTTGTTAACAGCAGTTGTAAAGTTGAAATCTTTGCGCCATCCTTGAGAGACATTGTCAATCTTGTAACCAGCATTGGTAAGTCCAGATTAATGCACAATCATTGACAACCAGATCAATCTTGTTATCAGCAGTGGTAAAGTCAAGATCCTTGCGCCATCCTTGAAAGACATTGTCACTCTTGTAGCCAGCATTGGTAAGTCCAGATTAATGCACAATCATTGACAATCAGATCAATCTTGTTAAAAGCAGTTGTAAAGTCAAGATCCTTGCGCCATCCTTGAGAGACATTGTCAATCTTGTAACCAGCATTGATAAGTCCAAATTAATGCACAAT